>Ga0335073_10001729_pt1 | contig 29423 bp, 26 predicted proteins | sample Lox_Sample_22_FD_207093 | JGI IMG/M metagenome (GOLD analysis project Ga0335073, IMG submission 207093) | Soil microbial communities from Loxahatchee National Wildlife Refuge, Florida, United States - Lox_Sample_2.2 | ecosystem: Environmental > Terrestrial > Soil > Wetlands | place: USA... | reverse complement strand
AGAATCAAGTTTGAAATTATTTGACTATGAAATGACGGAGATATGGGTCTCTGAAGTAGGTGAGTTTTATTGATTTTTGGTGGGGTTGCGCGCTGCAGTAGCATGCGCGCTGCCGTGAAAACCCGTAGGGCTTCCTCGCCTTTTCATCGAGCTTACCTCAAAAGATACCATTCCTCAATTAGCCTCCCACTTTGCCATTCTCGGATCGCCTCTCCTTCCATCAGGCCGTACACGTAGGCCTCTCCAACAAGAGTATAATAATCGTCTTTGGCGCGAAGAATGAATGGTGTTATTCCGCCAAACAAGATACATACAAGATCTCCAGGTTGCATGGTAGCCGGACCTAGACCTATATATCCCTTTGTGGTGATAAGGAAGAGTCGATCACCGCAAAAAAACCTAAAAGGCGGAGGTTCGGATGCCTCTCTTGTCTTCTTAGACATCGTGGCGGTGCCCAGTGATCTTCCGGTAACAGATTCTATGTCTAGCTCGAGGGCGTGCAGCAAGTGATATGAGATGTTGGCGCTGTCGAATGAGCTGGTCCCTAGAATAGTATCATCGGAAAACCCAGATAGCATTACCATAGCCAGAGCTTTAAGAACAGAATCACCATTAGGATATCGCTTCGATGAAGATAAAATTTCCGTCCACAGAACGTGAATCGCAGACCTTCTGTTTGCTGGTTTCTCAAGGAAATGCGGAAATTCATTCACTGTTGTGATCATGTCCACGCACAAGCCTCTCAGCATAAGTTTCGTTTTTGGCTTTACATCTGAGATCTGGACTGGCTCATTGTTGGATGCATGGTAGGCCTTAGAGGACGAGGAAAACCCGATGGACTTACTTGGTCGGTCTTTGTCCCACCTCGGAATCCATGAGGGAAACCAGTTTTCTGAGTTCATCATATCGTCTATGTCATGCTGAACCAGAGAAAGAACTCCCAATTTTGAATTATGTCCATTATGTGGATTTCTGACAAGGTGGTGTACAACATCAGCATAGACCTCAACAATTGATTTCCCGTAGTCCGGCTTCAAACTTGGATAATTATCCAGCTCCAGGCCCTCGATGGACAAGCCGAGCAGGGCGAATATCTTGTCTCGCGGCTCGCTCGCTTTCGAATGCGCCGTTAGATGCAACAGATCTAGGAGGGAATGACGTCTGTATAGATACGTTATCGTCGGCACAGTTAAGTTGCCAAGTCCTGGTATCATGGTGGGATAATTTGCCCCCTGCAAGTACAATGCTGAGTAGCACACATCTGCCCAATCTATCATTTCACTGCCATAGTATACCATATGCGCGGTTGAAGCCGCAGCTTCTTGCATGACCCAGATACGCTTAAACCATGGGTGGGAGAAGAACTTCACCAACGCCGCCCAGCCCGCTGAGTCGAATTTTAGACGTCGGCTCCTGGTAAGCTCTGTAGATGGAGGTATAAAAGGGACTTTCCCTTCAAATATTTCCACATCAAGTCTGTAGCCGAACGTGATATACTCCAACATATGTCGCACTCTTTTGTCAACTCCTTTTTCCTCTTCGCCGAGCCATATGTAGACGTGACTTGCACTATCATATATTTCCTTCATCATCGCGACTTGCAGCGAACGTTCTTCTTGATCCGATTGATTTATGCAGATAGCGTCGACCCACAACAGGTGCTGGTAGTCTTCGTATCGAAGTCTGCGAAGCGCGGCTGCCAAGGATGGCGTCACATCGATGGGCTGCTCATTACAGATGATTTTGACGGCCGGATTCGGCGCTCCCCAGGTATACGATAAAGCGTAGTATTTGGGGTTGTCTCGAAGGTCAGCAATTCGGAATTGGCACACTATCTGGTCATCATGTTGTTTGCTTGGCCACAAATTGACTAGGCGGATGGACGTCTTTGTAGGTAGTGGGTAATAGCGCAAAGCTTTTACCATAATGGGAGCAGGCAGACGATGCGCGAATATTAAGTGGTATCGTATATCTTCTTCGCTCAGCCTTTAGTAGAATGCGTAAGGGAAAGGACATGTACATGTAGTTATATCAGCGAGCTCAGACCACAGCCACATGCCACATTATGTACGATACAATGCCAACCGTAATTATTCTGCGGGATGCGCCTAGTTGACTCTCGTGGAAAGGTAAGGCATTTAACGAAGCATTTGGAGCACGTGATTAGGTGACTAATCGCACAAATAAGCGTGCCAAGAACTGAGATATTGTCCAACGAGAAATCATCGCATCGACGAACGTTTTCTCAATCACGAAGAGCGAACCCACGGCGCTAAAACCAGAGCGTATGGAATACTAGCATTCTCTACAGGATCAAGTCATTAACTAATATTTCACCTCAGAAAGCACCGTCTCCCAACTCACCTATCTCTTTCCTCACGCCTCACCACAATGTCTCACGAGAGTATCTGGTATTCGCGCCCACGCAACTTCGGCAAGGGCTCAAGACAATGGTATTTCTCCCGCGCTCCCTATCCAGAGCCTCCTGTTCCTGCTGGACGCGGCGGGTATGACGTGACCGACACTCCGAAGCCTGTTCCAGCGCCTACAGAACCAGAGAACCCGCCTGTTCTTCCAACCCCAAATCCTCCGACGGTGGAAGAGCCAGCTGCGGAACTACCCACTACATAATCGATGATGGTTGACGAGATACTAACGGTTGTATAGCCGCGTCTGTGCTCACAGGGCTGGTTTGATCAGAAAATATGGTCTGAACATCTGCCGACAGTGCTTCAGGGAAAAGGCCGATGATATTGGATTCAAGAAGGTTCGTACACAGAATGCGAATTTGGTAGAGCCATTTCAAGCTAACATTCTCGTAGCACCGATAAATTGTCGTCAAGTGGTGCTAATTGCGGTGGATAACACTTTGCTAGTTGATGGACATCGATTCAAAGCATGGAAGGAGCTGAATCTTGCTGGATGGAAAGACGCGGTTGAAATGTTGTCTCCAGCTGCATTAGTCATTGAGGTGTACTAGGCGTCATTAACAATGAATCAATTAAGAATCTTTTCCAAAGAGAAATTCGAACTTGCACGGTACACTATTTGCGTACACCATTTGTTCTCGTTGAACCCCAAGCTCAAATACCTCATTTTATCTACATTCAGTATCTACAGGATGGTTTAGTGAATCTACAGGTATCTCGACGCGCATATCTTGAGTGGAGGCGAAACTCTAAGATATCAACCAAGATCCGATTCTAGGGTGAGGAGACTTGGACGCTATTTTTCCGATGGGTGATGCATATCATATCTTCGTTTCAGCTTTAACATCTTCGGCCTTGACATCTTCAGCCTCGCTCTTCTCAGCTTTTGCCTCCTTAGTCGCAGCAGCAGCAATTTCCGCAGACTTCTCTTCGACTTGCATCTCGCTCTTCTGCGCGACAGCATCCTCCGACGCGTGTGAAAAGCCCTCGGGGAAATCCGAGCCGGAGTGCAAGCCGGTGAAGCACTTGGCATCGCCGCCTCTCAAGAAGGCCTCGTGCTCGCCGATGTGCTTGCCGGCCTTCTCCCAGCGCGCGACGTAGTCCTTCCTGCGTTTGGCCGCAAGGTCACACAGCGCGGGCCAGTACACGTCGTGGTTGTACTGGAAGTCGGCGTCGCCGCCGAATTCCCTCTTTAGGTGGCTGGCCGGCACGTAGCGCGACAGCGGCTCGTTGAACTTCATCTTCTCCTTCGTCACCGGGTCGATGAACGGCGAGATCAGCCGGAAGAACGTTGTCACGTACCAGGGTACTGCGCGCGGACGTTAGTGCATCGGAGTGACGCTGTGTGAGCTGTGGAAGTTACTTACGCTCGCTGATTAGGGCGCGTCCGAGACGTTCTGGATAATGGCCTTGGAGGATGTTCAAGGTTTGGCGTCCTTGACTGACGCTCGGATTCTTGCCGCTACTCGAATCCTTGAAATTGATCAAGAGTGCGTTTGTTTCCTGCCCAGCTGGCATGATATCAATGAGCCGCTCCAGCATAAATACAAGATGATGCAGTTGCCGGTCTGACTTTGCCGTGTTTTGTTTGGAAGGACTCATATACAGACAGGGTCTTCCATCATTGTCGAAGCCGAATATCGTTTGCTTGCCCGTCTCGTTTTCAATAGAGATGTACTCCGGAGTGAACTTTGCGAGGCCGTACTCTCGCCGCCATGTAAGAGTCGCTAGAAGACGCTTCGCGGCCGCATCGGCACTGTGCCAGGATGTTGCTCGAAGGTACCGCAGGAGGCATTCATGAGTGAGCCATAGGCGATCTTCGTCAGTCAGAGGTTCAGTCTCAGCGTTCTTATGGGATGTCTTTGGGACATGGGTCCACGACTTGACATGTAGTAATAGGGCATCGTACTTCTTCCGTTGGTCTGCTGTGAGCTCCGGTCGTGGTTTGGGAGTACATTGAGGTAGCGGATAGGCAGGAAGAGTGTAAATTGGCCCATCGTCGTTCTGCTGAGCTTTGGGGGCCGTATTCTCCTTGCCTTTACTGACATCCGTCTGAGAGTCCGAATGAGCACTTGGGGTACACGACGCCTCTTCTGAAGCATCTACGAATTCCTCCTTTTCAGCTAGATATGTATCCATCTCGTCCGGCTTCTGTTCAGCTTGTTTCTGCTCGACTGGAAGGACTTCAGCCATGTTGGAGATAAGGATCGAAGGTATTAGCTTAGGAATAGGCAGGAAAGTCAACTGCACAGCACTTTCACTTAGGAAACGAAAAGAAGATATGAGAAACAGTGTGAGCCTCCTATGGCGGCTTATGTGTATGTTGAGCAATCTTGCCCGGATCGCTTGGAACAGATAATCCTCGCCTGTGATACTAGTAGCTCGTCCTTTGGGTTGGCGGTCAGCAATTTTGTTGACTGCTGGTGAATGGCTTGCAGCGCCCGCTAATTCGGCTGACGGAACGTGCTGTTTTCTGCAGGAAAATAGGAAAGGCGTCAGCGGCATTTAGGGTTCGGAGTTAGCAGCCCTGTCTGTCTCTTCGACCCTGAAAACGCGCTCTCACGTCCGCAACGCGTATCTGCAAAAGAGGCTCAACCTCCACCGTCACAAATTGAAGGAGTACGACCATGGACGATACAGCAACAGAGCTGAACGAGCGCTTTGCACCTCCAAATGGAGCATTGAGCCCAGAAGTGCTTACCGAGCTTCAATCCATTCTGCGCCTGCACAAAATCACACCCGAAGAGCTATCATGGAAGTGGGACGCTTATTGCATGAAGATGGGCTCCGAGGAGACAAAACTGGATTTAAAGACAACCAGAGACTTCAAGAAAGATCTGCAGGACATTCTCGAGCGCGAATCCCGTGAGAAGGGCCACCGCATTCATGAAAAGCGGGCGGTAACAGCAACTCCTCGCGTGGGAACAAATAGTGGAGATGTCTTCGGTATGATCGATGGATTGGTTGGCGAAACACCAAAACGCTCAGCTATCAGCACTCAGAAACGCAAGTCAAATTTCGAGACTCCAGCTGCGAAGTCGAGTAAAAGCCACGCCGAGAGCTCTCCCAATGGTATACCCACTCCAGACACTACAGGTCCCTTTGCTGAGAGGAAGAATGCCGGAGATATTGTCGAAACACTCAATCACAACATTAATTTACCGAAAGCCACTCTGGAGCCAGTTGGAGCTGGAGTCGAGGGACGCGTCAAGCTGAAGGCAAACACGGAGATGTTGAAGTTTGGCTACAAGACCATGGCAATGAAGCTGTCCGAAGCGTCTGAGATTCTCGATGATCGTATTGATGAGTTCATTAAGTTGGTTAAGGAGCATCACAAGCTGGAGGACGACGCTTTCGGCAACGCGTCTAATCAGAGTCCGAGTGAGATCATTGCAGTTGGTCGCATCTGCTCTGATTCCAACGAAGGAAAGTTGAACACCGCTTCACTCGTCCTTGAAACCTCAAGACGAACCGGCGCTGGTTTGCGTGTGCCGCTCAACATCGAAGGAATCTCCAGCTACTCGCTGTTTCCAGGTCAGATCGTCGCACTGAAAGGGACCAACGCATCAGGAGAGAAATTCACTGCTGCGGAGATGCTGGAGATGCCTCTACTTCCACCAGCTGCGTCTACGCTAGCTGAAATTGAAATCATCAACAACAGGCTTCAGACGAAGGAGAATGCTGCTGATGAGGACGAAATGGAACAAGCCACGGAATTGACCTGGTTTGTAGCTTCGGGTCCATACACTATCGAGGACAACCTGGACTTTTCTCCTTTTCAAGCTCTCCTTGATGCTGCCGCTGAGGCACATGTTGATGTCCTGATGCTCACTGGGCCATTCATCGACATTGAACACCCTCTGGTGCGAACAGGTGACTTCGACCTGCCCGCCAACTACCCTGTATCTCCCGACAAAGCCACGGTAACCGACCTCTTCCGGTACCACATCAGCCGGCCGCTGAGCGCACTGGCAGCGCAGCTCCCAAAGATCCAAATCATCCTCGTTCCGTCGATCCGCGACGCAGTCTCCAAGCACGGAGCGTGGCCGCAGGACCGAGTAGCGCGCAAAGACGCCGGGCTGCCGAAGGGCGCGCAGTTCGTGACGAGCCCGGCGACGCTGTCGGTCAACGAGGCGGTGGTGGGCGCGTCGTCGCAGGACGTGCTGGACCACCTGCGCGCGACCGAGCTGGCGGGCGGCCGTGCCCGCGCCGACAACATGCTCGCGCGCCTGACCCGCCACCTCGTGCTGCAGCGCCACTTCTACCCGGTGTTCCCGCCGCCGCTGCCGAGGGCCCCGGAGGCGGACCCGCTGGCGGAGGCCGAGGCGCGAGCGCCGCTGGGCCCCTGCCTTGATGTTGCGTACCTTCGGCTTGGCGAGTGGCTCAGTGTCCGCCCTGATGTGTTGATTTCGCCGTCGGTGCTGCCGCCGTTCGCGAAGGTGGTTGAGAGCGTGGTTGCGGTGAATCCCGGGACGTTGATGAAGAGGAGAGGTGCTGGGACGTATGCGCGGCTGACGGTGAAGCCCATGACTGTGGAGAGCGCGAGTGAGAAGGAGAGGGAACAAGGACTCCTTGGTCATAGGCTTTGGGAGAGGTGCAGGGTGGATATTGTTAGGATCTGATCATGATAGCCCTGTATTACGGCGTTTACTGGGTCGACCTTACGTTGATTAGTTGCGGAGCATTTGGCACGCCTCTTCTAGCGATATGAGTTCCAAGCATAATGGCAAGTCATTATACACTTCTACTGCCTATCGACGCAGTTTCTTTGTAAAAAGTTTCATTTCTAGTCTAGAACATGAAAAGTCGGGCGTGGTATCGACCCTTAGTGGTTACCAACGTTGGTTATATCGTTGACTCGTGAGAAGCGCATCGCGCAAGCTGTCCCTATTCGAAGAAGATGCATTGTTCCACTAACCACCACTCTTCTTGGAGATGATGTAGATATACTCGTAGCGCTCCTTCTGGAAAAATCCAAGCTTGACTTCGACCAGCGAGTTCGCCATGTTCGGATGATCCTTGTACTTCTCTTGCTCTGCCTCATTGTACAAATCAACTTGCTTGATCTCGACAGTGATTCTCTCGATCTTCTTTCTGGAGATGCGCATAGAAGGGTCTGAAAGATAATTAACTGCTGTTTAACTTCTAGTTACGGTTCCATGGAAAGAGCTGCCATCGAATGGAGTCCACTGGGAAACTCACCGTTCTGTGCAGCTTCATGCAGTGTCTTCTGTGACCAGTTCATCTCGTCGAATCCTCCGTCTTTGCTAGCCTTCCATGTAAGCACACGTTGATTGTCGGATGCGTCCAGCTGACAAATACGACCAACATCGTCGCTGATGACTGCCATCTTCCGTTTCGCCGACTGAGAGAGTTTGAAGGATTTGGAGAGAAAAGGAGGAATGTCTGCCATAGGTCGTGGTGAAGGAGATGTCCGGTATCGCCCTTTCTTGAAGGCCGTAAGCAAAATTATGAATGATAGCAGTAGCTGTAGGGCCATTTCGGCAAGCATTTTCGCAACAGGAAGCTCCAACCGCTTCTTTTCAGTGAGACGTAGAGATGTTACGCTAGAAAGCTATATCGTAGTATCGCAGAAATGTAGTAAACTGAAAAAATTGAAAGAGTTGAAAAGTGGTGGTTCGTGATGAAGAGCGCTGGTAGGATTCACTTGTTGTGTTGCGTTTGTTGAAGTGAACCTTCAGACACACACACACTTCATCTTACGTGCAGCAGTATTAAGATATTTGCCATAGCTGAAGAACAGGTGCAAGGCAGAGCAGCGACGCTTGCTCGCAAAAAAAGTGGCAACGCGCAAAGAGAAGTGGCTGCGATGCCGAAGTAATAAGAGAAGCTACTCACATATCAGAGAAGCCAGGTAAACGTTCTGTTTCCGTGCAGGATTTATATAACCACATGATGGTTGAGCCTCCTCATATAAGCCTTGAACTCCGAAATGGAAGATGTATTTGAACCTAGCTGGTGAATTACTGGGACGATGAAGCCAAGGTCATGTGCGCAAGAGGCACTACGACAGGTCTACAGATCTATCAATACAAGATGCATAACAGCAAACACTAGATGGCAAGCTGATTACAAGAAGATGGACGTATTAGGGACAACGGAAGAGCTTGTGGGTCTATCTTCATCGATGGAAGCGAGGATGTCTTGTCTCGTTGCGCGCCTAGCTTACCTGATGCATTGAAGCCGCGCTAAGACCGCCGTCGCTCTGAGCAGCCACAAATGCCAAGAATCTTCCAAACAAAGAACCAACATCACCAACACAGCCTCCCTTTCCTTCAACCTCTTCAATCCACTCTCACGCACCACACTCGCCATCAATTCTTAGTGGAGCACATATTCCGCGATCCGTCACTCAACCTCTTCGGTTCGCCGTCCATTCGTTATACCTGACCTTCCGTATTGCTCCCTACCAGTCGTTCCAACAACATCAGACGCTTGGCTTTCTGGCCACCCATCGCGCATTCAAAGGTCATACGGCTCTGAATACGCACATCTACTCTCAAAATGGGTTTCGGTGACTTTGAGTCGCTGTGTGCGAAAGCAGCACTCCCGCTTTGCTCCCTTATTGGACCTCCGTCAAACATCGCCGGCCAAACTGGCATCCCAACCCAATGTTACTCCCGCTCTGTCGGACTTGCCAACACCATCATTTTCCAAGGTGCTGCGGACTTCGCTCACATCATAGCTCTGATTATGACTACAATCATGATCATCCATGTGCGGTCCAAGTTCACTGCAGTTGGTATGGGTTCTTCTACGCTGACTCTATCCAATTCCAAATACTCACTAGGTCCTACAGGTCGAAAAGAGATCACCACCTTCTTCTACATCTACATGGCTCTGACTACAATTTCACTCATCGTCGATGCCGGTGTCATAACCCCGGGCTCCAGTGCCTACCTTTACTTTGTTGCAGTACAGAGCGGTCTCGCTTCGGCTCTATGCGTCTGTCTCCTCATCAACGGCTTTGTTGGCTTTCAACTATACGAAGATGGAACGACCTTGTCTGTGTGGCTGCTTCGGATTGTGTCAGCGGCGCTGTTTATCGTATCCTTTGCCATCTCACTACTCACATTCAAGGGTTGGGCAGGTCTTGGTCCCACGCACACCATTGGACTTTTCACAGTGCTCTACATCTTCAACGGCATATTTTTACTGGTATTTGTGGTCATGCAGATCATGCTCGTCGTCAATACACTCCAAGATAGGTGGCCGTTGTTCGACATCGGTTTCGGTGTCTTTTTCTTCATCATTGGTCAGGTCATTCTTTATGTCTTTAGCGCCTTGATCTGCGAAAATGCATCTCACTATCTGGATGGACTGTTCTTTGCGACTGTCTGCAATCTGCTTGCCGTCATGATGGTCTACAAGGTATGTTTTGTTAACGTTGACTCTGGGATGAGATATGCTGATGTGTTCTTAGTTCTGGGACTCCATCACGAAGGAAGACCTCGAATTCAGTGTTGGCACGAAGGTCAATAATTGGGAGGTCAAAGAGCTTCTCCCCGAGGACGACCGTCGCCAGACCCTTTACATGGATGCCGGTTCCGAGTATGCCAGCAGCATCTATCAGCAACCTGTGCATCACCGTAACTCTGCCTACAATCCGCAGTACTGATTGAAAAGTATATCAAGAAGTGCATTGTTGGCGCTCCGGGGCTTACCTCACCTTCCTTGTATAGTTTATGGCGTTGAGTTAGTTCTGTGTTGCATTACGAGCGAAATGGTATGGATCGAGTATTGATTACGAGCGTCTTTCATCTGTACCTCTAGACCAGGAGCATTCTAGAGGCGTACTACAAATCTTAATGCCCTAATATCCGTAGCAATATGATTTATCGATGACTCCAGCATTCCCTTTCGTGTTTCCTTCTGAACCAGCACAATTACAATTGCGTAAGCATGTGAAATTGTCGTAGATCTTCAAAGGCTTTGCTTCTCCTGAAGTTCCGTACTTTGGTTTGTTTACACCGCTGGGTTGCCCGGCATCGAATTGAGATGCACCCAGAATGTCCTGCAGCCAACCGAAGGTCGCCGATAAACTGCCTAAGCTATCCCGATGAGGTAATCATTGGACATCCGCTCGACCATACGCTCGACATCTCTCCTTAATATCTTTTAGTTCGATGTTCATACGTTGGATGAAGTGGATTCGCGAGGTCTCGATTGCTCTAATCTGAAACTGGTCATTGTCAAAGTCATTCCTCCATGGACATGCGCGCCGCATCAGATAGCATATCTTGGGAAGAACAACCCTCAGCTGAAGACGACAAGATCTTGCCATTCCTTCGTCTTCCTCCCGAAATCCGCAATCAAAGTCGGTAGCACACGATATAAGCGCGAATTGCATACGCACGACTAACCGCCACAGTCTACGTTCTGTGCCTAACAAACGACAGCATCTCCTCGCTGCAGCGCCTTACAACGCGCAACCACCTGAGCTCGTACCTGCTCCCAACCCTCAACCTGGCGCCCGCGCTCCTCCAAACCTGCCGCCAAATCCACGCCGAAGCGACGCCCATCCTCTACACCCACAACACCTTCTGCGCGCACCCCACGCTGCTCACCGCGCTCCCCTTCCTCCTCTCCAACACGCGCCCCGTGCTGCACGGCCCGCGCGCCGCCCTCATCACGCGCTGGTACGTGAGCGTGCGGCTGGATGCGGACGCGCGCTTCAGCGCGGCGGCGGCGGCGGCGGCCTTCTCGGGCGCCGCCGCCCTCGACGTCGAGGCCTGGCAGGCCATGTTTGCGGCTGCCGACCACGCTGTGCTGCGCCTGTTTGAGGGCGTGAGGGGCGTGCGCGCCGCGCGCGTCCGTGGCAGCGTCGCTCCCGCGTACGCCCGCTGGCTCGAGGTCGCTATGATGAGTGCGCCTGGGGTGGCGCCCGCGGAGTGTCCGCTGGAGGGCGGTGCCGCGTATGATATTTGGACGGAGGGGAATCGCTAGGGGTTGGTTGTTGCGGATGGCTTTGGAGTGGTGGTATTGGTTGGATACGGAGGATAAGGAGGATAGGGAGGATGTCTTCGAGCGTAAGTGTCTGCCATTGGTATCGCATATATATCTGCATCATTACATTAACATTCACCAAGGCTTGCTGGAAAGCAGCTGCCATGTAGGTATTCTCCGAACGCCACGCTGTACTGCCGCAATATATCTCGACCGAATAATCATTGATAGCCAACACTTGGCTGACCTTGTTAAGTCAAGCTATTCCAACGCGTCCAATTTTGTCTAAGCAAGAAAGCAATCCAATGCTGTTTAATGCAAGGTGTCCAAGCAGGATCCATCCTAGGGCAGGGGTCATACCGCGAACAAAGCGACGGCGACGGCGACGACTGCACTTCCTAGCATAATCCTCTTTGAGGCTGCTCCGCTCCACTTTGGCTCGGTCGTCCTGACGGCACCAACCGTTCCGCTTATTGTACCAAGACCAATCGACCCAGAAGCTGCCGTCGGCCACACTTCGTATGTGCTCGGGAAAGTCTGAGTATAGACAAGGGGAACCCACGTTTGGGCGCCGCCAATCGTAGTCTCCACCCAATCGGTAGTGAGTGTGGGGTATTGGGAAGCTGCCTGGGTGGCCGCAACTGCTGAGACAATCTCACGGAGATCGAGGTTCGCAAGAGCTTCGGTTGGCAGTGGTGCGTTGGGTTCATTGACGTTGGCTATTGACAACGAAGCAGCCGCGGAGAGTGTGGTTTGAGGAATCGGAGGTATAGATGATATATTTGAGGATAGATGTGTCGGATGGCAGTTCAGGCGACTTGCTACTGCTGCGATGGCCACAGAGGCCCATGACGGAAAATGCATCGTTTGTGGAGTTTATGATAGCTTTGGGTACTGCTTGGACAGCAAAAGAGTGTGCTCTTCAAGAAGATCTGGGCCGCAACGAAGGTATAGATCAGGAACTCATGTCAAGCGCGGAGTTGACAGGCCATAGACAAGGAATCAGGAGAATGGTTCGTAAGTTCGTAGCAGTTGTTTGCTTCGTTGGTTGGTGAAATGCTGACAGCGGGTCGATTGCTGACTCTGTAATGTTAATTCTTGTCCAAGAAAGCTCCAGTCGCAGGCTGTTTTCCGGCAGCAACAATTGACAAACGTTCGACCAGCGGAGAGAAGACCAGTTTTTCGGATCCACAGGTTCAATGTTGTTTTTCTTCAGGCGGTGGCGTCGCTCAAGGCTCGCTGGTTTCCGTCGCTCCTGCCCACGCTCGCGTGTTTATTAGAGGACCAGTCTGCCGTTGAGGATGAATTGAGAATGTCCGTGAGGATCCGGGACAGAGAAAAGGGATCACGGCTCTGCGCTCAGAGGCCGAGATCTGCGTGTATCAAATTGGACGGGACTCGCAAGCCTGTGTAATTAATGGCAAATGTCCCTATTCCCTGAACGGGAGCGCTGCGCAAAGCCACACGGGAGATAAACGTCAAGCTGGCCATTCCATTCGTTAATAGGCGTTCTGTCAGCCAGCGTTAAGCCATTGACGGTCAAAGTCTGCAAACCCCTTGGCCTTTGCTTGGCTCATTTGCCAGTGTTATTTGACGATGCTGGAGCCGGAGTGAGAGGGTGATTACTTCTAGGCTTCGTACGCGACAGTGCCATGCTGCCATCCACCGCGACACTTATGTCCCATTGTTGTTCCAGATCTCAACAGCTTTCATGGAATACTTGAATCTTCTCCTGGTTTAAGTACGATAACAACTTTGCAAAGTCCACAAGGGCGCACAGGCTTTCCAGTGGGTTCTGGCTGGCGATCAGGTAAAACATGCTGACCTTTGGTTTTCAGTCACAAAGCGATCAAAGACAAAAAAGTACAGTCTCGCGCGATTGCAACTTGACAAATTTCATTCAACTCTTCATTCCATCGAGTTCTCAGCTTCATGATCTGTTCTAATGCGAAAATAAAATGCCTTGTAAACCCTCGATGCTCCCTCTGCTGCAACCTCGGGAGTGCCTGCGGGGCTGAACGAAAGCATATCCAAATGCTTGTAGTGCTTTGCATTCTTTCAATCGTACTTCGCATGTGTCTTTTCAAATTCTCCTATTCATAGTTCTCCATATCTCGTATATTTTCAGTTGCAGCATATCTTTTTCGAACGAATTCACAGGGCGACGCTACATTGCCTCAACGGTTAAGATACTGAGTATTCGATATCCAGTTCACTCCCGCAAAAACCAAATACTTTCTCTGGTGTTCCCACGGTAGAAATTGATTGTCAATATGGCGCAGATAATTGAGGTCGACTGCATAAAGCAAATGTCATGGACAACCAAGACATCATATACCGCCTCTAATATCATCACATACAACATCGCTCTGGGAGTGGATGGTACAGATCTTAGTCTATGCTTCGAGGGTCATCCCAACTTCCATCCACTCCCAACTTTTGGTTCACTTCCTGTCATTGCGATCATGGGTGATGTGACCCGCTCAATGGCTAAGTTTCTACCCAAATTTCAAGCTCATAACCACGTCCACGGAGAGCAGTATTTCGAACTCATCCGACCATTCCCAACAGCCGCTACGCTCGAGACGACAGCTAAAGTCGTTGATATCGTCGATAGAAGAAGCGGTGTCACTGTATGCGTAGGAATCTGGACGAGGGATGCATCAACCGGTCAGGACATATGTTACAATGAATGGACATCATTCGTCATGCGCGTACCCGGCGCCGGTGCAGCATCCAAGCCGATTCAACGCGGTGCCAAAACTGCCTCTCACCCTGCGCCATCGAGGAAACCAGACGCCGTCGTTGAACAAAAGACTTCGCCTGAGCAAGGAGCGCTGTACCGCGCGGCCTCGGGTGATCTGAATCCTTTGCACATCGATCCTGCTGTCGCGAAAGCTGGTGGCTTTCCTGGTCCAATATTGACAGGCACTTGCACCATCGGTATGGGTGTCAAGCATATCGTGGACACGTTCGCAAACGGTGACACCTCACGATTCCGTAATGTCAAGTTACGATTGAGCAAGCCGGTGTTTCCGGGAGAAGTGGTACGGACACAGATGTGGAGTGAAAATGGAGGCAAGAAGATTATTTACAGGCAGTTGGCAGGGAAAGACAAAGTTGTCATTTCGCAAGCGGCAGTGGAATTGACGGATTCAGCCTCAAGTCGTCTATAGAGAATTTGCAGTGAATGCCTGCATACATGAGTTGTTTCAAACAGGTAGCACGCAATTTTGTTCAGATAGTTCATCTAGTTGATAAAATTGAGTACCTACCGTAATTCTCAAATGTGAAGTTGGTTACGTCACGTGTGAGCGCGAATAGGCGCAAATCGCGTCTTCCACACTTCTCGTCGTCCGCTCTCCAACTTTTGGCATTAGGTATCCGTGCTTGCTTCTTTGCTTTGGCCATTTTCATTCATTGTAGATTATCGTGTCCTTTGTTTGCAGACTTCTCAAATAATTACCACACCGCCTTTGCTACGAGCAACGGTTACAATCGCAATGACTTCAAACCTCGCTCACAAGCAGCAAACACGCCTAAACATAACTCCTGTCATCTCTTCTTCTTCTTCTCCTTCTTCGCTTCCCTCTTCAACTTTACCTACCACTAGGGCCAAGCGGAAGCGCTATCAGAAGAGGCAAACAACATTGGAATTTCCTCCGAACATCGAAATGCCTACGCCTGTCTCGGTGAAAGATGGTGCCGGTTCGAAAACGAAGCCAGAGGACCCAGATGAGTCATCATCATCTGACGACGACATTGTAGTGCTAAGTGGTCTGCATAGCACTCCATTCAAGCGGCTACAGCATAGGCGCACAGTATATGTGGTTGAGAGTGAGGACGAGAACAGCGCTGAAGATGAAAAGCCTCAGTCGGTCGGCGAACCTGAGAGCACTGGTGATGAAAGGATGCAGTCTTCTCCGACCAAAAGACGCGGAGCTAAACGGAAGCAGACCATTGTCCCCGAGGACGATTTTATAGTTCCAGACTCAGATGTAGAAGAAGAGGACGAAGAGCCGATCAGAAGATCCCCCAAGAAACGAATCAAGGCAAACTCCGAAACTCCAGCGAGTTCAGACGATGAACCTGTTCAGGTTTCACTCCAAAGCAGCAGCAAGTCCAAATTTCGACGTTCAGCGATTTTGGAAGTGAGTGACGACGACGAAGACATCGAAGATCCTGAGGAAGAATCCGCCCGCAAACCAAGAAGAGCAACAGCTCTTGAATCTACCAAGATAGGCTCTCCGAATTCTGGAATCAACGAGGACGAAGAGCTTAAGAAGGAACTTGAAGATTTACAGGAACTGGAGATGTCCAGCCAGAAAAGCCCAACGAAGAATGCACGTGATGCTAGAAAGGCATCACTTGCGCGGCTTCGAAAGGCCCGAAGCGCTGGGGTTTCGCCGCAATTAACTCGTCGACAGAAAGTGGTTTTGAGCGATTCTGAGCATGAGGAGGAAGAAGTTGAGGGCTACGACGAAGCTTACGGAAGCACGTACCGAGACCACCAGCTTGAAACTGAAGTGGACCGTGAATTCATAGCAGAGGATGAACCCAACGCAGAAATAGGCGTGCCAGATATACCGCTACAGTTCTCCAAATTCGCAACAGCAAAAGCGAGCAAACTCTTCCGATACGTAGTCGAATGGATGTTGCAGAAACGACTGAATCCCAAATTCGAAGAGAAGGAGCTATACCTCTTCGCCTTCAAGCGAGTCGGCGATGAGATCACAGGCCTGGTTCACAGCTACATGAGCACGGTGTGGACGCCCGAGTTCACATACACTCTCCTCGCGCGACCTGAGTACTCCGAAGTGGAAATCGGCGATGCAGAACGCATTCTCTATCCCAGCTGTGAAGCTTGCAATCGCACCAACCATCCCGCATCATGGGCCATCCAGTTCAGCAAGAACGCGTACGACGCGAAGTCGCTCGAGGAAGTCGAGCGGAAGAACCGAGACAATCATGGTAGGGCAATCGCGTCGGAGTCAAAGGTGTTCCATCTTGGCCGCGAGTGCGCGACCAACGCTAGGAATGCCCACCCTCTCGTCCACTGGTCGTACATCCTATACGATCATATTAACGAGCAGTGGGACGCAAGGCACAGGCTGAAGATTGACGGCCATTGGAGCACAGCTAAGAAGACGAGGAAGATTGCGAGGTTTGTGGACAAGATGCAGGATGAAGGGCAGATTAAGAAGTTGTTTATGGACTTCAGGAATGATATTGACGTGGCTCGGCAGATGAAAGTTGAAGACTGGTGAACGGTCGTTAGATGGAAAATGGATACATCAAGAACCGATGGCTATGATCACGCGTGACGTTAAGAATTCTCTACAGACTGCAATGCACCACAGCTAGCATTTTACTTCCTATTCAACTACAAAGCTGGACTAATGAGAACTGTTCATAGAATCATACCAGGATAGTCTTCTTGCAAGATGTCCATAAGATCTTGTGCCTGTAATTCTGGCTGCGATAAGTCATTCTCAAATGCGCTCTGCGCTGAAGTCAGCATGGAACAACATAAGAAAACCACGAATGCCACTTACGAAGTCAATTGACTGTACCAACGGCGTGGCATATTTGACATTATCCCATTGATCGTGAGGCAGTGGTGGAAATGGATTGAAAGGTTGCCATTCAGGCGCGTCCGCCGCCTCGGGCGTTAGAAAATTCGAAACTGGTGAAGATGAGAAGCCTGTTCCTAAATACCTGTATCAGCATTAGGTGTAAGAGAAGCGCGTCGCAAATCTTACCGAAACTGAAACTATCTGCTTCGTGGGAGATGTGCGGCGACAAAGAGCTTCCATCTTGACGAGATCTTCGTGATGCATCTGTATTTTTGGCCTTGTCGAGAACAAGTTGCAATGCGCTTTGGGCTTTCTTCGCCTCCAGTGACTCTCCACCTTCTTGCTCCCATATTGATAGTGCAATCCTCATTGCATCAAGTATCCGATATCGTGATTGCTTGTCCACTGGATACTTGGGATTAGTAGGCGAGTCTTCCAGCTCCAGGTCTGTGTAAACATCAACACAAAGAATGGCAACGGCTAGAAGATATTCTTGCTTAAGCATTGATGAATATCTCCAGTACTCCTGAAACAATCGGCCATTCGGAAGGCTCTCTCCGTATAGCATGTTCTGCAAACTTAGCATCTGCAATGCTGAGTCAATGCATGTGATACGGGAGTAAGTACACCTCTTGTCAAGACGACCGACCCGAAGGTATCGTCGATGTAGAACACATTTGCATTTGAGGTGAAGAAGTGCAATCCAGATACGTTGGAAAATCAACTCAGGTCTGTCCGTGATTGATTGTGTCATAGAACGCATCTTGAAGCTTGGGGGCATGTTCTTTTGAAAGTCGTCAAGAGCCTTATCTAGCGTCATGACTTCTGCGTATGGCGCTTGCGTCGTCTGGAGAGTCAGTTCTGAAATCCGCCCGAAGATGGAGAAAAGATTTGTTTTCGTTATGAGATAGAGGCTTGGAGTGACCGTTGTAATCGGACGAGATTCAGGCAATTTCGTCGTCGACTCATCAAAGTCCTCATCGAACAAGTTATGCGGAGGTGCCACATCCGATTGAGATTCTTTAATCATTTTAGGCAAGCCGAACTGCGTTGAGGCCATGGTTTCCATCTGAACAATTGAACACCAACGCCTGCGGCGCATCTCTGCCTCAAACGGAGTAATGCTAGGGAATTGAGAACCGTCCCGGTGATACCCTAAACGATAGGCAAGACGAACAAGAATACCAAGTAGGAGCCAGAACTCGGTAGGAGAATCTGGTTTTCCCAGAAATTCTACATGCAAATAAAGCAGTAAAGTCTCAATAGTATGTGGAACTCCTTTGGTATAACCTCCAAGGACGATACATTGAATCATCTTTCGACGGAACATCTCTACCTGGTTTTGGGATTCTATTGGAAGAATTCCAGCGGCAATTTTTTCGGAGGCAAGCACTGAAAAGAATTCATAATGGGTTCCCATACACATCAAGCCGTATAGAATTGCCATCCACATAATCGGTGTCGATTGCGGCTGCTTCCAAAAGCTTTCGTATTGCTTCTGAAATGTTGGTGCATGGAGAAGGACATAAAGTATCTCCGCATGCGTAAAACATGTGGCAACTAGGCTATCGACGACTGCTTTTGGTGGAATAGCGGCTAGAATATCGTGCTTGCTGATAGTATACTCCTCAGGACAAAGCAACGTTGGCCGTGAAGTCTCCTGAATATTTGCAATTGTCTTCGGCACGTTTTCTGGTTCGACCTTTTCGTTAAGGGAATCCTTGAGCTCGCTGATGCCATCAAGGATTGCGGTCCAGTGCGTACTTTCAACATAGTTCGGTTCCTCATTGTCGAGATTGATACGACCGAGGTTTTCAGATAGGCTCTGCAAATGTGATACGAGTGAGCTGTCTACTGCTCTATCATCAGGGATTTCAGACGAAATTTGCTGAATAGATGGTTTTGCTGTATTCTTTGAGGCCGCGAATACCATAACAAGCTTTTCCAATTGCTCGATGCGCTCCTGAAGGGTTGACTTTTTAAGTATGCGACCGGGTGGTGTTTGTCCTGTGGTACTGGAGTCGACGTAGACGCATGAAAGCGACAGGCCGCGACGAGCGCAAGAATCGCATGGATGTCCGCGATCGCATTTCAATCTAGAGAATTAAATTCTCAGCGGAAATCCCTAGAATCTGAAAAGTTTGCTATACTTTCTGCGTCGACAAAGGTTGCAAGACAATTGAGGCTTGTCTCGACGTCTACTTGGAATTGGTTGTGGCTTTTCTGCCCTTTGAGTTGCTGCTGTTGCTGCCGTGACTTCCGCCGAAGACGTCATTATAATACCACGGCCTCTACTGGTTATTTCGTGACATAAACGAAATGAAGTAATGGAAAACTTCGTGATAGAAAAAGATCTCTCTTCAGTATTTGCGCCATAAGTTGGAAGAGCCAACGGATAGGATATAGTTCTGTCGTTGATACGGCAACAGTAATCTCGTTGAAGGGAAATCCGCCTCAGATTTAGTAGGTGCCTGTCAGCACGTGACTAGGATACAATTCACGTGACTTGTACTCCACAGTGTTGGCAAAAATCGGAAGGCGGGTGCAAAATCTCACCAGCCAAATCGGAATCGATTCGAATCACGATTCCGAATCCACGCTATCCCGAATCGGGATCGATTCACGTGATTATTGCCAACGCTGGTACTCCAGGAGCTCTGAGAGCGACTTATTGAGCCTACGAGAAGTGGAATTGAGGTCTTATGCCTCTCTCCAGCTTAGAAGGAGCGAGATAGGCCATTTATATCTATTTAGAGGCACCGAAAGTTGGTTCTAGGTCGAAAAACGAACGAAATAATGTGATCATCACTTCCAGAGCGATACCTCTTAGACTGATCACGTGAGTATCTTGCTGACAGTGCCTCTTCGGGCATGGTCCGCATCGCTTAGTCACCCGCCGCTTTTGTGTTAGTTAAGCTTTGGCCACAAAACACGTGATTGCAGCTTAATATGGGTTTCAGAAGTTGTTCAATTCTGCAAGAAAACGGCTATGTATCTCCATATATACAGCATTCTCAAAGTGAGCCGTTTCTGAGGTTATATTGCAGGTGTAAACATCATTTCGAGCTGTTTCCACACGTGACGTGGAGGCGCTAGCTTAACATTTTTGAACTTCCAGCTAACTAACGACTCAGTACAACTAACTAACAGCACTCTATCCAACCTATCTTCCACCGTCTTTCATTCCCTCCCCTCATTTGCTATCACCTTCACGGCCTTTCTAATCACTCTATGTAAGCCTCTAAGTGCTATCGCTGTCTAAAGCCCAAAATCTCTACTTTTTAGCCTTTACTACCTCCTTTAAACTCCTCCGATAACCCTCTCTATAGCCCTCTCTAGATCGACCTTAATAGAATTCTAACCGCCTACCTACTACTCGCCGACCTCCTTTTCTATTACTAGGCGAGGCGTTTATTACACATGATAAAGCATTCGCTATAGAGAGTAGAGAAGATATCCTATTACCCCGTGACAGTATGTCAGGTTATCTTAAATTAGGAAATTTCCTAGTAGCGGGTGAACTCCGAGTCTCTTTTAGCCGTCTATCCTTTTCCTGTCGATAATACGGATACTTAGGACGTACTTGCGAATTTTCAATAATTAAATTACCCTTGGCAATTCATGAGATTTCTTCAAATGAGAGATCTATTTCGGAGCTATTTCGGCCTTTCACATCTCAAAAGTCCGTACAGCGACTTATCATTTACAACTAGATAAGCTACCTTCTATGCGTTAAGCCTATCCCGAAAGATGATGGCTCCGAGCTTGGAATACACAAGAGAAGCAGCATGCCGAGCTTGTCGGGCGACAGGGGTAGGCGAACCATAGCGCGACCCCTTCGGCGGAGATCTGTCCAAAGGCAGCTTGTTCCAATGCTATACGAGAGCTGAATCCGGATTTTAAATCCTTAATCAGCGTCTGCTGCAAGCGCCTTCACATCTGTTTTTAGCAACCATTTTCTATGCAAACCGAACCCACAAATTCCTTCAGTGATTGGCTTTATTTAAACAACTCCTTCGCATTCGAAAATGAAAAGAGCTGAGAAAGTACTACTATTCGAGGCACTCGTCGTTCGCGATAGAAACTATTGTCCCAGCTCAAGTCAGACTGCACAATGTTGTCACCATTTTCGCTCCTAGCATGGCAGCTATTCTTGTTGCATTTGACGCACTATGCTCCTTTAGTTTTGAGTACGCTCAGCTCTCCGTTTGAGGCAGGATACTAACAGCAGTGGCAGCATCAACCGTTGTAACTTCCGGTGCGAACAGCTCATCCTCGGCCACCTCTTTAAGGTATGAGAATAGCACCACGACTACTAGCTTCGTCAGTGGCAGTGCAGCAGTTGAAAGTTGTTACCTGGAATGGGCAAGCTGGCAATCTAGCTTTTTTTCCTCGGGACAGGCGGCCATTTACGCCAGTAGTACACATATAGAAATCTCCACGTCCACCAGCACCATCTACTCAACTTACAAACTTTGCGATGGAATACCTCGTGTTGTCCCCGCTGGTAACCTAAGTTATACAATGAAGACTATGTCAGAAATTATCTATAAGCCGCCTATAATTTTTTCATGGGAGTCACCGATTATGCCTCCGTTGTTCAGCCTCTCAACTACTACAAGCATCGTAACCCTTGTGGACTTGGTGGACGAAAACATAATTACGGTAAACCTCAACAATACACCAACTTGTCTGATCGGACCATCAGACTGCGCGTCTTTGTATGTTGCTTCAAGCAACGCGATGTTTACTGGTGGAGCAATAAATTACACTACACCACCTGTCTTAAGGGCGTGTGTAACAGCGTTTGCAGATAATCTGCCTCCAACAGACTACTCATGCTACGTAAGCATTCCAGTAGTCCAACTAATTTAGTATGTTTAAGGTACTTCTCAGTATAAGATAGACGCTGACCACATTAGCTGGCCCGTAACACTTATATCACAAGACCTCTGCGTCTATCCAGACCCAATTGACATTACCGCAACTCCATCCAACACACCTATTGCGTCTATATTCGGTATGAATATCACGTCAGACGAAAACTGCTATCTCAGTTACCCTATCGCCTGGGCGCTTTACTATCGCGAGAACGGATCGTCGTACACGATACAAACTGAACCTGGAGACATTGTCGCCGTGGCATCCAGCAATCTACAATCTTTTCGAGCCTTCGAGCCTGAGTTCACAGACTTATTCACTTACTCATTCAATTTCGCAGATCTACCACCAAATCACGTACCTGTTCTTGCCTACGAGGGAGGTGCAGGCTGCTCTATTCAAGTTTCAATTGGGTCGGTATCGGAGGTAATGACGTGTGCGACAATATTTGAGCAATTATATGCCCCGAACCTGGTTTTTCCAACAGAGCTCAGAAAGAAGTACCCTCAGTGGGCGAGCTGCGATTGGGGTTTCGCTGAAATCTACGATCCACCGACCTCCCTGGTACCAGTGGACTTTCTAACACCACCGAGCACGGCCAGCTCTACAATAGGTGCCTTACCAGGCTTCTATGGAGACCCAATTACGCCCAGCCCAACGCAAGCACCTCTCAAACAAGCGTCTTCAACGATTGAAGGGTTAGTCAGAAGCTCTACTGCTCCAGCCGGAGTGAATTTGGACCTCGGATCTGGAGCAGTTTCAGACACAGATTGGCCCAGTGGAGACCCTAACATCAAATCCGTGAGCAACGGACAGGGTAGTGACTTCTCAGATCTAGGATCTTTAGTGGCTAACGCAAACCCGACACCTGGTACCGTTGTCATGTTCGAAGACAGCGGTGGATCGGTGGCCATCTTTATGATTATCGCGGATGGCGTTACTCTCCTACCAGGCCAAATCTCAACTACCTATGGACAGACGGTGGCCTTGCAATCTCAAGCTTCTAGTGACACACTAGTAAATGAGTCTTTGAACAGTCAAGGGTCAGCGGTAGTCGATGTTAACGACATAGGGGAGATCACAGTCGGCGGACCTGCCATCACTCTGTCCAGTGATGTGGTATTGAGCGCAGGAAAGAACGGATTGGTCATCACAAGCAGCGGGGGCATAAGCACTGTCCCATATCTGAGTATCACGACGGCAACATCGACTTCTACGAAGGGCTTCAATCCTCCTTCGCCTGTCACGACAATCACATCCGAAAGTCCCGCGATTATGAAAGGTGGTTCATCTCGAGATGGTTTCGAAATAAAAGCGCTTGTGCCATGGTTATTTGTGGCTCTTATGGCCCTATGATACGGTTATTATGCGACGAAGTGCCCGGAGTCTGGAATCATTCAGATTGCTTCAATTATGTCATCTAGGGCATTACAAAGGTCGCAGCTATGATAACAGATCCCGCTCTTTGCGGTTGTATGCAGAGAAAGCAAGCCACTTTTGTTAGCAAGCAATAGTTAAAGAGAGTCCTGTCGTATGTTGATTTTCCTGCAAAACACAATGTTTCTTCGAAGATTTGCGTATGGTGGAGGATATAGACCAATGATACTAAAGCTCGGCCGACTTTTGGACAAGGTATTGTATGACCGGTGTTGTGCTTGACATTGAGGGAAATTCGCCTCTAAAAGCGGCGGTGGATTTCCCTTCAACCTCAGTTGAGGAGTAAAATCGCCGACCCTCCGACCCTCCGACCCTCCGCTCCGATCACCAACTTCTAGAGTCCATCAAGTGGAGACACTGGCCCGTGTGCGGAAAGGCAAGCAACTCCTTACGGCCTCTCTTTCAACCGAGCCTCCTATACGGATCTAAGGTAGCCCTTCCATCTCAAATAATTCTATCATGACGCATTACAATCGATCCTAATGCTCTGGGCTTGCTCCAGGAGATGCGGCAAGAGCGGACACAGCGGAGCATCGGGACATTTCAGCTTTTGATCAGGAATGAATGAATATCATTCTGTGAATATAAAATAGCCATGGATTCAAAAGGTAGCATTCATCTTCTTCGAGCCCAGCTCCTCCACTTTTAGATTATCAAAGCAGATCAATTGCTACCAGAAGTTTTCAAAACATAACCTAGTTTCAATATCTTGAACGAAATGCCTTCAAATACGGCAGCATGGCTCCAAGATGCAAAAAAGCGACCATTGGTGGTAAAGGAAGCCCCCTACGTTTCTCCTGGTCCAGATGAGATAGTGGTGAAAGTCAGAGCACTTGCCATCAACCCGATTGATCGAATGAAGCAAGAGATGGGTAACATGCTGTACGGACACATCAAATACCCTTTCGTCCTTGGTTATGATGTTGCTGGTGAAGTTTTCGAGATCGGAAAAGGTGTCACCCGATTCAAAGTCGGTGACAGAGTGGCCGCTCTCGCAGTTGGAATGGAAAAGCCGATCAATACATCCTCAGAAAGCGCTTTCCAGGAGTATGCGCTGATACGTACGCATTCCGCCTCACCAATTCCGGACAACATATCCTTCGAACAGGCTGCGGTTCTGCCCTTGGGTTTGTCCACAGCTGCTTGTGCTCTCTTCAAGAAAGATCGACTTGGCCTTCAGCTTCCTTCTTCGCCGAAATGCAAATCTACCGGAAAAACCGTTCTGGTCTGGGGTGGCTCAACTAGCGTTGGTACAAATGCGATTCAGCTCGCTGTAGCCGCCGGCTACGATGTTATCACGACGTGCTCACCACGTAACTTTGAGCTTGTCAAAACGCTAGGAGCCAAAGAAGCTTTCGACTACAACAGCACAACGGTCGTCAGTGACATTGTCGCAGCCTTCAAGGGTCGGATTTCTGCGGGAGCACTCGCAATTGGCAAAAGCTCAGTGGAAAACTGCATTGATATCTTGCATCAATGCAAGGGCGAGAGAAAGATAGCGATGGCAACCTTCCCAATCCCGGATCCCTTTCCCCAGACCTTTGTCATACCGAGAATCATGTTCAGTGTTGTTCCATGGATGATCTGGGCCTTCGTAAAGTCAACGCTACATTCAACTCGAACTGCTTTCTTTGTTGCGACTGAGATCCTAGGGACTGAAGTTGAGTCGGAGATCTTTACGAAGTACTTGCCTCAAGCTCTCACGCAGGGAGAATTTGTTTGTGCACCTGAGCCAAAGATCATTGGAAAGGGATTAAAGCATGTTCAAGAAGGCTTTGATGTGCTTGGAAAGGGCGTCTCCGCTAAGAAGATCGTTGTGTCTCTGTAAATGGCTAATAGGTTTTGTCGTCTTGGTTTGGCTATCATCTGCCTCATTATGATGTTGGGATTGTCAGTCGTCTGTTTATTCTCCTCGTTTCTCTTTGAAAGCCTTCGTTGCATTATATTGTATATGATTCAAATCACGGATGACCACATTCTGTCCGCGGTTGATTAGCTACTGACCATTCTCGCCGGGAACTTCGTGGCTAGTATTGCAGTTCCCGCTTGTTGCTTAGTAGAGCTTGGGCGTGACGAGTCAGCACAAAATATACACGCTGCATCATTAAATAACTTATGATATATTTAAAGTTGTTTTCTCATCACTCGCCACATGAGGAGGTGTTTAATGGATTCATTTGTAATGCACATTACCGTAATAGGTTTAGCGGAAGCCTTAGAAATTCGCTTATTAGGACAAGCTATAGGCTCAGCTCTGTTTGTCCCTGAAAGTCGATCTTTCCCGTCCATCTGGAGCCAGAACTTGCCAACTGTCATTTCTCAAACTTTCCATTCTCCAATCCACAGTATAAGCAGGAATTCTTTCTTCTTCATCTTCGACATGGGTTTGATTCGAACTATCTTCATCGCCTCATTGGCCGTCCTTGGCTCCAATGCCGCTTCTGCCGTCATCGACCTCATTCCTAGCAACTTTAACGATGTGGTGCTGAAGTCCGGCAAGCCTGCGCTCGTCGAGTTCTTTGCTCCCTGGTGTGGCCGTAAGTACCTTGCTTTCTTCTTCTTCTTAAAATCCGAAGCGGGCCCTTTCTTCCGAAAACGACTGCGCTGTTTACAGCTTTCCTTCATAGCAACGCATTTACTAATCGTCCCTTGATAGACTGCAAGAACCTAGCGCCGGTCTACGAAGAGCTCGCCTCGAACTTCCAATACGCGGAATCGAAGGTTACAATTGCGAAAGTCGATGCGGACGAACACAAGGATCTCGCTCGCAAGTTTGGAGTTCAGGGCTTCCCTACACTGAAGTGGTTCGACGGTAAGAGCAAGGAGCCTACAGATTACAAACAAGGCCGTGATCTCGACAGCCTCTCCAGCTTCATCACCGAAAAGACTGGCATCAAGCCGAAAGCGAACGTTGTTCCGACCAACGTTCGCTGGCTCAAAGACTCTACTTTCAACGAGACTATTGGCGGTGATCAGCACGTCTTGGTCGCTTTCACAGCACCTTGGTGTGGACGTAAGGACCAACCCCCTTGCCCTGTTACTGTAACTTGATTGAGAGGCGGTGTGGAGCTGAAGGAGCATAGAGCACCATGGGTTCTGAGCTACAAACGATCATATCTATTGGGTTGACAAGGACGAAACGAATAGCTTATGTGTCGAATCAAATTCAGCATAGCTACTTTTGGCCTGAAAACCCTAGGAATGAACAGGAACTTCTCGCCGCTGTATTGAAGCGACGACAGTAGCTCAACATTAGACTGCTCGAAGGACGTGCTCAAAATTTCCATGATGCCAGGGAATCTCCTCACTGATTATCGCCTCAAACAAGTATGCACTACCTGTTCTTAGCAGTGCTAACTCCATTCTCAGATTGCAAATCCCTCGCACCGACCTGGGAAACGCTGGCAAACGATTTCGTTTCAGAACCCAACGTCGTAATCGCTAAGGTAGACGCGGAGGCGCCAGACTCGAAGAAGGTAGCCGAGGAGCAGGGCGTCAAGTCGTACCCGACCATCAAATATTTCGCCGCAGGATCAAAAGAGCCCACGCCGTACGAGGGTGCACGCTCTGAGCAGGCTTTCATCGACTTCATCAACGAGAAGGCAGGCACTGCCCGCGCTCCTGGCGGCAAGCTCAATCCTACCGCTGGCACCATCGCCGCCATCGACAGCGTCATCCAGAAGATCCTCGAGAAAGGCACGAGCCTGGGCGAACAAGCCGACGATATCATCGCCGCCGCGAAGAAAGAGGCCGCTAGTCAGTTCTCGAGCTACTACTCGAAGGTTGCCGAGAAGATCAAGGCTAACAGCGGATATGTTGATAAGGAATTCAAACGGCTGCAAGGCCTGCTGAGCAAGGGTGGTTTGGCCCCAGAGAAGTTTGATGACCTAACAACCAGGAGTAACATTCTTCGTAAGTTCAAGGGCACTGTCACCGACGAAAAGAGTGAACTCTAGATGCGCTTTGGCACTTGAGCTTCACTTGTATATTATTGCGGGCACTATGGTACACAGTGAGGCATGCATGGCTTCTAGGTTACTACTTGTAGGCGTTAGAAGCGGAAAACCTTTAAAGGATACACTTTCTATTCACTCCCTTATTCCTCTCATGTTTCCAACCTCTGCAGACGCCTTGAAGTCAAAGAGACGTGACGACAGGGCCATATGCCAATTTCATCTAGTGTGATCTAGCTAGAACTCTTTGTCTCAAGCTTTGGCAAGGCGTTTCCCTACTTAGAGTAAGAGACGCACACCGGGACGGGACAAACTATAGGCACTTTGACATAGAGGCAATAGAAACTCCGACCGCGTCGTAATATTTGTGTACTGTAATTGCGCTGCAGCTGTGCCTGGTGACTAATCTTGAACAACCTAACACTGGATCCTCCGAAAATTAAAGTACATTTGCATCGTCGCCGCCCTGGGATGCTTTGCAGAGAGCCTCGTTTTCGTGGCGTTACAGCACTCGTCCACCACAGCACCGCCATCGAGCTCTTTTCGTCTCTTAAACACATGAAATAGTTTGATCTAGGTTTCGAGCCTCTTCACCCAACTGAGCAATTATTGACGGCTCTGTAGCGGCCGTCTGCGTCATACAACATCGCCACATCGATTGGAACCGCTATCGAAAATGGAGGGTTGTGATGCCATTATTGAAGGCAATTCCCAGATATCTGTGGTGCATACACAACTTCATGCAAGCCAATTCATTTCCAATGACTTGAACCATGACTGGGCTTTATTTACGTGGTTGGCAGGGATGACGACTCAGATCGAGCAGCATGAATGAACTGATTTACTACTCGAACAAATACTATTTTTGATTCAGAGTTGATGCTAGTAACTTTGCATATGTAATCAACCCAATTTATCTGTCCAAGCTGGTTTATACGTATTTTCAGAGCTATAAATACTCGAGTAGTATATGAAAAGAGTGCAGAAATTAAGGATAAGAAATCCCAGAGACAAAAACTCCAATATCGACCCTCTTAGCCCGAATAGTTCCCGCAGACGCATAGAAAACTTTCCCATGAAAATAATACAGTAGAGAACATGACTTATAAGTATAAAGGCGAGTAATGATATAGCACTCACCACAAGTTTAACGACATTAGCAATCCTTTCGACCGAAAGTTCTGAAACAGGTACGGCCGTGAACACAGGAATAAAAACCTGCCAAAGATAGAAGTCGAGGCCAATCAAAAGCATACAGAAAAGCCCTATAACGATCCAAGCTTTTCTGGGTGCTTTCACTACCCTCACATAAATCCTTCGCGGTAGTCCAGGAAACAGATCGACGGAATATATAAAAACTAAACCTACTAGCATATGGCCGGTGATTACAAGCATAAGCATTGACGAAAGCCAAATCACCCAGCATAAGTCGGACAGCTCGTGCTGCGCCTTCCACTCCAAAATAGTGATGAACCAATGGGATGGCAGGATATGAGAGATTGCCCAAACCCAGCACGCGGCTTGGATCACACAAGCAGCAATAACGAGAACGTTCTCAAAACGAGCGAACCGCTGGGTTATGTTCTGGGTAATGTTCACTGGACTAAGCTCGATGGCATGAGGTGTACCGGCGGTAATACGCAGAACCTCCTGTACGAGGAATGTCGCGAGAAAGATTGATATGAGAGCCTGAGTGCCTAGAATGCCTTTCATGCTGAAAACTTTCACAGCCTGCGGAAGAGCTCCGAGGACAAAAGCCACCATATTTAGGCGCCACATGTTGTCAATTCCAGAGCCCGCTTGGATATCGTCGTTTTCGAAGCGGTCGTACCAAACATGTCTAAGGACAGTAATGGTTGAGTCGCTAATGGTGGACAACCAGATGAATTTTACAAAGCAGAGTATCGTGTCAGCGGCGCAGATGATTGGCGACGAGCGTAGGGATATTCGGTACTCGGCGGAGAGGTGACAGACACTACCTGCATTTTGCAAGAGCACATTAAGAGCTACTGCGACGATGGCCCAAAACGCGCTTTGCCAAGATACAAGGTGTTGGCCTGGGTCTATTGCTCATGGGTCAGCCATGTCCTGTCCAGAAGGCTCAAGCCCATGACGATTTCACCTTGACTACTGTTGACAGCTTCATCCGATTCAACTAGCCAGTCCATTTCATAATTGAT
>Ga0335073_10001728_pt1 | contig 29426 bp, 23 predicted proteins | sample Lox_Sample_22_FD_207093 | JGI IMG/M metagenome (GOLD analysis project Ga0335073, IMG submission 207093) | Soil microbial communities from Loxahatchee National Wildlife Refuge, Florida, United States - Lox_Sample_2.2 | ecosystem: Environmental > Terrestrial > Soil > Wetlands | place: USA... | reverse complement strand
GAACGGCCGAGAAATTCGCCCTCACGGTCGACAACATCATGCGCGGACCAGCGCTGGTGGGGTACGAGCCGGCCAATGTCCGCTGGTCGGCCGACAGCCAGCACGTCTATTTTCAATGGAAACAGGCCTCCGAAAAACCGGACGCGCCCATGGATACATACACCGTGAACCGCGACGGCTCGGGCCTTCGCAAACTCACCGATGCCGAGGCCCGCGAGCTGCCGGGCGCCGGGGATGTCTCCAGGGACAAGCGCTACACCGTGCTCACTCAGAACGGCGACATCTTTATCCAGGACAACTCCGACGGCAAGCTTCGCCAACTCACTAAGACGACCGACGCGGAGTCGAATCCGCACTTCCTGCCGGATGGCAAGCGCGTCTCGTACATGCGCGGCGGAAATCTGTACGTGCAGTCGCTCGACACCGGACTGCTGGAACAGATGACCGACATTCGACCGGCGGCTGAGGCGGCGGGTGGCGCAGCGGCGGCCGCGGGCGGCGGCGGCGGACGGGGCGGACGGGGCGGTGGCGGATTCGGCGGCCAAGGTGGACGCGGTCAGGGCGGCGGCCGTGGCGCGGCGGGCGGCGGTCGCGCGGGCGGCGGCGATCAAGCGACCGGCAGCGCCAGCCAGGACTCGCTCAAGAAAGAAGAGAAGGATTTCTTCGAAACCGTCCGCGACCGCGCCGAGGAGCGGGAGAAGGCGGACGCCCGCCGCAAGGCCGAGGCGGCCCAGCGAAAGCCGTTCACTCCCGCCGCGCGACAGAATGTCGGCGCGCTACAGCTTACTCCCGACGCCAAACACGTCATTGCCATGGTGAATGAAACGCCTGTGGTGGCCGCGCGCAACACCGTCATCCCCAACTGGATCACCGATTCCGGCTATGTGGAAGACCAGAACGGGCGCTCGAATGTCGGCGAAGCGCAAAGCGTCACCAGGCTGGCGATCCTCGACGCCGTAACCGGCGATGTGAAGTGGGTGGATCCGGGTCTGGAAGCGGTCCCGCCGGCGACTGGCGCTCGCGCCGTCAGTCTCAGCCTGCCGATCTGGAATGAAGCCGGCGACAAAGCCTTCTTCATCGCGCGATCGGCCGATTTTAAAGATCGCTGGGAGCTTGCACTCGACCCCTCGACCGGGAAGGCCCGCATTCTGGCGAATCAACACGACGATGCCTGGGTCGGCGGACCGGGCGGCGGTGGCGGTGGATTCGGCGGCGCGCAGGGCTTCGGCTGGCTGGCGAACGACCACGACATTTATTTCCTCTCCGAAAAGAGCGGCTACCAGCACATCTGGGCGGTTTCCTGGGATGGCGGCGAACCGCGCGCCCTCACATCCGGCAACTGGGAAGTGCTGGGCGTCCGGCCGTCCAAGGATAAGTCGAAATTCTATCTCACCGCCAGCAAGGATAGCCCGTACGAAAATCATCTCTATGTCATGGATGGCAACGGCGGGCCGCTGACGCGCCTGACGCAGGCTCCCGGCAAGCACACTACCACGATTTCTCCGGACGAAACACTCATCGCCGATATCTATTCCTACACCAATAAGCCGCCGGAGGTTTACCTGCAGGATAATAGCGCCAATGCGCCGCAAAAGCGGATCACGACGTCGCCCGCGCCCGAATTCTCGCAGTACTCCTGGCTCGACGTGCCGATCATCACCTTCGCCGCCCGCGACAATGTAAAGGTGCCGGCGCGGCTGTTCAAGCCCGCCAATTTCAAAAAAGGCGGACCGGCGGTGGTCTTCGTCCACGGCGCCGGCTACTTACAGAACGTCGATAAGTGGTGGTCGAGCAGTTACTACCACGAATATATGTTCGACCACATTCTGATGGAGCGCGGCTTCCTGGTGATCGACGTCGATTACCGCGGATCGGCCGGCTATGGCCGCGATTGGCGGACCGCGATCTACGAACACATGGGCGGCAAGGACCTGGACGACGCCGTGGACGCCGCCAGATACATCGTCGCGGAGCAGGGCGTGGACGCCAAGAAGATCGGCATTTACGGCGGAAGCTACGGCGGATTCCTCACGCTGATGGCGATGTTCACCGCCGGCGACACGTTCGCTACCGGCGCGGCGCTGCGGCCGGTGTCGGATTGGGCGCTCTACAACCATGGGTACACCGGCGAGATTCTGAATCTGCCGCAAACCGATGAGGCCGCTTACAAGCGGTCGTCGCCCATTTACTTCGCGGAAGGACTGAAAGGGAAGCTGCTCATCTGCCACGGCATGGTGGATAACAACGTGGAGTTCGAGGATACGGTGCGGCTGGTGCAGCGGCTGATCGAACTCCGCAAGGAGACGTTCCAACTGGCGGTCTATCCGGTGGAGAGCCACGGCTTCGTGCAGCCGAGCAGTTGGGCCGATGAATACAAGCGGATCCTGGCGCTGTTCGAAAGCATGAAGTAACGCCGCACTCGCCGGACGGATCGAGTCGATCCGTCGTCGGATCTTCTAAGTTGCGTACCTTCAATAGGTTATGCAAAGTGCCGGCGGATCAAGTTGATCCGTCCAAGCGAAACCTGCTGCTTGGCCATGCCTGATAAATCTCCCGCGCTGGACCGTCCGATCGGCCTGTTGCAGGCCACGGCGATGATCGTCGGGATCATCATCGGGGCATCCGTCTTCGTCCAGCCGTCGGAGATCAACCGCCACGTCCCCGGCGTCACCGGCGTGCTGCTGGTGTGGATCGCGGCGGGCGTTCTGACGCTGTTCGGATCGCTGGTGTGCGCGGAGCTTTCCTCGGTCTACCCTCGGACCGGCGGTGTCTATGTCTTCCTCAAGGAGACGATTTCGCCGGCCTGCGGATTCCTGTGGGGATGGGCGATGTTCTGGAGCGCGCACTCCGGCATCATCGCGGCGTCTTCGATGATCTTCGCGCGCTACGTCGCCTGGTTTGTGCCGCTGGGCGATGCGGGAATCCGCGGCGTGGCGATCGCGGGCATCGCGCTGCTGTCCTTTCTCAACTATCTGGGAGTGCGCCAGGGCAGCGGATTGCAGACAGTCGTCACCGTCGGCAAAGTTCTGGTGATCGCCCTTCTGCTCTGCATGGTGCTGGTATTCGGCGCGCGCGCCACGGGTGTCGCTGCGCCGGCGCCCGCCCCACCCCTCACGTTCCGCGATTTCGTGCTGGCGGTGAGCGCTGCGCTGTTCGCATTCGGCGGCTGGCACATGGTCACGTATACGGCCGGCGAAACGCGCAATCCCACGCGCACCATCCCGCGCGCGCTGCTGATCGGCGCCGCGACGGTGACGGCGGCCTACGTGGCGCTGAACGCTGCGTATCTGTATCTGCTGTCGCCAGCCAGCGTGATCGCGTCGAAATACGTGGCCGCCGACGCAGCCAAAGCCATGGCCGGATCGCGCGGAGCCGCCGGAATTTCCGCGATGGTGATCCTCTCGTCGCTGGGCGTGTTGAACGGCGTGATTCTGGCCGGACCGCGCACGTATTACGCCATGGCCGGCGACGGCCTGTCGTTCCGCTGGCTGGCGCAAATTCATCCGCGTTTCCACACCCCGTCGCGGGCGATCCTGGCGCAGGCCGTCTGGTCGGCTGCCCTCGTCTTGACCGGAACGTACCGCGCGCTGTTCACACGCGTCGTTTACACCGAATGGCTGTTTTTCGCGTTGATGGCGCTCGGGCTGATGCGCCTGCGCCGGCGGAAGGACTACGCGCCGCCGTATCGCTCCTGGGGCTATCCAGTAGTACCCGCCGTGTTCTGTATCGCGTCTGTAATTGTCGCCGGCGTGCAGATAGCTGCCGATCCCGTCCCGGCGATCACCGGCCTGCTGTTTGTCGTGTTAGGATTGCCTCTTTATTACATTTGGCTGCGCCCGCGCGCGGCGAGTGGAATCCCCGATGCCCGTCATTGATTTTCATAACCACTTCTATCCTCCGGCGTATCTCGATGCGCTGCGCTCCGGATCGTCCGCGGTGGAGGTCTCCATCGACAGCGATGGCAATCCGCGGATTTACTATCCGGGCGATTACAATATCTGCGTGCCCGGCCACCGCGACATCGACTATCGCGAGCAGGTGCTGATCGATGCCGGCGTCGACACGCAGGTGATCACGCTCACCACGCCGGGGACCCACGTCGAGAAGCCGGAGACGGCCGCGCGCTTCGCCGCGCTGGTGAACGACGCCTTCGCGGCCATCCGGCAGTCGAAGAAGGGCCGCTTCGCGCCGCTGGCGACGCTGCCGCTGAACGATCCGGCGGCCTCGGTGACCGAACTACAGCGCGCCTGCCGCGATTTGAAACTGCCGGGCGCCATGCTGTTCAGCAACGTCAACGGCGTGGGGCTGGACGATCGGAGATTCTGGCCGCTGTATGAAGCCGCCAACGATCTGGGCGCGGTCCTGATGATCCATCCGACGCATCCGGTGGGCGTGGAAGCCATGACCGACTTCTGGCTGATGCCGCTGGTCGGGTTTCTCTGCGATACCACTCTGGCGGCGGCCAAGATCGTCTTCAGCGGCGTGGCCGAGCGATTTCCGAAGATCCGCTGGGTGCTGGCGCATTTGGGAGGCGCCATCCCTTATCTCGCAGAGAGGCTGAATCGCGGATTTGAGGCGTTCAGCGAGTGCCGCGCCAATATCTCGCAGCCACCGACAGAGTATCTGAAGCATTTCTACTATGACACTGTCAATTTCGATCCGCGCTGCCTGCAACTGGCTATCGATTTCGCGGGCGTCGATCACATTCTGGCAGGCAGCGACTATCCGCATCAGATCGGCAGCATTCCCAAGATGCTGTCGTCGTTGAAAGCGCTGCAAATTCCCGAGACGGATCGCGCCGCGATTCTGGGCGGCAACGCAGCGAAACTGCTGGGATTGGCGTGAACGCCGACGCCAAAATGAAACTGTGGCCGCTGGTGGCCGCGGTCTTCTTTCTGGTTTCGGGCGGGCCGTTCGGCATCGAAGACACGGTGTCGAAATCCGGCTACCTGGGCGCGATGATCATCCTGCTGGTCACGCCGGCCATCTGGAGTTTTCCCGCGGCCCTGATGGTGAGCGAACTCGCCAGCACGCTCCCCGAGGATGGCGGTTATTACATCTGGTGCAAGCGGGCCATGGGGCCCTTCTGGGGATTCCAGGAGGCCTGGCTCTCCCTGATCGGCAGCGTCTTCGACATGGCGCTCTACCCGACGCTCTTCGTCGGCTATCTTGGCCATTTCGTGCCTGGCGTCACCGAGGGCTGGCGCGGCATCGCGATCGGACTGGCGCTTCTCGCCGCGGCGGCTGCATGGAATCTGCGCGGCGCCGTTACGGTGGGAGGCAGTTCATTCTGGATGGGCGTGCTGCTGCTCTTGCCGTTCTTCCTGCTGATGGCGTACGGATTTCTTCATCCGGCCCCGGTCAAGGCCGCGGCCATCCCGCTCCGCAACGTCGATATCCTGGGCGGCATCCTGGTGGCCATGTGGAACTACATGGGTTGGGACAATTCATCCACCGTAGCCGGTGAAGTCGACCGCCCGCAGCGCACGTACCCGCTGGCGATGGCGATCGCCGTGGCCGTGGTCGGACTCGTCTATGTTCTGCCGGTCGGCGGCGTAGCGGCCGCCGGTCTGGACGCCAATCGCTGGACCACCGGAGGTTGGGCCGACGTTGCCCGGGCGGTGATTCATAGCGGCACGCTGGCCGCTCTGGTGGCGGCCGGTCTCACCGTGGGCGGCATGCTCGGCGCCGTGGGATCGCTGAATGCCTACACGCTGGTGCTCTCGCGCGTTCCCGCGGCGTTAGCCGACGATCGCCTGCTGCCGCGCCTGTTCTCCCGCCGTCTGAAGAATGGCGTGCCCTGGGTGGCGGTCATCGGCTGCGCCATCCTCTGGGCCCTGGGGCTCGGACTCAGCTTCACCAAGCTGATTGTGCTCGATGTGTTGCTCACCGGCCTCAGCATCCTGCTCGAATTCGCGGCGTTGATCGCCCTGCGCATCCGCGAGCCGAAACTGCATCGTCCGTATTGCGTGCCCGGCGGACTCGCAGGCGCCATTGGGATCGCCGTTCCGCCGCTGGTGCTGCTGATCATTACCGCCATTCGCAGCGATATCGAACCGATTGGCCCGTTCAACGCGCTGCAACTCGGCGGGCTTCTCATCATGCTGGGCGTTGTAGCCTATTTTCTAGGAAAACGATTCTGTCAAGGACGAACTGTCTCATGACCATTGCCGATCTTTCACAAATCGCCGGACGGACCTACCCGGCGCGCCGCCGCACGCAGAACCTGGTGGGCGGCGCCAGCCCCATCCAGGCCACGGCGTTCTCCCTGGGCCACGTCACGCTCGAACCGAACGGCGGGCAGGTGCCGTGGCACAACCAGGAGCAGGAGGAAATCTACTTCATCGTGGAAGGCGCCGGCGAAATGTGCCTCGGCGAGGAGCGGCGCGTAATCTCCACCGGCCAGGCGGTCTATATTCCGCCGCGCGTCTTTCATCAGCTTACGAATACCGGGACGGCGCCGATGCGCATGATCTATTGCTACGGTCCGGCGGGCGATGTGGCGCACTGGCGGCAGGAACTGGAAGGCACGCTGCCGCGCGCGGGAGTGGACGTGCCGGCTTTGCCCGCCGGCGCGCAACCGCAATGCACGGAGAAACCATGACGGGCGCTTCGACTCACACCGCCGGCATCATCATGAACGGCGTCACCGGACGCATGGGGCTGAACCAGCACCTGCGCCGGTCAATTTGCGCCATCCTCGAACAGGGCGGCATCCCGCTGCGGGGCGGTGGAACGATCGTGCCGAAACCGCTGCTGGTCGGCCGCAATGCATCCAAGCTGCGGAGCATTTCCGAGAGCTGCGGCGGGCTGCCCTGGTCCACCGATCTGGATGCCGCGCTGGGCGACGGCGCATACTCGATTTACTTCGATGCCCAGGTCACCGACCGGCGGGCCGCCGACGTCCGCCGCGCCATCGACGCGGGCAAGCATATCTACTGCGAGAAGCCGGTGGCCGGCGATGTAGCGACCGCCATGGACCTATACCAACGCGCGCAAGCGCGAGGCGTGAAGCACGGCGTGGTGCAGGACAAGCTCTGGCTGCCCGGGCTGCGGAAGCTGGCCAAACTCCGCGATGCCGGTTTTTTCGGACGCATCCTTTCCGTGCGCGGCGAGTTCGGCTACTGGGTGTTTGAAGGCGACCGCGCCGAGCCGCAGCGGCCATCGTGGAACTATCGCAAGGAAGATGGCGGCGGCATCATCCTCGACATGCTGTGCCACTGGCGGTACGTGCTCGACAATTTGTTCGGCGCGGTAGAGGCGGTGACGTGCCTCGGCGCGACGCACATTTCGAAACGTTGGGACGAAGCCGGCAAGCCTTACGACTGCACCGCCGACGATTCCGCATATGCCACCTTCGCGCTGGCGGGCGGCGTGGTGGCGCACTTCAATTCCTCGTGGTGCGTGCGCGTGCGGCGCGACGACCTGCTGACGCTGCAGGTGGACGGCGTTGAGGGAACCGCGACCGCCGGTCTGCGCGAGTGCTGGACGCAAGCGTACGGCGAGACCCCGCGTCCGGTGTGGAACCCCGATATCGCCAGCCCGCTGAGCTATCTCGAAGGGTGGAAAAAAGTCGACGACGGCGAAGCCTTCGACAACGCGTTCAAGGTACAGTGGGAGTTGTTCCTGCGGCACGTGGTGGCTGGCGAGCCGTTTCGCTGGGACCTGCTGGAAGGGGCCAAGGGCGTGCAATTGGCCGAGATCGGCATGGAATCGTGGAAGCGGCGTTGCTGGATGGACGTGCCGGAACTGTGAACCCGCGTTAACGTTCGCCGGTCGCCATCCGTCTGGCTGTTGGAGTACGACAGTCATGCTTTCACGACGCGAGCTATTTTGCACGGTGGCTGGAGCCGGCCTTTGCAGCCGGATCGCGCTCTCCGGCGACGATGACCCGTTCGACGCCTTACCCGCGTCGGTCTGGAAGGATCCGGTGACCAACGGCCTGGTGATGATCCGCCATCCGGCGCCCGCAGGTATTACGCCTGAGACCACCTTCATCAAGCCCGCGGAGCGCGGCGATCGTCTGACGATCAACGGCCGCGCCTTCGCTCCCGACGGCCGAACGCCCGTGCCCGGACTTACCGTGTACGCCTACAACACCGACGCCGACGGCTACTACGGCGAGCGCAAGGCGTTCTACCCGCCGCGAATTTACGGGTGGGTGAAGACCGACGTGGCGGGCCGATTCCGCATGCACACCATCCGTCCCGGCCATTACCCGAAGATGCAGGTGCCGGCGCACGTGCACTTTGCGGCGTGGGGAGCGGGGTATCCGCCACAGGGGAATACCGAGCTGCAGTTGGCCGGCGATGAATACCTGACGCCGCAGATGATCAAAGCGGATGCCAGGCTCGGCGAGTTTCGCGAGATTCGCGAGTTGAAACGGGAGGCGGATGGAAGCTGGTCGTGCGATTTTCAGTTCCGTGTACAGAAGGAGACGACGTTTCATTAGTCCGTGGCGCACGCTTCCAGCGTGCAGCGCCGACGCTCTCGTCGGCGTGGCCGCTCGCGGCACCGCTCCCCACATAGATTCGAGCTCTGATTCGGGCGTAGGAACGCCGGCAGGAGTGCCGGCGCGGCAGGCAAGAGTGCCCGCGCCACGCTCAACGCGCTTTCAGGCGACGGCGCAGTTGATCGAGGGCCATTTGTGTGCTGAATACGCGGATGCGCGGACGATCGCCCAGGAATCGGCGATGAGTGGCCTCAGCGCCATCCGCGTCCGCCACCGCGACGTAGACCGTGCCGGCCGGTTTCTGCTCGCTCTCTCCAGGACCAGCCACGCCGGTAATCGAAATCGCATAGGTCGATCCAGTTCGTCTGCGCGCGCCGATCGCCATGGCTTCCGCCGTCTGCTTGCTGACGGCTCCAAACTGCGCGATGGTCTCGGGTGGCACGCCCAGCAACTGCACCTTCAGCTCGTTGCTGTAGGTGATGAATCCGCCGAGAAAGTAATCGGAGCTCCCGGCAATCGAGGTAAATCGCTCGCCCAGCATACCGCCGGTGCAGCTCTCCGCGACCGAAACGGTGGCCTGCGCCTGCCGCAGCATCGATCCGACCACCGCTTCCAACGGGTCGCCGTTGCGCGAATACAGCCGGTCGCCTAAGAGCAGTTCGATCGGCCCGGCGACCTCCGCCAGCAGCGCCTCGGCTTCGGCCGCTGTGCCGCATTGCGCGCGCAGGTGGATCTGCAGATCGCCATTCGCCGCCAGGATGGTGGTCGAGGGATTGGTGTACTTCTTGTAGACCGGCGAAATCAGCTCGTCCAGGTCGCTTTCGGGCATCCCGGTGACGCGCATTTGGATGGTGCGAATCGCCAGTTTGGGAACGACGCGCTGGAGCCGCGGCAGGCATTGACGCTCGAACATGGCGCTCAATTCGTGCGGCGGTCCCGGCAGCATCATCAGGATGGCGCCGGAATCCTCCGCCCACTGTCCGGGCGCGGTGCCGCGATCGTTGGGCAGAACATCGGCGCCTTCCACCACGAACGCCTGCCGGCGATTGAGCTCCGACATTTTCCGTTTGATGGAGGCGAACCGCTGCTCCAGCCACGCGCCGATCTCCGTGTTGTAAATCAGTTTTCGATCGAGCGCTTGCGCGGCGGCTTCTCGAGTCACATCGTCTTCGGTAGGGCCGAGGCCGCCGGAGAGAATCACGATCTGCGAGCGGGTCATGGCCGCGCGAATCGCGTCCGCCAGGCGATCGCGCTGGTCGCCAACCACGCACTTGGCCACCACTTCGATGCCCAATCCGTTGAGCTGGCCGGTCAGGTAGAGAGAATTGGTGTCCACCCGCTGCGGCGTCAGCATTTCGGAGCCGACGGCGATAATCTCGGCGTTCACGCCAGCGAGAATCCTTTGACGCCGATATCCACGCGATAGATCGCATTGGTGGTGGCGACCACCATGGAGCGAGAGGGAGTGAATGCCAGCCCGACGATTCCCGGCCCGGAGAGAAACAGTTCCGCGTCGGCCTTCTGGTTCAACCGCACGACGCCGCGGCGTCCGCCCACCGAAGCCGCCACGTAGAGATGCCCTTCTTCGTCGAACGCCAGCCCCTGCGGCCGTCCCAGCCCGCGATAGAAGGTCTCCACTTCGCCGTGCATGGAGATGCGATATATGCAGTCGAAACTCGAGGTGGTGGGCCCGGTCACATACAGGAAGCCATCCGGGCCGAGGGCCAGGTGGTACGCCGCGATCGAAGGCTCGAGCGTGGCGAAGACGAAGATCTGGCGGTTGGGACTGATCTTGAAGATCGTGCCGCTGCGATCGCCCACGTACAGGTTTTGATCCGCGTCGAAGGCAATCCCGGTCGCCACTCCCATGCCCTCCACGAACACCGACATGTTGCCGGTGGAGGAGACCTGGTAGACCACGCCATCGTGCCGGCTCGACACATAGAGTATGCCCTGCGCATCGAAGGCCAGTCCGGTCGCGTTCATCATCTCGTTGATGAACGGCTTCATGTTGAAGTTCAGGTCGATGCGGAAAACCGCCACCGGAACCTTCTGTCCGCGGGACCCGCTGAAGGTGGTAAAAATGTTGCCGAAGGAATCCACCGCCGGATTGGCCACGGGATGGAGGCTGTCCGCAATCAGAACGCCCACATCGCACGCCCAGGAGTCGCTGGCGAGCCCGCCGCTTTCGATCACCAGGTCGCCCGCGGTGGCGCCCTCGGGCACGCGCGCGATCACAAACGAATCCGAACCGATGATCACAGGCGCGCCGACTTCGCCGATGGTGACGTTGGGACGGTTCGCCTTGGCGAATCCCTTGCCGCGAATCTGCAGTTCCCCACCCGCGATGGCTGCATGCGGGCTAACGGCTATAATTTGCGGTTTGGGATCGGAGGGTTTCCGAAGAGGCATTCAATAAAGATTGAACCATCCTGCCGCGAATAACACAAGTGCCGCGTAGACACCGGCCATCGCGTCGTCGGCGTTGATGCCCAGGCCGCCCGGCAGCGCTTCCAACTGGCGGACCGGAGGCGGCTTCCAGATGTCGAAGAGGCGGAACAACACGAACGCGATGAGGAAGCTTTTCCAGTTCAAGGAGCGCGCGCCGGCGAGCGTGATCCATTGTCCGACCACTTCATCCACTACGACAAATCCCGGATCTTTGAGATTGGCGGCCGCGGCCGAGACTCCCGCCGCCCACACGGCCGGACCGAAGAGCAGCAGCGCCATTGCCAGAAAATGCCAGGGACCGAACTGAGCGTAGCGGGTGAGGAGGATGGCGATCGCGATAGCCGCGGCCGAGCCCGCGGTGCCTGGCGCTGCGGGAGATCGCCCGCAGCCGAACCAGGTGGCAATGAGGTTGGCAAACGTGACGCGGGTCATATGTTTTGTTGGGCAGGCCGGCAGCCTGCGGCGGACTGGCAGTCCGCTTCGCCGCGTGTAGCACAACACCGCTGCCGCAGGCCCGGTTTTTCTTCGCCGGAATTCCGGCCGTCAATTCGGACTTGACTCACGACCGATTGACAATCGGTTTGCAGGTTGCCAACCTGCCCCACAAAAACCAAAACATCAGTCTTCATCTTCGGTGGGCGCCTGTTGCGCGGGTGGGGACGCGGGCGACGAGACGACATACTTCTCGGCCGCCCAATTTCCCAGGTCGATCAAACGGCAGCGCTCGCTGCAAAAAGGAAAATCCGCGGAATCCGGCGCCACTTCCTTCTTGCAGATCGGACACTTCATCGCGCGGCTACCGGTTCGATGTTGATGAGGGGCGACGGCGCAAATCGCGGAGCGTCTTCTTCGGCCTCGAGCAGCGTGCCCACTACGTCATAATCATGCGCTTCGGTAATTCGCAGGCGGCGAATTTCTCCCTGCCGCGGTGGCGCGCCTTCGAAATCGTTGATCAGCGCGACGCCATCGATCTCCGGCGCCTGTCCGGGCATGCGGCCTTCCCAAAGCAGCTCCGTCTCCTGCGATTGGCCTTCCACGAGCACGCGCACTTCGTGCCCGACCATGCCGCGATTGCGCGATCGCGCGATCTTCCGCTGCAGCGCCATCAGTTTGCGCTTGCGATTCCGGATCGTGCGTCCGTCCACTTTGCCGTCCAGGTGGAAGCTGGCGCTGGTGTCCTCGTCGGAATAGGTGAACACGCCCAGGTTGTCGAAACGCGCGGCTTCCACGAATTGGCAGAGCTCCTCGAAATCCGCCGCGGTCTCGCCGGGGAATCCCACGATGAAGCTGGTGCGGATGGCCACTCCCGGCACCGTCCGGCGGATCCGCTCGATCAACTTCAGAAAGATGTCGCCGGATGCGCCGCGCTTCATCCGCTTCAGCACGCGCGCGCCGGCATGCTGTAAGGGCATGTCGATGTACTTCACCAGGGCGGCGTGCTCGGCCATGGTGTCGAGCAGGCGCTGCGTCACCTTATTGGGATAGGCGTACAGGAAACGGATCCACTTTTCGCGCGGGGTTTCGATTTGCGCCAGCCGCGCCAGCAGGTGCGCCAGCCCGTCTTCCAGACCCAGGTCCTCGCCGTAGCATGTCGTGTCCTGGCCGATCAGGTTGATCTCCCGCACGCCCTGTTGGAAGAGGCGTGTCGCCTCGGAAATCACCGATTCGAAGCGGCGGCTGCGGAACTTCCCGCGATACTGCGGAATCACACAGAACGTGCACGGATGGTCGCACCCTTCCGCGATTTTGAGGTACGCGAAATGGCGCGGCGTCGCCAGCACGCGCGGCGTGAGGTCGTGATAGAGGTAGGCGTCCGGGGCGGGGCCGCCGGGCTCGACCCCTTCGCATGCGGCGACGATGCTTTCCAATTCGTTGGTGCCGATGATGGCGTCGACTTCCGGCAATTCCGTGCGAATGTCGCCGCGATACCGCTCCACCAGGCATCCGGCGACGATCAGTTTGCGCGCGCGGCCGATTTTCTTGTACTCGGCCATCTCGAGAATGGTGTCGACGGACTCTTTCTTCGCGGGGTCGATGAAGCTGCAGGTATTCACCACCAGCACATCGGCCTGATCGGGATGCGGCGTCAGTTCGTGGCCATTGGCCGCCAACTGCCCCATCATGACTTCGCTATCGACGAGATTCTTCGGACAACCTAAGCTGACAAAACCGACTTTCAAATGAGTATCCAAACGGGAGAGATGCTTTAAGGATAACAGTTCAACGCGGGACAGACGGTCGCAATTTGCCGTCTGCCGAGGGCGGCGGTTACGAATCAAAAATGGCAGACGACAAAAAACGATCGTCTGCCCCACATCAGTCGATCACGCGCTGCAGGATCGGCCCGTAGGCGTCGATGCGCCGGTCGCGCAAAAACGGCCAGCTACGCCGCGTCTCCTCGATTCGTCGAGTATCGCAATCGGCAAATATGGTCTCTTCCCGATCGGACGACGCCTCCACCGTCACCACACCGAACGGATCGGACACAAACGACCCTCCCCAGAACTCCAGCCCGCCATCCGGCGGCCCTTCGTGCCCCACGCGATTCACCACCGCGACGAACACTCCGTTGGCGATGGCGTGCGCGCGCTGAATGGTCCGCCAGGCATCGCGCTGCGACGGACCCACAGTGTGGCGGTCCTCCGCGTTCCAGCCGATCGCCGTCGGATAAAGCAGCACGTCGGCGCCGGCCATGGCCGCCATGCGGGCGCCTTCCGGAAACCACTGGTCCCAGCAAATTAACGGCGCCACGCGCGCATATCGCGTCGGGAAGACGCGCACTCCGAGATCGCCGGGAGTGAAATAGAACTTCTCGAAAAACTGCGGATCTTCCGGGATGTGCATCTTGCGATAGAGGCCGAGTAGCGAGCCGTCGGCATCGATGACGGCGGCCGAATTGTGATAGACGCCGGCAGCGCGCCGCTCGAAAATCGAGCCCACGATCACTACGCTCAACTCGCGCGCCAGATTGGTGAAACTATCCGTGGTCGGGCCCGGGATGGACTCCGCCAGATCGAACAAGTCGGCGCGTTCTTCGCGGCAGAAATACTGCGATCGGAATAGTTCCTGCACGCAAATGATCTGCGCTCCCTTGCCGGCGGCTTCGCGGATGCGCCACTCGGCCTTCGCCAGGTTCTCATTCGGATCGACGGAACAGGCCATCTGGATCAGGCCGATGCGGAATTTCGAGTGTGCCACGAGTCCATTGTAGCGGCCCCTGTTATGATGGCAATTCCTCGTGAGCGATCTCGCATCGACCTTCCGCGCGCTGGTTCTCTTCGATATCGATGGCACGCTTGTCCGGCGCGCCGGGCCGCATCATCGGGAAGCGCTGGTGGAAGGCATACGTCGCGTCACCGGCCTGGATACAAGCACGGAAGGCATCCCCGTGCAGGGGATGCTCGACCCCGATATCCTCTCCATCATGCTGCGGCGCGCCGGCGCGCGGCGCGCGGACATCCGCGAGTGGATGCCGAAGATTGCGCGCGCGGCCGAGCGGCATTACCTGAAGGTCTGTCCGGAGATCCGGCACCGGCATTGTCCGGCGGTGGAAACCGTGCTCGACCGACTGACGCGCCGCGGCGTCCTGCTGGGCTTGGTTACCGGCAATCTCACGCGCATCGGATGGCACAAGCTGGAGCGCGCCGGATTGCGCGGATACTTCCGGTTCGGGGCATTCGGCGAGATGGCGCGAACGCGCGGCGGACTGGCGCGGTTGGCCATTCGCGAGGCCCGGCGGCGATCGTGGATCGGCCGCGACACGCCGATCTCGCTGATCGGCGATGCGCCGCCGGACGTCATCGCCGCCCGCCAGAATCGCATTCGCTCCATCGCCGTGCAAACCGGTATCACGCCGCCCGGCGATCTCACCGCGCAGCACCCTGATTTTGTGCTGCGCAGCCTGCGGGATCTGCGTCTGCGAATGGTGGAGCAGTGATCGCGCCCAGCCCCTGTGACTCAATCGTAACGAGTCCGACATTACGCCGTAATTCCGCATCGCTATCCTATTCGAGACTTTCGCGCCAACTTTCCACAGTCTGAGAGGTTCCGATGCTATCGGTCCGCGGCGGCAGTGCGGTTACTGCAAGTGTGTTTCTGATGTCGGTTTGCTCGCTGGTGACACCGTTGCCCGCGCAATCCGGCGGCTCCGTCTCCGGAACCGTCGTGGACCAGGCCGGCAAGGCTCTTTCAGGCGCCACTGTGAGCTTGAAAGACTCCAGCGGAGCCCTGAAAGGCACGGCCACTTCCGACAGTGACGGCCACTTCTCCGTGACCGGCCTGACTCCGGGAAGTTACTCGGTGGAGACAGTCTCACCTGGCTTTGCGAAGAACACCCGGCTAAACGTCCCGGTTACCGCGGGCACATCGCAGGATGTATCCATCACGCTGAATGTCGACTCGGTATCGCAGTCGGTGATGGTTCAAGAGTCGGTCTCGGTTGCGGTAGAGACCGCGCCGCAGGGCAACACCCTTGACGCCACCGCCGCCCGGACGGAGATCAGCAGCACGGTGATGACGAATTTCATGGCGCCGGTCGCCGATTTCGCGGAAGTCATTCAGCAGGCGCCGGGCGCGTTCAGCCTGAACCCGAACGGAATCGGCCTGGGACAAGGCAAGTCCTACTTCCGCGGGTTTTCCGATGGCCAGTACACGATCACATTCGACGGGATTCCGTTCGAAGATACCAACACGCCGACCCACCACTCGTGGGCGAGTTTCCCGCGGCAGTGGATCAGCTCGACGGATTTCGATCGCAGCCCGGGAGAGGCTCATGACTTCGGCCCGACAAATTTCGGCGGGTCGATCAACATGAAGTCGCCGGAGCTGCAAGCGGACCCCGACATTCGGGGCTCGTTCTCTTACGGCTCTTTCAACACCAAGCTCTACTCGCTGGACATCGAATCCGGATTGCTCGGCTCGAAGAAAGAAGATGCCGTTCTGTTCAACGTCAACGCCATGACGTCGGACGGCTATCAGACGAATAACTTCCAGCAGCGAGATGCCGGATACGGCAAGTATCAGCATCGTTTCTCCGACCGCTCGAGTTTCACCGCGTATGGCGGCGTGGTCGACATCTGGAACAACACGCCGAACACCACCAACCCGACAGCCGCGCAGGTGGCGCAATTCGGCGATAACTATCTGCTGGACAGCACACCATTGCTGCCGAACGGATCGCCGGATCCATATTATTACGGCTACGACACGTACCACGTGCAGACCGATTTCGAGTACGCCGCATTCACGACGGATATGGGCGGCGGGTGGCACTTCGATGTCAAGGCGTACACCACGCGATATTGGAACAAGCAGTTCTACCAAAATGGCGGGACGCTCAGTCTTTCCACCAGCAAGCCGAGCGGCGTCGACAAGCTGAACGGCTACCGGCACGCGGGCGAAACCGCGATCTTGAGCTGGGAATCGAAATTGGGCGTGTTCCGCACCGGCGCCTGGTATGACTGGGCCTACACCGACCGCTACCAGTACCCATCCAACACGCTGACGCATGTGGATACGCCGTTCGGCAACTTCCATGAGCATTTCATTACGCAGTCGATTCAGCCGTTTGCCGAAATGGAATGGCATTTGGCGCCGAAGCTGGTCGTCACGACCGGCATCAAGGCCGCGACATACCAGATGAACCTGAATCAGTATCAGGACAACGGCAAGACGGTCGGCTGCCTGGGTGGCGTCCTCGGCACGTACCCCTCTTCGGCGGGCCTTTATGCCGGAGCGCCGGCGTGCATCGGCGGCGCGGCTTTCGTCGCGCACGGAATCACCTACAACAACTGGTTGCCGACGTTCACGGCGCGTTACCGGGTGATGAGCAAGCTGTCGGTATATGGGGAATTCGCCGAAGGCAGCGTCATTCCGCCGAGCAGCGTGTTCGACGTGCCGGGAGCCGTGGTTCTGACGCCGCCGAAACCGACCGTGGCGAAGACCTACCAGACCGGGACGGTGCTGCAATTCAATCGATTCACGCTGGATCTGGACGCCTACTACGTGCACTTCCAGAACGGGTACGATTCCTATACCGATCCCACCACTCTCGAACCCGTATTCGTCGCCACCGGCCCCTCGAATACCAGGGGAGTGGAGGGCGAGGGCAATGTCGCTCTGGGATACGGCTTGAGCCTGTACGCCAACTTCTCGGCTGGTTCGGCGAAGTACGCGGAGGGTCCGAATTTTCCGAACGGCGGCGAGTGGGTGGCGGACACTCCAAAGAACACGGAAGGGTTGAGCCTGCTCTGGCAGCGCCGGAGCTGGGACGTGGGTCTGACGTACAAGCGGGTCGGCACGTATTACAACGACAACGGCAGCTTGAACTACAAGATCAACGGCGCCTCGATTCCGTATCCGGTCGATCAGGCTATTCTGATCCACCCCTGGGAGTTGGTGAACGTGTTCTTCAACTACACCATCAAGGGCGCATCGCGGCTCCGCGGAACGAAGATTCAATTGGCGATCAACAATCTGGCGAACAGTCATGCGCTCACCGGCGTGACTCCGGCGGTTGCGGCCACGGCGGCGGCTCCTTATGTTCCAAACGGCGGCGATTTATGGAACCTGCTGCCTGGACGGAGCATTACTCTGACGTTTACGGGGGGATGGGCACCGAAACGGTAAGAGCTGACAGTCGCATCGACGGGCGGCCGCTCCGCGAGGACCGGTGAAATAATCCCGTTCGCAGGGGAAGAGACGTATGACGGGCGATCGTTTTTTGTCGCCTGGCGACTCAGGACCGCTCACTTGCCGGGGCGCCTCAACTGGCGCCGGCCCACCTGAAAGTACAAATAGTCCGGCATCCCAGCTCCTCCGATACCACCATGGAGCTCATGGTGCAGACCGGACAGGTCGCGGGGCTCAAACCGAAGGGTCCTTCCAGCGAGATCGTGTTTCCCAAGCGATGACCATCCGCGGTTGTGGGCAAAAGCGCGTTGCCGCGGTTGCGGTGCGGCCCTCATCCGGTTACATCGCCGGCCGGAAACACAACAAATCACAGACCGCCACCGTTTCCGAAACGGTTAGGAGCTTGTGGTCCCTGGACCGAAGCCAATACCATATGGTGTTACAAGTACTTATAGTCCGAGGCAAACCCAATGAGACCACGAATCGTATTCGGCGCTTTGCTGGCGCTGGTTTTCGGCGCCGGGATCGTCGCCCAACAAGCTCCGCCACCCAAGGATTGGACCGCGGAACAGGACCATCAGAACATGATGGACCAGCTCGGGATCAAAGCGCTTCGTCCAGGGCCGAGCGGAACCGAAAGCGCGCCGAATCACGCCAACTATGACGAGTCGCTGGCCAATCCATACCCCAATTTGCCCGATGTGCTGACGCTGAAGAACGGCAAAAAAGTCACCAGCGCGTCGATGTGGTGGAATCAGCGCCGGCCCGAGATCGTGGAGGACTTCGAACGGGAAGTCCTCGGCCGGATTCCGAAAAACGTGCCGAAAGTCACATGGACCGTCACCAAAACGCTGGACAGCACAATCGGCGATCACCCGGTGCACGGCAAGCTGGTCATCGGGCATGTCGACAATTCCGCGTATCCGGAGATCAATGTCGATATCCAGATCACGCTGGTGACGCCGGCCGACGCCAAGGGACCGGTGCCGGTGATGATGATGTTCGGCGGGTTCGGATTACCCGGCCTGACGCCGGCCCCGCAGTTCCGTGGCCCGATTCCGCCGGGCGGGCGCGGGGCGCAGGCGCCGGGCGGACGCGGGCCGCAGCCGGGTGCGGCTGGACGCGGGCCTGGCGGCCCTCCGGCGGGCGGCGATCCACCCGCGACCGAGCAGATGATCGCCGATGGCTGGGGCTACGTCTCGATCAGCACCGGCAGCATTCAGGCCGACAACGGCGCTGGACTGACGAAGGGCATCATCGGCCTGGTCAACAAGGGCCAGCCTCGCAAGCCGGATGACTGGGGCTCGCTGCGGGCGTGGGGCTGGGGCGCCTCGCGAGGGCTGGATTACCTGGAGACGGATCCGGCTGTCGACGCTAAACACGTCGGCATCGAGGGCGTGTCGCGTTACGGCAAAGCGGCCCTGGTGACGATGGCGTTCGATACGCGGTTCGCGCTGGTGCTGGTCGGATCGTCGGGTGAGGGCGGAGCCAAGCTGCATCGGCGCAATTGGGGAGAAGCCGTCGAGAACCTCACCGGAACCGGTGAATACCACTGGATGGCCGGAAACTTTCTGAAGTACGGCGCCTCGGAAGCTACTTTCGGCAGCAAGAACCCGGGCGATCTGCCGGTGGACGCTCACGAATTGATCGCGTTGTGCGCGCCGCGTCTCACCTTCATCAGCTATGGCGTGCCCGAAAGGGGCGACGCGAAGTGGCTCGATCATCAGGGCAGTTTCATGGCGGCGGTCGCCGCGGGCCCGGTGTTCAAACTCCTGGGCGCGAAAGACCTGGGCGTCACCGAGGATTATCACACCGCGAAAATGCCTCCGGTGAATACCGGCTTGCTGGATGGCCAACTGGCGTGGCGCCAGCACGACGGCGGACACACCGACGGTCCCAACTGGAAGTACTTCCTGGCGTGGGCCGACAGGTTCTTCAACCGTAAACCGCCCACTCCGCAGCGCGCCGGGATGGCGCCGATTCCCGCCGATCAAGCCGCTCCGCGCACCGACCAGAATTCTATGACCGCTCATGCCCAGCTCCTGGAGAAAACCAAGCAGGGGCGCACCGATATTTACTTCGAGGGCGACTCCATCACGCGGCGTTGGGGAGCCACCGATTACCCCGAACTGCTGGCGAATTGGAAGCAGAACTTTTCTGGCTGGAACGCCGCCGATTTCGGATGGGGCGCCGACAGAATCCAGAATATTCTCTGGCGTCTGGAAAACGGAGAGTTGGACGGCGTGAATCCCAAGGTGATCGTCCTGCTGGCGGGGACGAATAACATCGGCGGGCGTATTCCGCCGAGCGGCGACGCAGCCATGGTGGCCGATATCACCGCGGGCCTGCGCAAAGTAGTTCAGGTGATGCAATCGAAGGCGCCCGCGGCCACGATCATCGTGACGGGCATCTTCCCGCGCAACGACAATCCCGCCATCTTCGCCGCCATCGGCAAAATCAACGCCAACCTCGCGGCGATGGCGGATGGGAAGAAGATCCGGTATCTCAACATCAACGACAAGCTGGCGGATGCGGAGGGCAACCTGTTGCCTGGCATGATGAATTCCGACAAGCTCCATCCGGCGCTGCAGGGTTACCAGGTGTGGGCCGACGCATTGAAGCCGATTTTCACGGAGCTGCTCGGTCCACCGGCCAAGGAAGATCACGCTCCGCCGCCGACGGGCGATCCCAGCGCGAAGCGCTAAGGCCGGCCGCCGGCAGGCCCGGAACGGCACCGGCAAGGGCAACAGCATTTCGCCGCGGAGCGAAGGCGATGTCATCCTGCATGTGACGGTCTATCGGGAACGCCGGCCGCGGCCGGCGCCTGGCGGCGGTACGAGTCTTCACGGCTCCACACGATAGCGATGCGGCCGCGGCGCCGCCGCGGCTTTCTGCTGGGCGATCACCTCGTCTTCCAACGCATCGAGATCGCGGAGAACCGCCGGTATCGTCGTAAGCTTGTAGTCTTTCAACGCATCTTCCACCATCCGCCACCGCGCGAAATGGAGATTATTGTGGCGATGCGTCAGGTCGAGGACCAACTGCGCCTGTCTGGACATCGGGGTGGCCATCGCGGCCAGATTGATACCGGTTTCCAGTTGGCGGGCTTCAAAAGCGCCGATCTCCTTGTCATCGATCCGCAGATGGTATTTCCCGGCGGCCAAACCGCGGACTTTCAACGTCTCCTGGTTGAGGGCGTCATTCACATCCGAACAGCGCAACGCGAGGCCGATCATTTCCTCGGGTACGTCCAGCGGCATCGGAAGAGCCTGGTCGGCTTGTGTCCACGACACGCCGTTATCGCGCAGGACCCCGCCGACGGCTGTATTGGCGGCTTGCGTAACCATGCCCGCCGCGGCATCGATTTCGACGGAGGTGACGAGTGACGGCGCGTGCCATGCCTTAAGCACCGCTTCGGCCATGACGATGTGAACGCCCGCCGACGGATGCACGCGGTCCGGGATCAAATGCTGCGCCGTCTGTCCCGCGGTTTGGTTGGCGGCGCGCAGAAGCGCGACCACCGGCGAGTTAAGGTCGGCGTCGGCTGCATTCTCCGATATCGCCAGGCCGCGCACGAATTCACCGAAACGCACCAGGACGGAGTTGTAGCCGAGGGGGAACTCGGCGGGACGAGTCACGTCGTCGTAGGGCGATGGTTCGAGGAGCGTCAGCCGGACTCCGGGAAGCGTCACCTTGAGCTTGCGCACCAGATACCGATATCCGGCGGCATATTTGGCGAAAATCTTCTGGTCGTACGGCTGATACTCGCCGTCGTTCATTCCCAACATCACCGTGACCACGTTGGGATGATAGGCGAATACATCGTGTCGCAGGCGATGATCAATATCCCCTCCGTGCCCACCGCTTACCCGGTCTCCGCTAAATCCGGAAGCAATGAAACGGACGCTCATCCCTGGAAATCGGCTCAGCACATATGCTTCGATGAAATCCGTGTAAATGCGCTGGTTGGTGATGCTGTCGCCATAGAAGACCACGGTATCGCCGTCTTTCAGGTAAAAGTCCGGCTCCTGAGCGGCCAAGATACGACAAGGTAAGCAGTTAAGGACAAGTATAGTTACTAACAGACGCATAACCGGGGCATGTAAAAGCTCCTCTCAGCTTACAACACGTCTCGCGCGCCGGCTTCGCGCTAACTGAGTGTTTCCAGATCGGTGAATGGGACGCAGGGGGGCGCGGAATTGGATCCCACTTGGGGGCATGAATGACCCTGCTTGCGGGAGGGCCGTCCGATCAGAACCATGGCGGCAGTCGAGATGAGGACATCGCGTTTTGACGGGCGATGGGCGCGATTCGGCGCGGACGGGCCCGCCATACGTGTGAACGTGCGTTCGCCGCCACTACTGTTATACAGCGTTCACATACCCCTCATCTGTCGTTTACATGGCGAACGTATACTCGTTCTCCGAACCATCTAAACAGAGAACGTACGAGGGAGGCTGCAAGAAGACGATGACGAAGCACAGGATGCGTGTATTCACGCTGCTCGGGATCACACTCGGTTTGGGATCGATCCAAGCCCAGACACCCACACCAACTGCTGGCCCTGCCACGCCTATCCAACACCTGGTGGTGATCTTCCAGGAGAACATTTCCTTCGATCACTATTTCGGCACGTACCCATTCGCCATGAACCCGGTGGGTCAACCCCCTTTTTACGCCTATCCGAGTACGCCCACGGTAAACGGCCTGGGTCCGGCATTCCTGAACAACAATCAGACTCTCGCCAATTCAGCCAATGGAACGGGAGCTTACGCGCCTTTCCGGCTGGACCGTTCCCAGGCCGCGACGGCCGATCAGAATCACAATTACGGACCGGAGCAGGCCGCCTATCATAGCGGTCTGGTAGATCTGTTTCCGAAGGCTGCCGGAACCGCCGGCCCTCCTCCCAGCACGATTCCCCAAGCCGGCACCACCGGCCTGGTGATGGGCTACTACGACGGCAACACCGTTACCGCGTTATGGAATTACGCCCAGCACTACGCCATGAGCGATAACTCCTATAACACCACTTATGGTCCGTCGACACCTGGCGCGCTGAACCTGATCTCGGGACAGACGAACGGCGTCATTAACAATAACAACGGAACCGGCGCCGTGATCGGGGATGGCAACGGCGGCCTGTCCGACATCAGCGATGCCGATCCGGCGGGCGATGTCTGCTCGACTTCCACCGGGGAGACCTTCTCGATGAGCGGGAAAAATATCGGCGATCTGCTCAACGCGGCCGGCGTGAGCTGGGGATTCTTCGAAGGCGGTTTCGATCTGACGGCGACCAATCCCAACGGAACCACCGGCTGCGCGCGCAGCACCACCTCGCTGGTGGTCGGCTCGCCGAAGGCCGACTACATTCCGCATCACCAACCCTTCCAATACTACAAGTCCACCGCCAACCCGACTCACGCCCGGCCCACCTCCGCGAGCACCATCGGGAAGGCCAACGACGCCGGCAACCATCAGTACGATATCAACGACTTCTATGCCGCCCTCAACGCCGGGAACTTCCCGGCGGTGAGCTTCCTGAAAGCGCCGGGCTTCCAGGATGGACACGCCGGCTACTCCTCGCCGCTCGACGAACAGACTTTCGTCGTGCACGTGATCAACATGTTGATGGCGAGATCGGATTGGGCGTCCACCGCCGTCGTGATCTCCTGGGACGACTCCGACGGCTGGTATGACCACCAGATGCCGCCGATCGTCAACCAATCGGCCACTTCCGCCGACTCGCTTACCGGGACGGGCGCATGCGGCTCCGGCACATCTGCCCTGTCCGGCCCCACCTCCAGCACTCCGCACGCGCAGGGCCGCTGCGGATATGGTCCCCGCCTTCCCTTGCTGTTGATTTCACCTTGGGCGAAGCCGAACTTCGTGGACCACACCGTCACCGACCAGAGTTCGATTTTGCGATTCGTCGAAGACAACTGGCTGGACAGCCAACGGATCGCCGGATCGTTCGACGCCCTCGCCGGTCCACTCGACAACATGTTCAATTTCGAGAATTCGACCCCCAACACGACGCCTCTCACGCTCTCCGAGAGCAGCGGGGAGCCGATGAATCCGACGCAGATGGCCGCGCCCGAGACCGCGCTGCGTCCGCCCAAGGCATTGAGCAATCGAACCAAGCAATAAAGTCACCCTCAGCGTGGAGGACGGGATTCGGAACCGACGCGCAAGCTGCTCAAGGCCGCCGTGGGATGAATCCGCCCTCCACACTTTTTCAACCGTGAACCGCCGGACTTTCCTTCAAAGTGCAGCTCTGCTGTACGCTCTACGACGCGCTTCCGCTACCGCGCTGAATCCCGATACGCTCGCCAAATTCGTCGACCCGTTACCCATCCCGGAGATCGCGAGGCCATCCGGTTCGCGTATTCCCCCGGGCGGCTCCACGAAAGTCCCCTACTACCGCGCCGCCATGCGCGAAATCGAGGTCAGGCTGCACCGCGACCTGCCGCCGGCCCGATTGTGGTCATACGGCGGATCGTCGCCCGGTCCGACTTTCGAGACGCGGACCGGCCAGGGGCTGATGATCGATTGGCCGAACGAGTTGCCCGCGCACCATTTCCTGACGATAGACCACAGCCTTCACGGCGCCGAAGCGGATAAGCCGGAAGTCCGGGGCGTGGTACACGTTCACGGAGCCAAAGCCCCGCCCGAATCCGATGGATATCCAGAAGACTGGTACGTCCCGGGAAAGTCGCGCACGTATTTCTATCCGAACCAGCAGGACGCCGCTCTCCTCTGGTATCACGACCACGCCATGGGCATCAACCGGCTGAACATTTATGCCGGGATGTTCGGGCTCTTCCTGATACGCGACGGCGTGGAGGACTCGCTGAATCTTCCCAAAGGCGCGTACGAAATCCCGCTGGTAATTTACGATCGACTCCTCCGGCAAGATGGTCAACTCGACTACCCGGTCTCCGGCGATCCCGCGCATCCCTGGGTGCCCGAAGTATTCGGCAATGTGATGATGGTGAACGGCAAGGCGTTTCCGTATCTTAACGTCGAAAGCCGCTTGTACCGCTTCCGTGCGCTCAACGCAGCCAACGGCCGCTTCTTTCATCTGTCGCTCTCGAACGGCCGGAAGTTTTATCAGATCGGCTGCGACCAGGGTCTGCTGCCGGCTCCCGTCGCGATCGAGAGCACGATGCTGGCGCCGGGTGAGCGCGCCGATTTCCTGGTCGATTTCAGCGGCCTGGAGGGGCAGCAAGTCGTCCTGATGAACGATTCGTTCATGCTGATGCAGTTCCGCGTGAGCGCGGCCAAGCCTGGCGCCGCCAGCGCTCTGCCTTCTAGGCTGCGTCCCGTGCCCAAAATGGCCGAGCAAGCCGCGGTGAAAACGCGACCGCTGGGATTGATTGAGAACATGAACATGCGCGGCGAGTCGATGCAGATGCTGTTGAACCGGACGCCCTGGCACATGCCGGTAACCGAGAACCCGGCGCTGGATTCGGTGGAGATCTGGACCTTTATTAACACCACCGAGGATTCGCACCCCATCCACCTGCATATGGTGCGGTTCCAGATCCTGGATCGCCGCAATTTCGAACCGTACTATTACCTGGCCAGAGGCGAAATCCGCTACACCGGACCGGTGGTTCCACCCGACCCCGAAGAAGCGGGCTGGAAGGACACGGTGCGCGCACACAGCAAGATGGTCACACGTATCATCGTGAAATTCGAAGGCTGGGTGGGCCGCTATGTCTGGCATTGTCACGTCCTGGAACATGAAGACAACGAAATGATGCGGCCGTACGATGTGGTGGCCGGTTGAGAAATGCCGCGCGGCTTAGCGGCGCCAGCGGCGCCGGCGGCTCTCGCGAGATTCACCTCGAGATTCTGTCCGAGCTGGACGGATGAATCGGGGTCTGTCCCGCCGTGTTCTCACCCAACCGGGCAGGTTTACCGCCAGGAGGTGGCATAATCCGGTAAGCGGCCAAGATTCGCCTGTGCCGGCGGGCAGCGGAAAGGCCGCATGGGAGGCGGAATGAAAATCGAAGTCCTGGAGGATGAGGAGGCGGCGGCGCGCGCGGCCGCGAACTGGATCGCGGTTGAGGCTCGCGGCGCGATTGCCGCCCGCGGGCGCTTCGTGATGGCCGTCAGCGGCGGGCACACTCCCTGGATCATGTTGCGCTGTCTGGCGGCGCAAGACCTACCTTGGGATGCCGTCGATCTTGTTCAGGTGGATGAGCGGGTGGCGCCGGAAGGAGATGCAGACCGCAACTTGACGCACCTTCGGGAATGCCTACTCGACGTGACGGCGATTCGACCGGAGCAAATCCACGCCATGTCCGTGGAATTACCCGATCTGGAATCGGCCGCTCGGCAATACGCCGCGACTCTGGCACAGATCGCCGGGTCGCCGCCGACGCTCGACCTCGTCCATCTGGGCCTTGGGCCGGACGGCCACACCGCATCTCTGGTCCCGGGCGACCCCGCCACTCGCGTGTCCGGATCGGATGTCGCCGTGACCGGAGTGTACAATGGACGCCGCCGAATGACTCTGACCTACCGGCCCATCAACCGCGCCCGCCGTATTCTTTGGCTGGTAACCGGCGCCGGGAAACAGGAGATGCTGGCCCGGCTCCACCATGGCGACCAGGCCATCCCGGCCGGCGGGGTTTCGCGGGAGCGGGCAGTAGTAATCGCCGACCGTGCGGCCGCCGCGGCGATCGCCGGCTAAGAGATGGGCCGGCGAGTTCCCGCCAGATGCGGCTACCGAAGATTCACCGGGACTTTCAGGGTGCGGCGATGAGGCGCTCGGAGCCGGCCCTGCGTGAAGCCTTCAGCCAGCGGGCGACTCCGGGCAAGCGCTCCATTCCGTTCTTCCGCACTGCCATGGCCGTACAGGTCCTCGCTGGTGTTGCGCCGTGCCAGGAGGTCCAGTGGAACTCCGCCGCGTCGATCCGCGTTCCATTCACGTCCCAGAGGACTGCCCGCGGTTCACGGAGCTCAGGCTACCTTGGCGGCTATCTGTGACAGGGCGTACTCTTGCAGGCGTCCAGCGTCACTGTTGAATTTGCGGATGCCTTCCGCCAGCTTTTCTGTCGCCATGGCGTCTTCGTTGTGCATCCAGCGAAAGGTCTTCTCATCCAGATGCAACTGCGGGTCCGCCGACGCCATGGCGTTTCCTGGATCGAGCTTACGCTCTACGGTGCCCACGGTCTTCTCCAGTTGGTCCAGCAGCTCCGGGCTGATGGTCAGCAGATCCGACCCCGCCAGCCGCAGGATCTGATTGACGTTGCGGAAGCTCGCCCCCATAACCTGCGTCTTGTATCCGAATTTCTTGTAGTAGTTGTAGATGCGCATCACGGATGCCACTCCGGGATCCTGGTCCGGGGGAATCTCCGCGCCGCCGTGCTCCTTCTTGTACCAATCGTAGATGCGGCCCACGAATGGCGAGATCAGGGTCACTCCGGCTTCGGCGCAGGCTATTGCCTGGGCGAAGCTGAAGAGCAGAGTCAGATTGCAATGAATGCCTTCCTTCTCCAGGCGCTCCGCTGCGCGAATGCCCTCCCAGGTGCTGGCGATCTTGATGAGGATCCGCTCGCGACTGACCCCTTTTGCCTCGTACAGCGAGATCAGCTTGCGGGCCTTGGCGATGGTACCGTCGGTGTCGAAACTCAAACTGGCCGCGACTTCGGTGGAGACGCGGCCCGGCACCACTTTGAGGATTTCGCATCCGAACAACACGAACATCCGGTCGATGAATTCCTCCGCCATCTGCGTGTGGCCGCCACCGTGCCCGGATGCCAGCTCCGCCGCCTCATCCACCAGATGCCGGTAGGTGGGCATCTGTGCGGCGTGATACAGAAGCGAAGGATTCGTCGTCGCGTCCTGCGGACGGTGCCGTGCGATTGCCTCGATATCACCCGTATCCGCGACCACCGTTGTGTATTGCTTTAGGGATTCAAATAATGTCATTTCTCTTCTCCTTCATAAGTCTGTCTTCAGTTGGGCGGCCGCACCGTGCTCGAGTTGTTTGACCCCCTCTACCCGGCTCCGATGCCTCCTGGCGCCGCTGAACCTGGCCGATAGGAAAGACCTCACGCAGTCCCAAGCTACGGCGATCCCATAGGACGGTCTCCCAGGCAGAGGATATTCATGTCGTCGTCTTCCAGGCTGGTGCGCTGAAAAACCGTCGTGGATGATAGCCGCTCGATCGCCAGGCAGCCTGGTTCACGCCGATGGACGCACCCATTCCCCTGCCGCATACCAAGATACCTCGGTCCGCCTCCCGCGTGAATACGGCGCGAGCAAGCGGGATCACAAAGTCCGGAAAGAGCCCACCGTGAACACGCCGGGGCCGAGCAGTCATTACTGGAGTAGACCTGTTGGAGGAGAGCTTATTTGAAAGGAATGGTGGGTGGACGGATTTATCGTGTAAGAAGCCGATTTTCCTTCCAACGGGCCGCCCAACGAGTTTTGGCCCGAAGCAGGCTGCAGTGTTTGGAGTCATCCAAGAGCATCGACTCTGTTCTGCAACGGTACGACGCGAGAACATCGTCGGCCCTGGTTAAATTCCGGGAACGTCGTCCCCTCATCGGTTCTGACTCTCCTCCCACACCACGTTTGCCGCGACTTCGCCCGCGACAAACCGCACGCCCTGATTGTCAGACGGATTCAGCCACAGCATCCGACTGAAAATATTCCCGGCTTCCCTGAATCGTCTCAGCCGCCACAGGCACAACCCAAATCCATGCATGCAACGGAGAAACGGACGGTTGTCGATCCAACCCCAAGGGAGCAGACCCTCGAAACGCTTGCCCAGGCATAGTTCGCCAATTCGAAATCCAGCCTCGTAGTGCCGGATGGCATCTTCGGGCCTGCCGTCGAAAACCATATTCCCGAGATGTGCGTGGGCATCCAGGCAACGCAGGTCCGCTTGGCAGAGTTTCATCGGAATGTTGTACGCGCCAGGGGAATGCGCGAGGAGTATACCGCACTGCGGTATACTGTTGAGTAGTGGACGATGCGCCCGAGATCACGGTCCTGCAACTGCCGAAGTTCAAGGCCGAGGCTACGGAGCTAACCGGAGCGGATGGCATTGAAGCATTGGCTGTCTACCTGATTGATCATCCGGATGCCGGCGACGTGATACCGGGATCGAGCGGTGTTCGGAAACTGCGATGGGCGGCGAAGGGCTAAGGAAAACGCGGCGGCGCCCGGATTATCTACCTATACATGATGATCGCGGCGCGAGTTTACCTGATCCGATGCTACGCCAAGAACGTCAAAACTGATTTGACCGCCGACGAGAAGAAGCAACTTCGACAGATCGCGGCTCATCTGAAAGGAGCGCAATAAAATGCCCAGGAAAGCAACGGCGAAGAAGACGGCTTCGACATTCGGCGAAGACCTGCTCGAAGGAATGAATCTCGTCCTGGCCCACCAGCGTGGCAAGGTGGAACTGGAGCAGGTGTGGCCAAAACCTGTGGACGTCAAGGCGATCCGCAAGCGCGTGAAGATGTCGCAAGCTGAATTTGCGCGGGCCTATGGCATCAGCAAGCGCGCCTTGCAGGAGTGGGAGCAGGGCGGGCGCCAGCCCGACTCGGCTGCGCGAGCGTACTTGACGGTCATTGCTAAGGAGCCGGCGGTTGTACGCCGCGCTTTGGCGAGCGAATGAAGGACCAGCCCAATTCGGCGCAGTTGGCCCTATTGCGGGAACTCGTAGTCTGCGATCCGGAAACTATGCGCGGAACACCGGTGTTCCAAGGCACGCGCATTCCTGTTGATCTGGTTGCCGAGATGCTTGGTCAGCATGGAGAACGTCGGCCAGTTCATCCGCGAAGCATCCGTTCGGGGACCGGTTGACGAAGGACTCGATGGTGGAAACGAGGGTGCCGTAACGGGAAAACCAAACTGCATCATGGGA
>Ga0335073_10001727_pt1 | contig 29429 bp, 24 predicted proteins | sample Lox_Sample_22_FD_207093 | JGI IMG/M metagenome (GOLD analysis project Ga0335073, IMG submission 207093) | Soil microbial communities from Loxahatchee National Wildlife Refuge, Florida, United States - Lox_Sample_2.2 | ecosystem: Environmental > Terrestrial > Soil > Wetlands | place: USA... | reverse complement strand
CGGGATGGAGCAGGACGGCCACGAAGTGACGATGGCCACCGATGGCGAAATGGCGATGGAAGCGGTGCGAAACGATCTTCCCGAGATGGCGGTGCTCGATCTGAATCTTCCCCGGCGGGATGGCACAGAGGTGCTGGAGTTTCTGCGGTCGCTGACTGAAGATGTGCCGGTTTTAATTCTGACGGCGCGCCGAGAGCCGGAGGTGAGGCTGCGCTGCCTCGAGATGGGGGCGGATGACTTCATGCAGAAGCCATTTTCATTTGCCGAACTGCGGGCACGCTGCCGCGCGCTGCAGCGACGGAGATCGCCGGGTCTGGTTCTGCGGCATGACGATCTGGAGATGAAACGGGTGGAGCGTTCGGTTACCTACCAGGGGAGGCCGGTAACGCTGACGACGCGGGAGTTCGCTCTGCTGGAGTACCTGATGCTTCACCGCGGGCGGGCGGTTTCGCGCGCGACTCTTCTGCGGGAAGTCTGGAGCATGAGCGAAACGGCGGGAACGAATGTGGTGGATGTGTACATCAACTACCTGCGGCGCAAGCTTGAGGTCTCTGGCGCGGGCAGCGCAGACGGGGATGGAAACCGGGATGCGGAGATGGTGATTCGCACGGTGCGCGGAGTGGGATATGCGATCGGCCGGGAAGCCGGGCCGGCAACGGTGGGAATGCGGGCCTGAGGAGGAGAAATTGGGCACAGCAGCACAGTCGAGGGTAAGCAGCGGAATACGGACTGCGGTTCTGGTGAGCGCCGACGTCGCGTTTCGGGAAAGACTGCGGCGCGCGCTGTCCGAACTGCGGTGGCAGGTGAGGGAGACGGCCGGTGGAGCGGAGACGCTGGCGTCCCTGGAGGCTTCGCCGGCAGAGGCCGTGGTGCTGGATTCGTGGCTGCCGGATCTGGAGATTCGGGAATTCGTGACGGAGTTTCGGAAGATGCACCCGGAGGTGGACCTGGTGATGGCCGATGCTTCGGAGGCCGATGGGAGAGAAGCCAGGGGTCCGCGGCGCAACGAGGTGCTGCTGGCGCTGCGGCGGGCGCAGGCGACCGACGATGCGATCTGGAAGAGAGCGCCGGCACGGATTGAAGCCGGCGCGGACAGCGAGCGCGCGGTTTCTTATGGAGCCGCTGCGGCGCATCAGGCCGGATGGAACTCGACGGCGGGGCGAACACGGATTCAAGGCGGAGAAGCCGAGCCGGCCGGCGATGCTGCTCCGATCGTCGCGGGATTGCCGGAATTCGTGGGATCGCATCCGGCCATGCTCGAAGTCAGCCGGAGGATTCGGCTGGTAGCGCCGCGAGCGACGGCGGTTCTGATCGAGGGGCCGACCGGAAGTGGCAAGGAGATGGTGGCGCGCGCGGTCCATCGGCTGAGCCCGCGGGCAACGAGGCGGATGGTGGCGCTCAACTGCGCTGCGATTCCGGAAGGACTGCTGGAGGCCGAACTGTTTGGTCACACGCGCGGAGCCTTTACGGGCGCGGTCGAAAATCGCACGGGGCGCATTGAGGCGGCGCACGGTGGGACCCTGTTTCTGGATGAAATCGGCGAGATGCCGCTGGGACTGCAGGCCAAGCTGCTGCGCTTTCTTGAGACCGGGGAGCTGCAGCGGGTGGGGAACAACGAGTCGATCCATGTGGACGTGAGGATTGTGGCGGCCACCCATCGGCCGCTGGCAAAGCTGGTGGCTGAGGGAACCTTTCGGGCGGACCTGTATTACCGGCTGGCGGTGTTTCTGATCCGCACGCCGGGCCTGGCGGGGCGGAATGAGGATGTTGTGACACTGGCGGGATATTTTCTGGAGAGGATGGGACGAAACCAGCCTGCGAAGCAGCTGACCGAGGCGGCGCTGGAGCTGCTTGTTGAGCATCGGTGGCCTGGAAATGTGCGGGAACTGGAACACGTGCTGGAGCGGGCGTGGATTCTTGCCGAGGATCGGCCCCGTATCGATGCGGGGGAGATCGAGTTCGATGAGGCTGGTTAAGAAAATCTCATGACGACGAAGCGGGGGCGGGTGAGCGGGTGCTGAAGGGCAGAGGATGCAGATTGTGACTCCAATGACGCAGGCGTTGAACCGCTATCTGGATCTTTCATCCCAGGAGCTGAAGTTCACCGCTCAGAATATGGCCAACGTGGATACGCCGGGATATCGGACGGTGGGGTTTGACTTTGCGGCAGAGATGGGGAGATCGCTGGACGGTTTGCGCATGGCGGACGGTGATGGATCGCCGGGCTGGGGTGCGCCGGTGCCTCCGGAACGGATCGACGGGCTGCTGGAGCGTCCGGATGGAAACAACGTCTCGATGGACCGCGAGGGGATGAAGATGGCGGAAGCGCAGCTGCAGTTCCGGACCGGGGTGGAACTGCTGAAGCACGAGTTTTCGCGCGTTGAGGACGCGATTCGTGAGGACCAGAAATAACGGCGGGATGATGGGCAATCAGCCCGTTTGAGAAACCGGGGCAGCGGCTGCGGAGATGCCTGAGGAAGGGTGAGAGGCGATGAATCTGTTCGGAGTGATGGAGGTGAGCGGGTCAGCGTTGCAGGCCGAGCGCATTCGAGCCGAAGTCGTGGCAGCGAATATGGCCAACGCGGAGACGACCCGCACGGCCGATGGAACGCCATACCGAAGGCAGCACGTCGTATTCACGTCCGCCGCGCCGCAGGGGAGCTTTGGGGCGCATTTGCTGGCTGCGCCCGGACAGGCGGATGGAGATATTGGCGGTGTGCAGGTGGCGGCCGTGGTTGCGGATCAGGGCAGCCCGCTGCGGCGATACGATCCCGGGCATCCGGACGCAGACAAGGATGGGTATGTGTCGTATCCGGATATCAATCCGCTGACCGAGATGGTGGATCTGATGGGGGCCACGCGGGCGTATGGACTGAACAGCTCGGCGGTCCAGGCGGAAAAGGGCATGCTCACGGCTTCGCTGGAGATTCTGAAATAGGAGGTTCGCGCGATGCAGATAACAGGAGTTGCAACCCACATGGCTCCGGCGCTGACTGCGCCGGCAGGAGCCGGATCGGCGGCCGGTGAGGCCGCCCCGTTTGGAGATCTGCTGAAAAATGCCATCGCCGGCGTCGACGGGCTCGAGCAGCAGGCCTCGTCGGCGGTCGAAGGGATGATGCGGGGAAGCGGCGTGGACGTCCACGATGCTCTGATCGCAACGCAGAAGGCAGACATGAGCTTCGAGCTGGCTCTGGCGGTTCGCAACAAGGCCGTGGCTGCATACCAGCAGGTGATGGGGATGCAGTTCTGAGCGCGGGCGAGTGAGACCGGATGGCCGACAAAGCTGATAAACCGCAGACGGCGCTGACCGTACAACAAAGAGCCGGAGCGCTGGCTTCGGAGGCGGCAACGCGTTTCCGCAATCTCGACGCAGGACAGCGGAATCGGCTGCTGGCCGCTGTGGCGATCGTCGTGGCGTGCTTTGCGGGGCTGGTGTGGTACGCATCGCGGCCGGACTGGAGGACGCTGTATGCGGGACTGGAATCGGACGATGCACGCCAGGTCTCGCAGCAACTGACGGCGGCGGGAATCCAGTTCGATGTTTCTCCGGACGGCTCGACGATTCGCGTGCAGGCCCAGAGTCTGGACAAGGCCCGGCTGGCGACGACGGCCAAAGGGGGACCGAAGAGCGGCAGGATGGGATTTGAGCTGTTCGACAATCCGAACTGGATGGGTTCGGAGTTCGACGAGAAGGTGAATTATCAGAGAGCGCTCGAAGGGGAGCTGGAGCACACGATCGCAACACTGGCGTCGGTCGCGTCGGCGCGCGTCCACCTGGTGTTGCCGCACGATTCTCTGTTCTCCACCGACCAGCGGGAGGCAAAGGCATCGGTGGTGCTCCGGTTGCGGCATCGCACGCTCTCGAAGGAGGAGGCGGAAGCCGTGGCGAACCTGGTGGCCAGCGCCGTCGACGGTTTGCGTCCGGAAAATGTAGTCCTGGTGGATTCCGACGGTGGCGGATTGCTGGGAGCTCATGGGGCAGACGCGGCTGTGGAGTCGCGCGAACAGGAGATGGCGGCAAAACTGGTGGAGACTCTGGAGCCTGTCGCGGGAGCGGGAAATGTGCGCGCCTCGGTCAACCTCGAATTCGATCCGAACTCGGCCGATGAGCTGGACGAAAGCTACGACCCGGCGCAGACGGCAACGCTTTCCATGCAGCGGAACGAGCAAAGTTCCGGACAACCCGTGGTGTCCGGAATCCCGGGCACAGCCAGCAACGCTCCGAATGTGAAGCCGCCGCTCTATCCGACACAAAACGGGAATCAGGAGAATCTGAAGCAGGAGAGCGCGACCTACGGCGTATCCAGGAAGACCCGTCACAGCATTGAGGCAGCAGGAAGGGTACGACGGCTGACGGCAGCCGTGCTGATCAACTATCGGAGAACAGGAGAAGGAGCCGAGACGCGCTGGCAGCCCCGCACGCCGGACGAGATGAAGCAGCTCAACGATCTGGCGCAGACGGCGATCGGATTCGACTCCACGCGCGGAGATCAGGTGACAGTCGCCGAACTGGCTTTTGAGGGCGATGTGGCCCCGGCGGAGCCGACTCGGGTTCAGAGAGCGCTGATTACGATGGCGCGCGGGGAGTCTCTGCTGCGCTACGGCACGATTTTCGGCGCGGTTTTGCTTTTTCTGCTGCTGGTGGCCCGGCCTGTGGTTCGCGCGCTGACGTTGCCGGCACCGCGTCCGGCTCTAACGAGCCCGGCCGCGCCGTTACGGGTTGAGGCCGAGGCGGCGCCTTTGCCGGCCGAACGCCACGTGGCAGAGTCGCGCAGAACCCACGCGCAGGCTCTGTTCGAACAGGTCACGGAAAGCGTCAGGAAGGATCCGGCCCAAAGCACGCGGCTGCTGGAGAGCTGGATTCGGTCGGAGTAGAACATGGCTTCCGCAGAGGCTCGTCCGGTCGCTGGTGCGGGGCACCCTATAAGCGGGGTGCGCAAAGCTGCCATCTTTCTGGTCACCGTAGGTGACGAGGTGGGAAAGAAGATCCTGCAGAACCTCTCGGAGCCGGACGTGCAGCGACTGACCGAAGAGATCGCCGACCTGCGGGCCATTCCCCCGGAACTGTCGCTGGAGGTGGTCGAAGAGTTTCACGAAATGCTGGACACACAGCAGTACATGATGCACGGGGGGATCGACTATGCGTCAAAGCTGCTGGCGGATGCTTTTGGAAAGCAGCGGGCTGAAGATTTGCTGGCTCTGGTGAAGCGAGCACAGGAAGCAAGCCAGAGCGACCTGACGGTGCTGCAACGGGTCGACCCGCAGCAACTGGGCAAGTTTCTGGACAGCGAGCATCCGCAGACGATTGCGGTGGTGCTGGCCCACCTGGATGCAAGGAAAGGCTCCATTGTGATCGACAGCCTGAGTGAGGAGCGGCGTGTGGAAGCGATTCGGCGGCTGGCCGCCATGCGCCAGTTTTCCCCGGAGATGGCGCAGCGCGTGGCCATGATCCTGCACCGGCGTCTGGAGAATATGGGGGATACCGGACGTAAGGCGTATTCCGGGTTCAAGGCGGTCGCAGACCTTCTGAACAGGATGGAGTCGGAAGAGGCGAAGAAAGTTCTGGACGAGATCGAGTCGACGGATGTGCCGATGGCCCTGAACATCCGGAATCTCATGTTCACGTTCGAGGATCTGGTGACCATTCCACCGGCGAGCATCCGGGAGATCGTCTCGGCTGCCGACAAGCGGCAACTCGCGCTAGCGCTGCGCGGAGCGCCTGACGAACTGCGCGCCCACGTATTTGCGGCCATGTCGTCACGTGCCGCCGACATGCTGAAGGAGGACATGGAGGTGATGGGACCGGTGCGGGCGCGCGAGGTTGCCGGAGCTCAGGGTGAGGTCCTGGCCCTGGCACGCAATCTCGAAGCCGAGGGCAAGGTGATTCTGAAGCTGGAACAGGGCGACGATTTTCTGAGTTAACAGCGAGGACTGGATGCCGGGCAGGGTCGAAACAGAATTCACGGTGTTGCAGTACCCGGCGAAGGATGGCGCACCCGGGCCGACAGCGGAGCCGGAGTCAGCGGCAAGTCTGGCGGCTCGCGTACGCGAACTGGAGATCCTGCTCGAGACCAGCGAAAAGCAGTTCGCTCAACGGCTGGAGAGCGTCAGGCAGGAGGCGATCAGGCAGGGGCGACAACTGGCCGGCGGGGAACAGGCCGCCTGGCGCCAGGAGTGCATGGAGCAGTTAAAGACCGCGATCGACGAGTTTCGCAGGGACCGCGACCAGTACATCGCGCGTGTAGAGCATGAGGTGGTGCGGCTGGCGCTGGCGATTGCGGAGAGAATTCTGCACCGGGAAGCGCAACTGGATCCAATGATGCTTTCCGGATCGGTGCGCGTGGCCCTTGGACAGCTTGCGGAGTCGACCCGGGTCAGTCTTCGGGTGTCTGCGGCGCAAAAGGAGCTGTGGATGGAAATGGTGCGCCTCATGCCAGGACTTGCTCTGCGGCCGGAAGTATGTGCCGACGAGAGACTGAAGGACTGCGAGGCGGTTCTGGATGCCGATCTGGGCGCGGCGGACCTGAGTGTGAAGGCGCAGCTGAGCGAAATCGAGCGCAGCTTTTTTGATGCACAGGATCCGTCCGCAGCGAGCGATGCCGCTCCCCGCTCCGCTGCAGGGGAAATGAAACGGAGATAGATGGAACTGCTGGGAACCTATTTCGGCCGCCTCCGTCGGCGTTCGCCCCATCGATGGTGCGGGCGCGTCGTCGAAGCGACGGGCCAGACTATCGAGTCGGAAGGGCCGCCCTGTTCGGTGGGCGAGTGCTGCGAAATCCGGGATGCGGGCGGATACGTGCACGCGGCCGAAGTCATCGGCTTCCACGGAAAGGGCGTGTTGTCGATGACCCTGGGTCCTGCGGATGGAATTCGCTTTGGAGACCGTGTAGCCGCACTGGGCACGACCCCGCGGGTTGAAGTCGGAGAGAACCTGATCGGACGAGTGATGAACGCGACCGGCCAGCCGCTGGACGGCGGGAGGCGGCCGGTTCTCCACGCTACCGTGGCGCTGGAGCGGGCAGCTCCCGCTCCTTTCGATCGGGAGCCGATTCGCGAGCCACTGGGGACAGGAATTCGCGCCATCGACGGCTTGCTGAGTGTGGGGCGAGGGCAGAGGGTGGGTATCTTCGGCGGCTCGGGGGTGGGGAAGAGCACGCTGATCGGGATGATGACGCGGAACAGCGACGCCGATGTGATCGTGGTTGGGCTGGTGGGGGAGCGTGGCCGGGAAGTCGGTGAGTTCCTCGAGGAGGGACTGGGCCCGGAGGGGAAGAAGCGCGCCGTGGTTGTGGTATCGACTTCAGATCAGTCCGCACTGCTGCGGATGAGGGCGGCGCTGGCAGCGACCAGCGTGGCAGAGTACTTCGCGAACATGGGGAAACATGTGCTGCTGGTGCTGGACTCGCTGACGCGCTTCGCGATGGCGGCTCGCGAGGTCGGGCTGGCGGCAGGAGAGCCCCCCACGACGCGTGGCTATACTCCTTCAGTGTTCAGCCGGCTGGCGCGTCTGGTAGAGCGCGCCGGACGGTTTCGGAAGGGCAGCATCACGGCATTCTACACGGTGCTGATGGAGGGAGACGACCTGCAGGATCCGCTGGTGGATGCCGTGCGCTCGTATCTGGACGGGCATGTGGTTTTGTCGCGAACGCTGGCTGGTGAGGGATGGTACCCCCCCATCGACGTGCTGGAGTCGATCAGCCGGCTCATGCCTGTCGTGATTGACGAGGAACATGCGCGCGCGGCGAGTGTGATCCGCCGTCTGCTGGCGAGCTGGACGCGATCCGAGGATCTGGTGAGGATTGGCGCGTACAAGGCAGGAACGGATCGGGACATCGATCGCGCAATTCAGTTTTGGCCCGCGATGCGTGAGTATCTTGTGCAGAGGGCTCGCGAGCCGCAGACCCTGGGGGATGCGCGGCTGCGGCTGCTGCGCCTCGTTACGACGATCGAATCCACCGCGCCGGTGGCGGCGTCGTGAATCGATCTCTTCGCCGGCTGTTGCGAATTCGCGAAGTGATGGAGGATCGGGCCCGGCTGGCTCTGGAGAGAACGAGCGCACATTTGCGGTCGCTTGAACAGTCGGCCGAGCGGCAACGGCAAACGACAAGGCAGATACGAGCCGCGGCCGTGGAGGATCTGACCCGGCAGCAGGCGGCTGCACAGGAGTGGCGACTGAAAGTGATCGACGCGGAACTGGCAGAGATCAGGCAGCTGCGGCTGGAGCGGATGGCAGAGGCGGTGAAACCCGTTGTCGACGAGGCACGGGAGGAGCTGGTGGAGCGGCGCCGCGAGCTGCGTCAGGCGGAAATCCTGCATGCAGAGGCAATGGACGAAGAGGAGAGGCAAGAGCTTCGCAGGGACCAGAGTCGAACCGATGACCTGATCGGGAATCGTTTGAGGATGGGGAGAAAAGGATAAGGCGAATCTCAGATTTTTGGAGGGGAATGGTTTTTGGTTTGCATTCTTTGGGTACGGGATGGATGCCACATTGGATCTGACTGCGGCTCAGCTGCCGGTTGCACCTGCGGGAAATACACGCGCGGTTGGGGGCAGGAGTATTTCGTCAAATCAGGGCGGTCACGGCTTATTTGGGGCGCTGTTGCATCAGCAGCTGCAGGGCAGTCAAACGATGGGTGTCGCTGATCCTCAGGTGGTTCTGCGGGGAGCCATGCGGAACTCGGTGGATTCGGCGGAAACACCCGATCCAAAGGACAGGTTGCCACTTCGTGGCGCGGAACCCGTTTCCGGCGATTCGGGCGTGTTTCGAGCGAAGCCGAAAAATGCGGTCAGCGATCCGGCATCCGCGGTCGCGCTGAATGGAGCGAATGCCACGAGATGCTCCGCCGGGGACGGCGAGGAATTCGTGTTGCCGCAAACCGCCGAAAATGCGGGACCCTCTGACAACCTGGCAGAACTTGTTGCTGCGATGTCGACGCTCGGCGGAGCCAGGGACGTGATGCGTCAGTCTGCACCCGCCCGAAATGCGGCCGGAACGGATCTGCATAGGGGTTCGAGCGTCAAAACGCCGGCAGAATTTGTGAACGCGACAACCGGAGCGTCGATCGAAACCAGGGAACAGGCTCCTGCAGGGGACACGACGACGGCGGGCGGGAAAACAGTCGCTGAGGCTGGTGCGGCAGGGCCCATCCCTCCAGGGAGAGAGATGGTTCAGAGTGAACCGGAAGCGACGGCCGGGACAAGCCGGCTGCCGGACAACGGCGCAGTGGCGAACGCTGATCCAGCTCCGGGCCTGCCGGGGAAGACTGGAGACACCTCGGGTCCTTCAGCTTGCCCGGTGCCGGGGTCCCAGGTCTGCGAGTTGTCTGCCGTGCCGGCGGGACCGGCGCTGGCTGTCAGCCCGGCGTCCTCCGGTAAAACAGCGCCCAGCCGGGTGGACGCCGCTCGGAGTCCCGAGTCACCACGTTCTGCGATCGCCGCCCACCACGAGAGAAAAGCTCCGCTGTCGCACTCGACCGACGGGCCTTTGCGTGCCGATACCGCTCCAGCCACGCTGCAGGCGGCAGCAGGCAGCCCGGTTGTTGCGGCGGAGAAATCGGGAACTACGGCCGGCAGTCCGCTCGCCGGCTCTCTGCGCAGTGCGCCGTCTCACGCCCCGACTCAGGCAGCCAAAGCGAATTTACCGGGCGCTCCAACGGCTCAGGTACGCGTTCGGGGAGACAAGGCCGATGGGGCCTCATCCGAGGGGCCGGCCCTCGGAGAACCCGGCGATGGAAAGAATACTCGCGATGCCGAAAGCGGGCGGACTCTCGCAGAGCACAGAGTTCACGCTGAACGGACTGAGCCACGTGCGGCAACGGAGAGAGCGGGAACCTTCCGCACCACCGAGGCACAGAATCAGGGCAGGGTTTCTGCCCTGGGCACACCACAAAACTCCGGCGGGGAAGTCGCGACCGTCGCCACGTTTTCGGGTCCGCAGTCGATCCATACGGTTGCCGGAACAGCACACTCGCCGGGCGTCGTTTCTGAGCCGCATTCTACGTCCAGTCACGTCGCAGCAGGCGCTGCCTTTGAACGGATGGACACAGCCCCAGCGCCTCGCGTGATGGAAAGCACGCCCCATCGGCTGGCGGTCGGCGTGGAAAACGGAGGGTTAGGCTGGGTGGAAATTCACACCAGCAGCGCAGCGGGGCACGTTTCGGCCACGCTCGCATCGGGTTCTGCAGAATCCCAGCACGCGATCACAGCCCAGTTGCCGGCGGTGCGGGAATGGCTTGCCGGAGAGCATGTGCGTGTCGACACCCTGACGTCGGAGAGATTCTCCGCATCGTCCGGCGGGCGGGAGGGTTCTTCCGGCGATCAGGCAGGCCGCGGAAGCGCGCAAACGGCCCGCAGAGTCGAGACGGATGGGCCGGCGCGATCGGCAGATGCGGAAACGGAATGGGAAGGAATGTCCTACATCAGCGTGCGCGTCTGAATGAGGGCAGGGAAAGGAGAGAGATGCAGATAATTCCGGATGCGAGCGGAGTTGCAGCCGCGGCGAGGGGAGTAGTGCAGGCGCAGGACACCGGATCGCCGTCGGCGGGCAGTTCGTCTTCGACCAGCACAGCAACGGTGACCGCCAACGACTTCCTGCAGCTGCTGATTGCGGAGATGAAGAATCAGGATCCGACGACGAGCACAGATCCAACGCAGTACATCAGTCAGCTGGTGCAGGTGAACAGCCTGGAGCAACTGGTGCAGATCAACCAGGATCTTGGCGGCGGGACCACGGCGAGTACGGGATCGAGCGGAGATGCAACCCATGGCCCCGGTAACGGGGCGAGCCAGCCGGCGAGTACAGCGGCGGCAGGAAACCTGAGCACGGGCAACGCGGCAAACACGACGAGCGCGGCCACACGAGTCGCCAGTTCCCTGGGGACAGAGAAAAACGCGCCGAACGCAGCCGGGGCGAACGTTTCCGGCACGGCCGCCGGAAATCCGTACGACGCCATCCTTGCAGCCATGCGCAGACGCGCCAACACGACTCCAACCACAACAACCAGCCCGGCGCGGTGAAGACGCGCGGCAATGCATTGTAAGGAGCAGCTATGTCTTCGTTTTCGATTCCGCTGACCGGGCTGAAGGCCGCGTCCAGTGAGATGAACACAATCGCCAACAACCTGTCGAACATGAACACGACCGCGTTCAAGAGCCAGAACGAGACGTTCAGCGATCTGTTTTACCAGCAGATCGGAACGACTGGTTCGGGGAATCCGCTGCAGGTTGGTGCGGGCACAAGGGTGGCCGCAACGGAGACCGATTTTTCCCAGGGAGGAATCGAGTCGACGGGCAACGCAACGGATCTCTACATCAACGGCAACGGCTTCTTTGTGCTTAAGGGCGCCGATGGCACCACGGAACTGACGCGGGACGGCAATTTCACCACAAACGGCGGGTATCTGGTGACGCAGGATGGGCTGAACGTGATGGGCTATCCGGCGGCGAATGGTGCGGTGAATACGAGTGCGGCGCTGTCGCCGATCCAACTGCCTGTGGGGCAGGTGGAAAACGCCAGGGCGACAACGACCATGTCGATGACGGCAAACCTGAATGCATCCGACGCGACGGGCACAACGGTGCAGGGACAGGTGCCGATTTACGACTCGCTGGGCAATCCCCACGAGGCGACGGTCTACTTCACCAAGACGGGAACGAACGCCTGGAGCTACAGCTTTTCTCTCGATCCGAAAGCCCTGACCGACACGTCGTCGGCGACGACCCGAACTTTGACTCCGGCCGCCAGTGGTGGCAACACCACAATTGCCTTCGATGCCGGAGCGACGGTGGATCCATTAACCAGCTTCACGATCAATGACGGCTCGACGACAGTGAGCGCGCCGGCGGCAACGTCCGGCGAATCGCTGAACACGTATCTGACGGCGCTGCAGCAGGCGCTTTCGAATGGGGGCAGCACGGCGACGGCCGGCCTGAGCGGGAGCACGCTGACCATTACAGGTGGGGCGGTAGCGGGCAATGTCGTGGAGGGCGGGATTACCAACTACGCCTACAGCCTGGATACGGGCTCGACCGTCGATCCTACAACCAGCCTGACGATCACCGGCACCAACGGCAGCGGAAACAGCGCGACGATCACCGCGCCGCCGATTGCGCCGGGTGAGACCCTGAGCGCCTACGCCTCCGCGCTGACAACGGCTGTGGGCAACGCGAATATTCAGGGGGTTGTGGTGTTGGCGACGGGGAATGGGTTGAGCATCTCCGGACCCGGCATATCTCTGGGAGGCAGCCTGGCGGAGAGCGCGGCGGGGACGGCTTCGGCCAATGCCACGGGGTCGCTGACGTTTGACTCCAGCGGCAATCTGATTGCTCCATCGGCGAATGTCGCGGGTATCCAGCTGGGCGGCCTGACGGACGGAGCGGCAAACCTGAGCCTGACGTGGGACCTCTACGGCAGCAGCGGAGTGGGTCTGATTACGCAGAGCGCGGTGGGCGCTTCGGCCTCGACGAATCCTGTGACGGGGACAATCCAGGACGGATATGCAAGCGGAAGTTATCAGGGTTTCAGCGTGGATGCTTCCGGAGTGGTTTCAGCCAGCTTCAGCAATGGGCAGACCCAGGTGGTCGGGCAGGTGGCGCTGGCCAGTGTGGCGAACCTGCAGGGGCTGACGATCGAGGCGGGCAACAACTACGCGACGACGACCGCTTCGGGACCGGCGACGGTGGGGATGGCAGGAACAGGAGGATTGGGGACGCTGGAGGACAAGGCGCTGGAGGAAGCCAACGTCGACATCTCTTCGCAGTTTGCGAATCTGATCGTGGCGCAACAGGCATTTCAGGCCAGTTCCAAGGCCATTACGACGTTCGATACGATTTCGCAGGACACGATCAACATGATTCACTGAGCGCTTGCAACTGCGGACCCGCTGAGGATCTCCTGATAGAAGCTTTCATAAAGGGGGATGATCTTTGAAGCGCAAAAGCGGGCCTGCGCGGTGCGGCGCGCAGCATCGGCCATGGCGAGGTAACGGCTGGAGTCGCTGAGGAGTTCGACGGCGGCTCCGGCCATCGCTTCAACGTCACCGACCGGGAAAAGACGGCCAGTGACACCGTCTTCGATGAGTTCGGGCACACCGCCGACGCGGGTGGCGATGGTGGGAACGCGACAGGCCATGGCTTCGAGAGCAACGAGGCCGAAGGATTCCAGCTCGCTGGGCATGAGGAGGAGATCGGCTAACGGCAGGATCTCAGTGACACTGGACTGCTTGCCCAGAAAGTGCACGCGGTCCTGGATGCCTTTGCGATGCGCGATCCATTCGGCTGCGGAGCGGTCGGGGCCGTCGCCGATCATCAGCAGGCGCACCGGCAACTCACGAGCAACGCGCGAAAAGATGCGAACGACATCGGCCGTGCGCTTGACGGGGCGAAAATTGGAGAGGTGAACGAGGAGCTTTTCGCCGGGTTCAGCGTAGCGGGCGCGACCGGCGGTGCGCGCGGCTTCATCCAGAGGCATGTAGACATCGCAGTTTACGAAATTCGGGATGACGTGAATGGATCGTTCCGGGTGGAACTCCTGAATGGTCTTGTCGCGCAGGTAGTTTGAGATGGCCGTGACTCCGTCGCTCTCGTCGATGCCGAAACGGGTGATGGGCAGATACGAGTGGTCGAGGCCGACGAGAGTAATGTCGGTTCCGTGCAGGGTGGTGATGAAGGGAAGCCGGCGATTCTGGCGGAGGAGCATCTGGCGCGCGAGATAGGCGGAAATGGAATGCGGAATGGCGTAGTGGACGTGGAGCAGGTCCAGTTCGTAGTACGCGGCAACTTCGGCCATGCGCGTGGCGAGAGCTAAATCGTAGGGAGGGTATTCGAAGAGGGGATAGTTCGAGACCGGAACCTCGTGGAAGGCGATGTCCTGCTCGCGGCCGCGGAGGCGGAAGGGCTGAGAGTAGGCGATGAAATGGACCTGATGGCCGGTTGCCGCAAGTTCGATGCCGAGTTCGGTCGCGACAACGCCGCTGCCGCCATAGGTGGGATAGCAGGTGATTCCGATCTTCATACTCTGGAGGGTACAGGGTGGAGGGTGCAGGGTACAGTGTGCGGGTTACGGGTTGCGGGCAGGGATACGGAGGGCGCAGGCGATGAGGGCGGCGAGGAGGAATCCGGCGGAGGTGAGGGTGAGGGCGAAGCCGAGTCCGGTGCGCTCTGAGACGCGGCCGATGAGCCATGGCGAGACGGCGCTGAGGACGCGGCCGATGTTGTAGACAAATCCCATGGCGGAAGCGCGCAGCGCGGTGGGGAAGAGTTCGCTGGTGAGAATGGCGAAGCCGCTGAAATAGCCGGTTCCGAAGAATCCGACGAGAGGGCCGACGAGGAGAAGCGCGGAGGGGCTGGCGACCGAGGCGAAGAGGGGCACCATCAGGGCGGCGATGAGCAGGTAGACGATGTAGGTGTACTTGTGGCTGAAGCGGTCGGCGATGTAGCCGAAGGTGATGTAGCCGAGAAATGTACCGATTTGCATGACGATGGTCCATTCCGAGGTCATGACGATGCCGAGGCCGCGTCCGCCCTGCGAGGTAGGCATGGACAGGAAGCGAGGCACCCAGGTGAAGAGCCCCCACCATGCGAAGAGTGAGGCGGCGTTCATGGTGGCGCAGACGAGAGTGCTGAAGCCGAGGCCTCCGCGGAAGAGGCGACTCCATGGTGGGCGAGGAGAGCGCTCGCGGCGCCAGGATTCCGGCTCGTGCAGGCGTGACTGAATCCACAGAGCGACGAGGGCGGGAGCGGTTCCGACGAAGAAGACGGCACGCCATCCGAAGTGGGGCATGATGATGGCGACCAGAGCGGCGCCGAGCGCGTAGCCGATAGCCCAGGAACTCTGCATGAAGGCCAGAGCTTTGCCACGATGCTGCGCCGGCCAGGTTTCTGCGACGAGGGCGGCTCCGGAGGCCCATTCGCCGCCCATGCCGAGGCCGAGAACGATGCGGCAGGTGAGCAGGGCCATGGCGGTGTGCGTGAGTCCGCAGAGGAAAGTTGCAATGGAATAGATAAGGATGCTGGCAGAGAGAGCGCGGACGCGGCCGGCGCGATCGGCAAACCATCCGAAGGCGATGCCACCTGCCGCGGCGCTGACGAGGGTCATGGACATCATGGCGCCGCTCATGGCTGCGGAGAGGTGCAGTTCGCGCTGGACCTGGCCGAGGACGAGGGCGTAGAGCATCACGTCCATGCTGTCGAGCATCCAGCCGAGCGAGGCAGCCATCAGGGTGCGCTTCTGTTCGGCGGATGCTTCGATGAGCCAAGCGAGGATTCCGTTCAAGGTCGGTCTCTGATTTAGAGTGCTGGAGTAGAGAGTGGGGCAACGATGCCGTCATACCACGATACGAGAGCGATTCTTTTTGCGCACAGCGATTGATACGGGTGGGACGTTTACCGACTGCGTTTTCCTTGAAAACGGGGAGCCTGGGGTTGTGAAGGTGTTTTCGACGCCTGGCGATCCGGCGCAGGCGGTGCTGGACGCGCTCGCAAGGGTTCAGGCGAAGGGAAACCCAGAGGTTCGACACGGAACGACGCTTGGAACCAACGCCATGCTGGAGCGCCGCGGAGCCAGGGTTGCATTCGTAACAACAGCAGGTTGCGAAGACACGATCGCGATCGGGCGGCAGACACGGGCTGCGCTGTATGACTGGTTTGCGCCGATTCCGGTGTGCATTGTGCCGCGGGAAATGCGGTTTGGGGTGGGCGAGCGGGTAAGTGCAGAGGGAGAGATGCTGCAGTCTCCGAGTGAGGCCGAGTTGCAGGAACTGGTGCAGGCGGTTCGGCAGGGCGGGGCGGAGGCGGTGGCGGTGTCGCTGCTGTTTTCGTTTGTGAATCCGGCGACGGAGCAGAGGATTGAAGCGGCGCTCGAGGGGCTGGGGATTCCGGTTTCGGTTTCACACCAGATACTGCCGGAGTTTCGGGAGTACGAGCGGGCATCGACGACGGTTGTGAATGCGTATCTGGCGCCGCGGATGCGGGAGTACCTGCTGCATCTGGAGGAACGAGTGCGCGCCGAGCGTGGGGGCGCCGGCGTGGATGTGATGCAGTCGTCGGGCGGGATTGTGTCGGCCCGTTTGGCTGCGGAGGAGCCGGTGCGGACGGTTCTCTCAGGACCGGCGGGGGGAGTGATCGGAGCGAGCCGTGTGGCGGCGTGGGCGGGATTCGATCGGATCATTGGACTCGACATGGGCGGCACGTCGACGGATGTTTTTTTGTCCGACGCCGCGCGTGGGGGTGTGCGGCGGACGCGGGAATCGGTCGTGGCGGGCGTTCCGGTGAGCGTGCCGATGCTGGAGATTCACACGGTGGGGGCCGGCGGCGGATCGATGGCGCGGTTCGATGAAGGCGGGATGCTGCGGGTGGGACCGGAGTCGGCGGGAGCCGATCCGGGGCCGATTTGTTTTGGAAGGGGAAGTGTGGCTACGGTGACGGATGCCAATCTGCTTCTGGGCCGGCTGGATGCGGAGAGTTTTCTCGGCGGGAGTGTGCGGCTCGACCGGGGGCGGGCGGAGCGGATGTTGCACGAGCAGAAGGGTGTGCTGGCGTCGGTGGAGGAATTTTGCGCCGGAATCCTGCGCGTGGTCGAGACGGAGATGGACAAGGCGATCCGCGTAATTTCAGTGGAGCAGGGGTACGATCCGCGCGATTTCACGCTGGTGGCTTTTGGGGGTGGGGGGCCGGTGCATGCGTGTGCGCTGGCGCGGGCGCTGCGAATTCCGAAGGTGCTGGTTCCGGCGATGCCGGGAGCGCTCTCGGCGCTGGGCATCCTGCTGGCGGACGTTGTGCGGGACCATGCGCGGACGGTGATGCTGGCGGGAGAAGAGATCGGATCTCTGGAGCCGATGTTTGGGGAACTGGAAGCTGGTGCACGGAAGGAGTTTGAGGCGGAGGGCCTCACGGGTTCGGCGGAATACGCATTAGATCTGCGTTATGCCGGACAGGGGTATGAACTGAATGTACCGTGGGATCGGAATGCGCATGGGGAATCGATTGCGGGGTTTCATGATTTGCATCGGCAACGATATGGGTTCTGCAACGAAGAAAAGCCGGTGCAGATTGTGAATCTGCGATTGCGGATGACGGCGGCGAGTGAGGCTTATGCGCCCATGCGGCGAGAGGCGATGCCGGGCGATGGCGGTAAGGCTCGCTATGGGGAACGGCCGATTTACTTCGACGGAAAATTCGTGTTGTCGGGGCTCTATGATCGCGAGCGGCTTGTTCCGGGAGATGTGGTTCAGGGGCCGGCCATGATTACGGAGTACACGTCGGCGACGGTGCTGCCTCCGGACTGCAACGCCGCCGTCGATGGGTTCGGAAACCTGGTGATCGCGATTGGAGGGGGCGCATGAGCGGGAGCGCAGTCGATCCAATCGAACTGGCGATCTTTCGCTCCGCGGTCCACTCGGTGGCCGAGGAGATGGGCGCGGCGCTGCGGCGCACGGCGCTTTCGCCGAACATCAAAGAGCGTCGCGACTACTCGTGTGCGGTGTTTGACGGTGAGGCGCGGGTAATTGCGATGGGCGATCACATGCCCGTGCATCTGGGGTCGATGCCGATGTCGGTGGAGGCAGCGGTGGCGGCGACCCAATTTGCGCCGGGTGACATTGTGCTGCTGAACGATCCGTATGCAGGCGGGACGCATCTGCCGGATATCACGATGGTGTTGCCGGTATTTCTGCCTGGAGGGGAAAAGCCTGGGTTTTACGTTTCGGCGCGCGCTCACCATGCCGATGTGGGCGGGTGTTTTCCGGGATCAATGGGGCCGGCGCGAGAGATTTATCAGGAGGGAATACGGATTCCCCCGGTGCGGATTGCGCGCGGTGGAGAAGTGGATCGCGACGTGCTGAGTCTGATCCTGATGAATGTGCGGACGCCGGCCGAGCGCGACGGCGATCTCGCGGCGCAGATCGGAGCGTGCCGTGTAGGCGAGCGGCGGATGCTGGAACTGGTGGAAAAGTACGGCGAGAGCCGGTTGCGGACGCTGATCGAGCAGTTACTGAATTACTCTGAGCGGCTGGTGCGGGCGGAGTTGAGGCGTATGCCTGCGGGGGAGTTCGTTGCGGAGGATTGGCTGGATGACGATGGCATCGGTGAGGAGCCGATTCGGATCGCGGTGAAGATGGAGATCGATCCGGAGGCGGCGACGATGCGGGTCGACTTCGGCGGCTCGTCGGCGCAGGTGGTGGGGAGCGTCAATGCAGTGCGAGCGATCACGCTGTCGGCATGCTTCTACGTGCTGCGCTGTTTGCTGGGGTACGATGCGCCGGCGACGGCGGGGATTTTGGTTCCGCTGACGCTGGTGACAGAGCCGGGGAGTGTTGTGGATGCGCGGCCTCCGGCCCCGGTGGCGGGCGGGAATGTCGAGACATCGCAGCGGATTGTGGATGTGCTGATGCGCGCGCTCGCCGCAGCGGCGCCGGACCGGGTTCCAGCCGCGAGTGCCGGGACGATGAGTAATCTGACGATTGGCGGGATCGATCCTCGAAGCGGGCAGCCGTTCACGTACTACGAGACGATGGCTGGGGGAATGGGAGCGCGGCCCGGGCTGGATGGAATTTCGGGAGTGCATACGCACATGACGAACTCGCTCAACACGCCGATTGAGGCGCTGGAGTATGCCTATCCGTTTCGAGTAAGGAAATATGCTTATCGCCTGGGGGCCGGCGGGGCGGGAAGGTTCCGCGGCGGGGATGGTCTGATTCGGGAGATCGAGTTGCTGGCACCGGCGCAGGTGACGCTGCTGGCGGAGCGGCGGAGGTTTCATCCCTGGGGGCTAGAGGGAGGCGAGGCTGGAGCCGCGGGGCGAGCGACGGTGAAGAAGGCGGCCACAGGCGAGGAGATGGAGCTGCCTGGGAAATGCAGCCTGTACCTCGAAGCCGGCGATGTCCTGCGGATCGAGACGCCTGGCGGGGGCGGGTGGGGATCGTCCTGATCCGTTGGCTCGGGGGAAGCCGCCCAGGCGAATCGTTTCTCAACGAAACGATTGTCGCGTAAAATAATACCGACACATGGCCCATAAGCCTCAGGGAAACAAGCCACCTCAGGTCGCGTTTCTGCTTTCGCAGGTTGGAAGCCGCTCGGCGCAGGAATTCGCGCGTCTGCTGGGACCGCTCGAACTGACACCGCCTGACGCGGGCATTCTGTGGGTGGTGCGGCAGCAGGCGGGAATCAGTCAGCAGAATCTGGCAAAGGCGCTGCGCATGCATCCGAGCCGGCTGGTGGCCCTGATCGACGCGCTGGAAAAGCGCGGGCTGGTGGTGCGCGAACCGCACGCCACCGATCGACGGCTCTACTCATTGCGGCTGACGACGGGGGGCGAAGAGGCATTCCGGACCATCGGGGAGCTGGCGCGAGAGCATAACCGGGTGATGTGCGCTGGTCTCAGTCCTGCGGAGTGCCGCCAACTGGAGGCGCTGCTGCATAAAGTGGCGGACCATCAGGGCATGACTCCGGGAATTCATCCGGGCTATCGGGACCTAGGACGGGCGAAAAAGCGCTCGGCGCGGATATAGGCGCCGGTTATGTGCGGTTGGGCGATGCCCGGGTTCGCAACCAAAGCTCCACAACGATCCAGTTGATGGAGAAGCCGATCCAGAAGGCGATCCCAAAGAACTGACGCGGAGTCATTTGGGTGATCGAACTGGTGGCGAAGAAGACTCCCATGACGGGGCGCGTGGTCGCGATGCCAAGGAGAACGACGATGGCGCGAGTGAGCCAGCGCCTTTTGAGGGCCGATTCGCCGCGGGCTTTGAACGCCCAGGCGCGGATAAGGGAGAAGAGGAAGAGGCTGTTGAAGAAAAGAACAGCGCTGCGCTCGGTCCAGCCGCCGACCGCATCGACGCTCATGGCATAGGCAGTGATGGCGACGATGGCTCCGAGGGGGAAGAGCCAGCGTTCGGGCCAGGAGAGCGCAGCGAAGCGGGGCAGGAGAGCCAAAGGGACGAGCAGGACGAAGAGGAGCGCAGGCACGATGTGGGCGAGGGTCAGCGCCGCATGCGCAGCGAAGATCTGGTCGAGCACGGCCATTTGGGGGGGTGCGGACGTGGATGGATGGGCGATGGCCACGAGCCGGCGGATGACGACGGCGACGGCAATGACAATGCAGATCCAGAAACCGATGCGGAGCCAGAGCGGTGCCGGATGGTGGTGCGGAGAAACGGCGACGGCTCTGGCTGAATCCCGAACTGACATAGGTGCTCTCCCCCTGCATGGACGCGCGATCAGGCTGCACCGATTGCTGCGGGTTTGGCTGGCGCAGTTCGGAGACGGGGAAGCCTTGTCAACGTTACGGCGGCGAACAACATCCAGACGAAGCCGAGGAAGCGTGTGATGGGAATGAAGAAGTTGGCCGGCCATGCGATGAGGCTGAGAGAGGACAGCTCGCCGGCAAGGGCGATGGCGATGCCAAGGGCCGCGAGCCAAATGGGCAGGAGGCGCGTGAAGTAGCAGGTGATGGAGATGCCGGCGGCGAGCAGACCGAAGGCAACAGCATAGAAGACACCGCCGGAGAGAAAGCTGATGTAGTAGAGAGCCTTGACGACCGGGGCCGACGCGAGGACGTCGGGGATGGAGAGGATCCAGCCGGCCATGCCGGAGACAAATAATGCGATCGCGGCGGACACGCCTCCGAAGAGGGTGATGTTGACACCGGCTGCCCGTACGCCGAGGAAGCGGAGGAGGCTGACCGCGGTTACGGCGAAAATCCCGAAGGGAATGGCGGAGGCGAAGAGAAAGAAGCTGCCGATGCGCTGGGCGTTCGGGTTTTGAGCAAAGAACACGCGGAGCTGTTCGGCTGGGGCGAACGGGGTGAGATAAGGCGCTCCATGGCGGAGCGTCGCGGCTGCGGCAAGACCGGCCACAAAGAGGAGGATGTGGACGGTGGCAAGCAGCGTAAGTGAAGGACCGCGGAAGCGGGGAGAATGTTGCATCATAACAATCATTGATACAGTAAACGAATATTAGATGCAATGATTCTCGAAATTATCGAGGCAGGAGGGGCGGTAGTGCGGCGATGCGCCGGGAAGAATCCTGGAGCAACGTGTTGATAAGGAAGGGGTAGCGTCTCGTTAGGGCCTGATCAGGACCCTGGCGACGCCGGCGGATGCGGCGCCAAGGCGGGCGATCCGGATTACCAGAGGAGTTTGGCGGCGAACTGAATCTGGCGCGACGTGGTGGAGGTGCTGGTGACGAGGCCGGCGGTGGGCGAGACTCCCGAGGGGGTGAAGACGACGAGGTTCGGAGTATTGAAGTTGGAGTGATTGAGGATGTTAAAGAATTCGGCGCGGAACTGGAGGTGGAGGCGTTCGCGGAGTGCTGTGTCCTTGAAGGCGGAGAAGTCCCACCCGGAGATGCCGGGGCCGGAGAAGGGGTCGCGGCCCAGGTTGCCGTAGGTGCCGCTGAGCGGCGCGGCGAAAGCTGCGGGATTGAACCACTGGCTGGGGTTGCCTTCGATGACTTTGCCGTGAAAGGCAGGGTTAACAGAAGGCCGGACGGGATTCTTGGTGTCGCCGTTGTTGGAGGGGTTGTAGCTGAGCTGGGGGGTGAAGGGGAAGCCGGACTGGAGGGTCACGACGGAGTTGGCCGTCCAGCCACCGAGCAGAGCGTTGGTGACGCTGCCGGCGCTGGAGAAGAAGCGCTGATGTTGTCCGAAGGGGAGCTGCCAGAGTTCGCTGAAGACGCCGATGTTGCGGACGTCGTAGGTGGCGGGTCCCCAGTCGGAGCGGAGGTTGAAGGGATTGGAGACGAGGCCGGGTGCATTGCCGGCGGTTGTGGCATTGACGGAGTCGCCGTCGTCCAGAGCCTTGGACCAGGTGTAGGAGCCACGAATGGCGAAGTTGTGGCTGAGGCGATGGTTCACGTCGATTTCGAGCGCGTGGTAGGAGCTGTCTCCGCGCGAGAACCAGGCCCACGCGGCTGCGAGAGCGGGGTTGGCGAGCGGGGTGCCCGAGGCGATGTAGTACGAACCGGCGGGATAGCCGGCAGGACATGGGGAAGCGGGGCAAATGGCGGGGGTTGGCTCATTGTCGTCGAGAGAGACGATCTCGTGATAGCCGTGTGAGCCGATGTAGCCGACGGTGAGAGCGGTGTCGGACGTGAGTTGTTGTTCGAGACGGAGGGACCAGGAGATGAGAGTGGGCGTGTCGACGTCGGGCTGAACGCCGGCGGGAGCGATTTTGGCGTTCGCAGGAATGGGCGATTTGGACAGAGGAAAATGAGTCACGGGCAGACTGGCGATGGAGTACGAGGGGTTGAAGGGCGCGTTCTGATCCATGCGATAACCGAGCGCGTCCTGGAGGTCGTTATACATGCCGAAACCGGCGCGGATGACGGTACGGGACGAGAAGGGGCTCCATGCGATGCCGACTCGAGGCTGGGGGAGGAAGGTGGCGTTGTTGGTGGTGAAGGCGGAATCGCCAATGTGGGGTGCGGTCTGGATGACGTTGTTGACGAAGACAAAGTTGGCGGCGCGGCCGTGGGCTTCGTTCCAGCCGGTTGTGAATTCGTCGCGGAAGCCGAGTGAGAGTGTGAGTTTGGGGGTGGCGTGCCAGACGTCCTGAACATACCAGGCGCCGAGAAGCGAGCGCCAGTTCATTTCGGTGGGCGCGGGATCGTAGAGGAAGGTGCCGACGGTGCCCTGGAGGAACTGCTGGAGGCCGGTAAATGTGGCCTGGCCGAATTGCGTGAGGGCGAGATCCTCATCGGCCTGGAGCTGCTGGAACCAGGCGCCGGCGCTGAGATCGTGACGGCCGCGGGTGACGGTGACGCGGTCTTCGTAAGAGTAGAGGTTGCGCGCGATGTGGAGATCGTTGCCGGTGTTGCTTCCGGCAAGAGAGACCTGGGCGGCGGGATTGGCGGCGGCGCTGCCTCCGACGACGACGGTCCCAACTGGTTTGCCGGCGACGAAGCCAGGGAGGGAATCGCCAGGGCTGCCAGGAGTGGGCTCGCCGGTGTAGAAGTACGCGGCGCGTGAATAGCCAACGCGCGCAACGTTGAGGAGATTCGGCGAGAAGACGTGGGTCTCTTCGAGGCTGAATACCTGCTCGCGGAGAGATTCGATGTCGGTGCTGAGAAGGTTGGCAGCAGTGGGGGTGACATCGGCGGAGTCGTCGATGGTGTAGGCACCGGTGAGAAGATCGCGTTTGCCGAGATTGCGATCGAGGCGCAGAGTGCCGAAGTCGTCACGGACGGTTTGCAGCGGGCTGTTGAAGACCTCAGCGATTCCGCCAAAGTCTGTGGAGCTGGCGTCGGGGATTGGCCAGAGGTTCAGGAGGGGGGCGACACCGGGGCCGACACCGACATAGTAGAGTCCGGAAGCGGGGCACGGGTTGGGTGCGGGCGTGACGAGTTTGCAGGGCAGATAGCCGTTGCGGGCGTTGGCATCAGGAACCAGAGCGACTCCGGCCTGGTGGAGGTGCTGGCGAAAGCCTTCATAGTTGCCGAAGGCGAAGGTCTTGTCTTTTTGCAGAGGGCCGCCGAGCGCGCCGCCGAACTGATTGCGCTGGAAGGCGGGGATGGAAGGGCCGTTGAAGTAGTTGCGCGCGTCGAGGGCGCTGTTGCGCAGGAATTCGAAGGCGGAGCCGTGCAGCTGGTTGCCGCCGCTCTGGGTGACGATGAGGACCTGGGCGCCGGGGCGCTTGCCATATTCGGCAGAGTACGAATCGCGCAGAACGTTGAACTCGCGAACGGCGTCGACGCCGAGCAATTCCTGGCTGGTGCCGCCGGGCTGCATATTGTTTTCTGCAGCGCCGGTGAACTCGACGCCGTTGAGGAGGAAGAGATTCTGCTGAGGTCGATTGCCGGAGACGGAGAAGTTGTTGCCGACGGTGGAATTGGAGACGCCGATGCCGCCGGTTTTTTCCGCGGTGAAATTGACGACGCCGGGATTGAGGGTGAGGAGCAGGTCGAAGCTGCGGCCGTTGAGGGGCAGGTCTTTGACCTGGCGCTCGCCGACGAGGCCTGAGATGTCGGTTGTGGTGAGGCTGACGGGTGGCGCGTCGGCGTTGACGGCGATTTGCTGACGAACGTTGCCGACCTGGAGGCTGAGGTTGGCGGTGGCGTCCTGGCCGACGTTGAGATGGATGCCGTTGCGGATCTCATCGGCGAAGCCGTCATGATGGGCGACGATCTGGTAGTCGCCGATGGGGAGGGAGAGGAGTTCGAAGGTGCCGGCGGAGTCGGTATTTGCAGTGCGGGTTGAGCCTGTGTTGACGTTGCGCACGGTCACGGCGGCGTTGGGGATGGCTGCTCCTGAGGGATCGGAGACGGAGCCGGAGAGGCTGGAGGTGGTTTGGGCGTGCAGGATGACTGAAGAGAAGAAGAAGAGAACGAGAAGCAGGAAGCCAAGGGAGAGCAGGCGCTGAATGCCCCGCGCTGAGAGAATCACAACAGCCTCCTGGGGAAGACTTGCCGGTGGGGGAATGACACAGGAAATTCCGGCGAGGATGATGAAGCTACGATTCTACACGGATTGATTCGGGATATAAGGACGAATCACGGCGATGTGATGAGCCGCGCTAAGCGAAGGCGCGGTCGAGAACCCAGTTTGTGTCGGTATTCGGGAGTGAAAAGACGTTTGCCGACTGCGGTTGGCTCATCGTGGCTGCGGACCATGGTATTAAGGCGTGGATCGGGCAGTTTCAAAAGTGGGACGGGAAGGTACGGCTGAGTGAAGTTGGATGGGAATCTGCGTGAGAGGTGTCTCGAAGAGGCTCTTGCTTCTTGCTGTGGGGTGAACCTGGCTCCGGGGGACCGCGGGGGGGTGGCAGAGAGGCCGCGTTCCAAAAACGGACTGAGCCGTTACGTTGGTTTTGAGGGACGCAGCTCAAATCCTTGCGATTCGGAGCGGAGAGGCCGAAGCTTCTTGCTGTGGGGTGAACCTGGCCGTCGGGCCACGGTTTGGCGGATTTCTGCGGGGTGTGATTTAGCTCACATTCGGGGTGGGGCGGGATTCAGATAATGGGTTCCGGGAGGGCTCGAAGGGCGGGCTATTTATACTTTTTATATCCCCGGCTTCGTGCTCTCCGCTCAGGATTTCCCCATGTTTCTTCTCTGGTTACGCATCGCGGCAGGTTTGTACGGGTTCGCCAGCATCCTGGCGATTCCGGCGGTGCTCGGAAACCATCCGAGAGGGCACCGGTACTGCCTGCCGGTGGCGCTGGGGGGATGGTTCTTCCACCTTGTGGCGACCGTGGAGATGCTCGCTGCTGCGCATCATCTGATACCGGTGCTGGCGACTGAGATTGTGTCGACGCTGGCGCTGGCGATTGTGGGCGTGTTCCTGTTCACGTTCTTTGTTTATCGGACGGTTTCGTTCGGTCTGTTTGCGCTGCCGCTGGCGTTTTTGCTGACGGTGATACCGGCGATTGGGCCGGGACATTACACGTTCAGTTCGCCGCTGGTGCGCAATGGGTGGATCGCGTTCCACGTGGTGATGTTGCTGGTGGCGTATGCGGCGCTGGCGTTCAGCATCCTGTCGAGCTTTCTGTATCTGATTCAGGAAAAACGGCTGAAGAATAAGGACTGGGCGAAGGCGGGGGTGACGGCGAGGCCGAAGACGCGGCCGCGCGGGTTTATGACGTGGCTGCCGCCGCTGGCGACGATGGACCAGATCACGCAGAGCACGCTGCAGATTGGTTTCATCTGCATGACGGTGGGCTTGTTTGCGGGGTCGGTGGTGGCGCAGGAGCAGGTGGGGATCGGGTACTTCGCCGATCCGAAGGTGTTGCTGTCGTTTGTGATGTGGGGCCTTTATGTGGTGATTTTGTTCGTGCGGCGGAGTGTGGGGCTGCGCGGGCGGCGGGCGGCTTGGGTCACGTCGAGCGTATTTGTTGTGATGCTGTGTGTGTGGGCGGCGAATCTACTGAGTGGAGTGCATAGTTCCGCTCACAGGTTTGGACTGAAATGAGATTCCAGGTCGCGGGTCTGAACCACAAAACGGCGCCGGTGGAGTTGCGGGAGCGGCTGGCGATCGGGCCGGAAGCGCTGCCGGAGACCACGCGCGCGCTGCTGTCGCGGCCGGGTGTGCAGGAGGCGATGATCCTGTCCACGTGCAATCGGGTGGAGCTGCTGGTGTCACACAACGGTCGCGAGCCCGAGCTGCCGAAGTTTCTGGCGGAACGGTTCGCGGTGGATCGCGGGCTGCTGGAACCGCATTTGTATCGCTATCAGGATGAAGAGGCGGTGCGGCACATGTTCCGGGTGGCGGCGAGCCTCGACTCGATGGTGGTAGGCGAGGCGCAGATCCTAGGGCAGGTGAAACAGTCGTGGAATCTGGCGCGGGATCTGGGGGCGGTGAAGGGTCCGCTGGACAAGCTGCTGCAGGGGGCGTTTACGGCGGCGAAGCGGGTGCGGACGGAGACGGAGATTGGGTCATCGTCGGTGTCGATTGCGTCGGTGGGAGTGGACCTGGCGCGGCGAATCTTCGGGTCGCTCGAGGGCAAGAAGATTCTGATTGTGGGCGCCGGGAAGATGAGCGAGCTGGCAGCGCGGCACCTGATGCAGCACGGGGCGGATTCGATCCTGGTGGCGAATCGGACCTATGATCGCGCGTTGCGGCTGGCGGAGCAGTTTCTGGGAGCGGCGATCCGGTTTGAGGATTTGTATGCGCGGGCGCACGAGGCGGACATCATTATTACGTCGACGGGGGCGGGGCGCGCGATTCTCTCCGTGGAGCAGGCGCAGGCGATTCTTCATCGGCGGAAGGGACAGCCGGTGTTTGTGATCGACATTGCGGTACCCAGGGATGTGGAACCGCAGGTGAATCGGCTGGAGGGGATGTTTCTCTACGACATCGACGACCTGCAGCAGGTGGCGGCGTCGAACCTGGTGGATCGCGGGCATGAGGCGGAGAAAGCTGAGGCGATCATCGCGGAGGAGACGGAGCGGTTCCGGCGACGGATTCGGACGATCGACATTGCTCCCGTGCTGGTGGACGTGCAGGGGACCGCAGAGGAGCTGCGGCAGTCGGAGCTGCATCGGCAGCGTGGGTGGCTGCAGTCGCTGAGCCGGGAACAGCAAGAGGCTGTTGAATCGTTGACGCGCGGACTGATGAACAAGTTCATGCACATGCCCTTGCAGGCTCTGAAGGCAGCGGCTCGCGATGGTGATGAGGCGGCGCTGGAGGCGATTCGCGGAATGTTTGGGCGTGAGTACGGACACAAAGCGGGTGGGGCACAGGTCGACCCGGATGAAACTCCGCAGAAATAGAGGCGGGGGCTGAAGCCCCCTCCCGTTTACGACTCTTTTCCTCGGCCTGAACGCCGAGGCCTCTACCGACGTGCTGCTGCGCAGCACTTATATGCTCTATGCGAGTCGAGATGTCACGGAGTTGGGCGTGCAATTAGTGTTGCACCAGGCGGTCAAATAGCATCGCACGATATTCTGATGGCTCATGCCTGATTCGGTGGACAAGATGAAGAACGCGACGGTTGGCGTGCTGCGCATTGGATCGCGGGGGTCGAAGCTGGCGCTGTGGCAGACGCATCACATCGCGGATCGGCTGCGCGCGGCGGGGCATGCGGTCGAGATCGAGATCATTAAGACGCTTGGCGATGCGATGCAGCACGTGCCGTTTGCCGAGGTTGGCGCAACGGATCGCGATGCGAAGGGGATGTTCACGAAAGAGATCGAAGAGGCGCTGTATGCGGAGCGCATCGATCTGGCGGTGCACAGTTTGAAGGATCTGCCTACGGAGTTGGCCGAGCCGTTCACGATTGCGGCGATTCCGGAGCGGGTCGATCCGCGGGACGCGTTTGTGTCGGCGAAGTACGAGAGCTTCGAGGCGCTGCCCCAGGGGGCGCGGATTGGGACGAGTAGTTTGCGGCGGCAGGCGCAGTTGAAGGCGCAGCGCGCGGATGTGACGTGTGTCGAGTTTCGCGGCAATGTGGACACCCGGCTGCGGAAGCTGGCCGAGGGGCATGTGGAGGCTATCATTCTGGCGTCGGCGGGCCTGGAGCGGCTGGGGCTGACGGCGCATCGGCGGGAGTGCTTTTCGCCGCTGGTGCTGTGCCCGGCGGCGGGGCAGGGAGCGCTGGCGATTGAAACGCGTGCCGGGGATGAGCGGACGCTGAGGGCGCTCGAGTTTCTGGACCACGACGCGACGCGATATGCGGTGACGGCGGAGCGGGCGGCGCTTGCCGGGCTGGGCGGCGGGTGTCAGGTACCCATCGGGGTCCACTGTTTCGCGGGCGACGAGGGGTACAGTGTGGTGGCGGCGGTTGCGGCGTCGGATGGGTCCGAGGTGCTGCGGGTGGTGATGGATCGGCAGGTGGGTCTGTTGCCGGAGGCGCTTGGGGAAAAGGTTGCTGCGGAGTTGCTAAGGCAGGGAGCGCAGAGATTGCTGGGAAGTGGAAGGGTTGGCGCACAGGTGGCGGGGGCATAGCAGCGAAACTCCGCCATAGAGCACGGAGAACAGAATTGTCCCCAGGGTTTGAGAAGCGCTTGGAAACGAAAGCGGAACCCGTGCAAAGGCAGCAGCCTCCGTTGGCCGGGCGAAGGATTCTGGTGACGCGGGCGCGGCAACAGGCGGGGCAGCTATCGGAAAGACTGAGGGCGCTGGGGGCGGAGGTCGTCGAGATTCCGGCGATTAAGATTGTGCCGCCGGAGTCGTACGCGGAACTGGATGGCGCACTGAGGAATTTGTCACAGTTGCCGTCACACTATCAGTGGCTGATTGTGACGAGCGCGAACGGGGTGAAGGCGCTGGCCGGGAGGATGGCGGCGCTGGGGATTGGGGCTGGAGTTTTCGCGGGGGTTGCGATCGCGGCGGTGGGATCGGCGACGACGCGGGCGCTGGCGGAGATGGGTTTGCAGGTTGCTGTGACACCGGCAGAGTATGTGGCGGAGTCACTGGTGGAGACCCTTGGCGAGCGGGTGCGGGGCGAGCGAGTGCTGCTGGCGCGGGCGGCGGTGGCGCGGGACGTGATTCCGGATGCGTTGCGGGAGCGTGGGGCGACGGTGGATGTTGTCGATGCGTATCGGACGGTGATTCCCAGTGAGTCTGTAACAGCGGCGTGCACGAATTTTGGGCCGGGGCCGGGTATTGATGCGGCAACGTTTACAAGCTCATCTACAGTTACGAATTTCCTGAATTTGTTGCGGGAGGCGCGGGTTGGAGTGCCGCACACGATGAAAGCGGTGTCGATTGGGCCAGTGACCAGTGCTACGCTGCGGGAAACTGGATGGGAGCCGGCGGCGGAGGCGGATCCGCACGATCTGGATGGGTTGGTGGAGGCATTGGTGAAGGCGCTCGCATCCTGACTCAAAGCAGACCAGGCCCGAAACCGTGAGTACGAGATGAGGCTGGTTTGGGTTGTTTTCCCAATAAGGACGCGAGCGAGTACTTTCGGGTCGGGGATGCAGCCGAAATGGTTGCGATTCGAGGCGGAGAGGCCGAGGCTTCTTGCTGTGGGGTGAACCTGGCTCCGGGGCATAAGTTGGGG
>Ga0335073_10001726_pt1 | contig 29434 bp, 30 predicted proteins | sample Lox_Sample_22_FD_207093 | JGI IMG/M metagenome (GOLD analysis project Ga0335073, IMG submission 207093) | Soil microbial communities from Loxahatchee National Wildlife Refuge, Florida, United States - Lox_Sample_2.2 | ecosystem: Environmental > Terrestrial > Soil > Wetlands | place: USA... | reverse complement strand
TGCTGCCACTGGTAGTTCGCGGTCTCGAACGACACCGGCGCCGAGGCTAGCAGCGAGTCGGTGGCGCTAGTTCGCCGGCAGGTTCGGCATCACGTACTGGCGCTCGTTCGGCTTCTTCATCCCTAGGCGCCGCGCCTGCATTTCGGTCGATCCTCGTCGGCCGAGCGCTTCTCGTTCGCGCACCAGCTTGGCGTGTTCGCGCTGCATCGCCGTGACCGTGGCTCGGTCGTGTCGCGACTGCTGCCAGCTCGAGAGCATGCGAATTCCCGCGCTCAGATAGAGGAACAGCAGCGCGGCGAGCACGAACAGCATCGCCAGGCGGCCGACCCGGTCCCAGCGGATTCGGGGAATCGTCCGCTGTGCGGCGTTCGCGCGCCGTGAGGCGCCAAGAGGTGCGGAGGCCATCACCACCGCATTCGCGCTCGGCGCGCCGGCTCCTGCCCCGCTCAGCGAAAGGCGCTGCGGCCCGGATACTCGGCGTCCGCACCGAGCTGCTCCGCGATTCGCAGCAGCTGGTTGTACTTTGCAACTCGGTCTGAGCGCGAGGGCGCCCCGGTCTTGATCTGACCGCACCCTGTCGCCACCGCGAGATCGGCGATTGTCACGTCCTCGGTCTCGCCCGAGCGATGGCTCATCACCGCGGTGTAGCCCGCCTCGCGAGCCATCGACACCGCCTGCAACGTCTCGCTCAGGGTGCCGATCTGATTGACCTTCAACAGGATCGAATTCGCCACGCCGGCCTCGATTCCGCGTCGCAGCCGCTCGGTGTTCGTCACGAACAGGTCGTCGCCCACGAGCTGCACGTTCGCGCCGACGCGCTCGGTCAGTGCCTTCCAGCCGTCCCAGTCCTCCTCGTCCATGCCGTCCTCGATCGAGACAATCGGATAGCGGGCGCAGAGATCGGCCCAGTATCCCGCCAGCTCATCAGGCGCAAGCGTGCGGCCCTCGTGCTCCAGCACATAGGCGCCGTCCTCATAGAGCTCGCTCGTCGCGGGGTCAAGCGCGATCGCGACGTCCTCGCCGGGCGTGTATCCCGCGGCCTCGATGCCCGCCACGAGCATCTTCAGCGCCTCCTCGTTCGAGCCGAGGTCCGGGGCAAAGCCACCCTCGTCGCCCACCGCCGTGCTCAGGCCGCGCTCGTGCAGAGTCCGCTTCAGCGCATGGAACACCTCTGCCCCCATGCGTAGGCACTCCGAAAAGCTCGGGGCACCGCAGGGCACGATCATGAACTCCTGAAAGTCCACTTTGTTATCGGCATGCGCTCCGCCATTCAGCACGTTCATCATCGGCACCGGCAGGATGTGCGCGGCCTCGCCGCCGAGATAGCGCCACAGCGCCATGCCCTCCTCGGCAGCCTGTGCATGGGCCGCGGCGAGCGAAACGCCGAGGATCGCGTTCGCGCCCAGGCGCGACTTATTCTCCGTGCCGTCGAGCGCGATCAGCGCCTCGTCCAAACCCTGCTGGTCGGCCGCGTCGTGACCGGCCACCGCCTCGGCTATCTCACCATTGACGTTCGCGACCGCGCGGGTCACACCCTTGCCGCCCCACGCCTGGCCGCCGTCACGCAGCTCAGTAGCCTCGAACTCGCCGGTCGAGGCACCCGAAGGTACCGCCGCGTGGCCGTGGGCGCCCGAGCGCAAGCCAACCTCCACCTCGACGGTGGGGTTGCCACGGCTGTCAAGGATCTGGCGCGCGTGAACGCGCTCGATCTCGCTCACGCCGCTACTTGGTCGACGTCGTTGCCGTCGAGGCAGGCGTCGTCGCCGTCGAGGCAGGCGTCGTCGCTGCAGGCGCTGAGGTGGAGCTGGTCTTTGGCGCTTTGTAGGACTTGCAATCGGCTACGACGTAGCCTGCGCGGCAGTCCGTTTTCGCGGTCCACTTCTTTTTGAATTCCTTGACGAACTTGCTCAGCGCCGACTGCTGCTGGGTGGCGGTCAGCTGAGCCTTGATCGACGCTTCTGCCTGCTTGAGCGTCTGCTGACTACCCGCCTTGATCGACTGCACCTCGAAGATGTAGTAGCCGAACGGCGTCTTGATCGGACCCGTAAGCACACCCTTATTCGCAGAGAACACCGCGGCGTCGAGCGACTTCTCCTCCTGGCCCTTGACCACGCCGGGGAGCTTGCCGCCGTTGGACTTGCTCGTCGGATCGATAGAAACGCGCTTAGCGACGCTTTCAAAACTCTTGCCCGATTCGATTTCCTGCTTGGCTTTCTTGGCCTGATCTTCGGTCTTCGTGAGGATGATCAACAGGTCGCGCTTTTCCGGCACGCCGAATCGTTTCGGGTTGTTCTTGTAATACGTTTCGATCTGCTTGTGCGTGACTTTCGACTTCTCTTTGACGATCTTCTGCTGGATTTTCGAAGAGAGCAGGTTGAGCTTCACGCGGAGCAACAGATCCGAGACGGTCTGACCTGAGGTTTTCAGGAATTTTTCGAATTCCGCCGCCTTTGGGAACTGCTGGCTCTTGATTTTTTCGAACTGCTTCTTGACTTCCTTGTCGGTCACCTTGACGCCAAGCGAGTTTGCTTCGCCGAGCACCCAGGTCGAGGAGATCAGGAAGCCGAGCACCTCGTTCTGCAGTGTTTTGTACTGCTGTTCACACTGTTTCTTGAGTTCTGCTTCAGTCGGCGTCTTCTGACCCTTGGCGGGTTTTGACTGAGCTTTCGTGCGAGCGATGCATGCCTTGTAGCTGGGCGGGTCGGGTACGACCGGTTTGCTGCCGGCGCTCACGGCGCTCGACGCAGCGGCCACGCTCATCCAGTGGTCAAACGTAGTTTTTTTGATCGATTCCCCGCCCACGGAGACGACCGCGTCGCCGGGAATCCCGCCACACGCAGCCAGACCCAGGAGGGCAAACAAAACGGCGCCTAGCGCCGCAGTGATACGGAGTGCTCTGTGCACGACGCGGGCACTCTAGCGGAAACGTACAAAGGAGTGCTTAACGAACCGATAAACGTGAGCTTAAGCGCGAGAGCGCCGCATCCTCCGACAGACACCGCGAGGCCAGCGCGCACGTCGCGGCAAGTCCGGCACGTCGGTCGCAGCCAGTCCGGCGCGTAGGTCGCAGCCAGTCCGCCGCGTGCCTGTGGCCATCCTTGCCGGGCGTCTCCTCAAGCGGCCTCACGCATCACCGCGAGCAGCACGTCCGCGGCCCGCACGACCGACGGGAAGCGCTCGTCAGCGTCCTTGGCCACACGCATCGACATCTGCGAACGACCCGACTCGTACATCGCGTCAGGCAGCTCCTCGCGCAGCCGTTTTGCTCGCCGCGAGTCCAACTCGATCGGTACGACCGCGAGGCGGTCGCCGCGGAAACTGACTGTGCGCGCGCCGGCCTGACCGAACTTGATCCGCGCCCGTTGCAGCGCGAGCAGATTCGCAAGCGGCTCGGGCACGGGACCAAAGCGATCCTCCAGCTCCTCGCGCAACTGTTCGACCTCAGCGACCTCCACCGCGCCCGCGACGCGCCGGTGCACGTCGATCTTCGCCTGCTCGTAGGGGATGTAGTCGGCGGGCACGTACGCGTCCACGTTCACGTCGAGGCGCACGGGGTCGGGCTGCTCGCCCGCCTCGTCCTCGCCGCCCTCCCCGCCTCCTGCGCGCTCGGCCTCGCGCACGGCTTCGTCGAGCATCTGCATGTATAGCTCGAAGCCCAGCGCCGCCACGTGCCCAGATTGCTCATCGCCCAGCAGGTTCCCCGCGCCGCGGATCTCCAGGTCGCGCATCGCGATCTTGAAGCCCGCCCCAAGCTCCGTGTAGTCCGAGAGTGCCGAGAGCCGCTGCGCCGCCTCCTCAGTCAACGCCTGTGCCGAGTCGTAGAGCAGATAGGCGTACGCCCGCTCGCGACTCCGTCCCACACGCCCGCGGATTTGGTAGAGCTGGGCCAGCCCGAAGTTGTCCGCGTGCTCGACGATCAGCGTGTTCGCATGGGGGATGTCGATCCCCGACTCGATGATCGACGTGCACACGAGCACGTCGGCGCCGCCGCGCAGGTAGTCAAGCATCACCTCCTCCAGCTCGCCCTCGCCCATCTGACCATGCGCTACCGCGAAGCGCACGCCTGGACAGAGCGCGCGCAGTCGCTCGGCGGTCTCATCGATCGACTCGATCCGATTGTGCAGGAAGAAAGCCTGACCGTCGCGCGCCTTCTCACGCATGATCGCGCGCTTGACCAGCTCCTCCTCGTACTCGCCTACGTACGTCCTCACCGGACGGCGCCCCTCGGGCGGCGTCTCGATCACCGAGATGTCCCGCAGCCCGGCGAGCGACATCTGCAGCGTGCGCGGGATCGGCGTCGCCGACATCGCGATCACGTCCACACGCAGCTTTAGCTGACGCAACAACTCCTTCTGCTTGACGCCAAAGCGCTGCTCCTCATCAACGATCAAAAGGCCCAAATCCTTCGCGCGCACGTCGCGCGAGAGCACCCGATGGGTGCCGATCAGGATGTCAATTCGCCCTTCGGCAAAGCCCTTGATCGCCTCTTTCTGCTCTGCGGCCGTGCGAAAGCGCGAGACGTGGTCAATCGTGATCGGGTAGTCGGCCAGACGCTCGGAGAACGTGCCGTAGTGCTGCAGCGCGAGGATCGTCGTCGGCACGAGCATCAGCACTTGCTTACCGTCTTGCGCTGCCTTGAATGCCGCACGCAGCGCCACCTCGGTCTTGCCATAGCCCACGTCGCCACAGATCAACCTGTCCATCGGCCGCGGCTCCTCCATGTCGACCTTGACCTGCTCGATCGCGTCGCGCTGGTCGGGGGTCTCAGTGAACGCAAACGCCTGCTCAAATTCTCGGCATACAGGCTGAGCAGCTCGCCCGAAAGCTCTTGCGCCGCGCGGCGCGCGCGAGCCTTCATCGTCTCCCAGCGCGTGCCCCCGAGTTTCGAGAGCGGCGGGTTCTCGCCGCCCGCGCCCACATAGCGAGAAATCTTCGCGAGCTGGTCGACCGGTACAAACACCCGATCGTCGCCTTGGTATTCGAGGTAGAGGTAGTCGCGTGTGACGCCTGCCACCGTGCGCGTCTCAAATCCCGCAAAGCGCGCGACGCCGTGATCCTCGTGCACAACCACGTCGCCCGCGCGCAGCTCCGCGAACGAGCGCAGCGCACCCCGCCGCGTCCCAGCACGCCCACCGGCCGGGCCACGAGCGGCACCGCCGCGCTCGGCGCGCCGCCGTCGCAGCAGCCGGTGCTCGGGGAAGATCGCCAACTTCATCGACGGCGCCACGAAGCCCTCACGCAGCGAGGCGGCTGCAAAGCGCAACGAGGGCTCGCTGGGCGAGGCGCCCGCGTCAACCCCCTCGCCGAGCCAACTCGCTTTCAGACGACCGAGGTTGTAGGCCGCACGCTCCCCTTCCCCACGTCGCGGGAACGCGACGACCGTACGGTAACCCGAGCGCACGAGCTTCTCCAGCTCGGGCTCGGCCTCCGCGAGCGTGCGCGCCATCGTGTCCGCAGACTGCGCGCGCAGCTCGATCGGCTGATCCGCCGAGATCGCAGACAGCCAGATCCGCGCGCGTTGCCTGAGCGCCGCCTGCACGCCGTCTGGGTCCACGTAGAGGTGATGCGCGTCCTCATCGCCGAACGCCGCGCAGACATCGCTCCAGTGATCACCCAGCGCTGGGGCGAGCTCCTCCTCGGCGGCAACGAGCAGCCGCGTCTCCTCGCCCACGAGGTCAAGCAGCGCGCCGAAGCGATCGATCGGCAAGAGCTCGGCGATGTCCGGTCGGGCGCCGCTGCCCTCATCATCCGCGTTCGTAGCGCCGCGACCTCCTGCAGCCAGCTCCTCACCCGCGATCGTCGCGAGCGCCCTGTGCTCTTCGGCAAGCTCGGCCGCCGGGGCGATCTCTACTTCCTGGACCTCGCCCAGCGAGCGTTGCGTGAACGTCGAGAACCAGCGCAGCGACTCGATCTCCACATCGAACATGTCCACGCGGACCGCGCGCTCCTCGGTCGCGGGGAAAACGTCGAGCAGGCCGCCTCGCAGCGCAAACTGACCGCGCTCCTCGACCTGGTCGACCCGTTCGTAGCCCGCGGCCACCAATTCGGTCGCGCACTCGTCCAGATCGAGCAGCTCACCCACCCGCAGCCTGAACGAGCGCGGGCGAAGCGCGGGGTCGGGCACCTTCTCCGACAGCGCGACCGCGCTTACGACGACGATTGGCCCCTCGGCCTCTACGCTCCCAGGGCCGTCCACCCCAGCATCGGCCCCCGCCCCGCGCGAGCCGCCCTCGCCGAGTAGTGCATCAAGCGCGGCCAAGCGCAATCCCACCAGGTGCGGCGGGGGGATCAGATGAGACTCATAGGTAACCCCGCGCGTCGGGTAATAGCGCACGCGCCGCGGCCAGAGCCAGGCACGCAGGTCACCCGCGAGGTCGCGAGCCGCACGATCATCGCCTGCGACGATCAGATGAGCTCGCCCGCGTGCCCGCTCGTCGGCCTCGGCGAGTGCGGCGAGCACATAGGGGCGCAGCGAGGATGAGACGAACGCACGTCCACCCTCGCGCGCGAGGGTGGACGCGGCGGGGTCGTCTTCCAGATGGGCGAGCAGCGGTCGGAGCGGCATCTGCGCTCGCCCACGATAGAGCGCGGGCGCGGAGCCCCGGCGGGCGGGGCTCCGCGCGTCGCGTGCTTAGCGGAAGTGAGCTTGGGTCACCGCCGAGGACACGGCGCCGCTCGTTGGCTTGAACGCCACGCCGACCTTGACGTTCAGCTTGTGGTGACGCTTCGCGGAAGCTATACCCGCCTTCGTCAGCGGCACCTTCAGTGTCGTCGTCGTCGCCTTCGCGACCTTCTTGCTCACGCGCTTGGCGTGTGCCGCCGTGACTGTGATCAGCCCCGCGGAGGGCGTCTTCACGGTCAGTGTCAGCGTGTGGCCCTTGACCTTGTGACTAAGGATCTTCACCTTGCCGCCGGCCGCCGCCTTCTTACCAGCGGCCGACGTCGCGGGATAGTTGTTGTTGGTCGTGTAGTTGTTCGTCGTGCTGGTGCGGGGCACCGTCCCGACGGTTACTCCTTCTTTGCCTGCGAGCGCGGCGAGCGTGCCGCCCGTCCCGCCAATCGGCGTCTCGACCCCGCTGAGCGTGTTCATGACGCTTTCCGGCAGTCCGAGGTCGTGCGCCAGCGCGGCGGGCGTCGTGCCAAGTGTGCCCGCGAGCTGCTGCCCAGTCGTCGCCAGCGACGTGCCGAGCTGCGCGAGCAGGCTTTCGAGCGCGGGGAGCAGTTCGCCTTTTGCGAGCTTCTGCTCGAGCACCGAGGCCAGTTCGGCGACATCGCCGCCGATCCCGAACTGTTTCGCGAGCTGCTGCAGCTGTTCGGCGCTCAGGCCACCCAGCAGGTTCTCGAGCACCTGCGCGAGCTGCGCTCCCTGCGGGGTGCCTTCGAGCTGCGAGGCCAGGCCCGCGAGCAAGTTCGTCAGTACCGATGGGTCGCCCGCCGCGGCCGGGACGACCACCTGGGTCACTTCACCGATGGTTATTTTTACGCCGGTCGCGGTTTCGATCGCCGTCAGCAGCCCGCTCAGCGGGGTGTTCGCCGGGAGCGCGCCGAGCACGGTCTCAAGCGTGCCCGCCGGGAGCGCGCCGAGCGCCGGAATGCGCGCCAGCACTGAGGCGAGCTGGCCCGATTCGAGCCCGAGCGCGCCCACGTCCAGGTTCGCGAGATCTCCGCTCGAGACCGTGACCGACGCCGGGGTCACGCCCGGAGCGCTCGGCAATGTGAAGCTCGGAGCGCTCGCAGCGGAGGCGCTCGGCACGGCCACCAGCAGCGCGGCAACGGACAAAGACAGCAGCCAGAGGCCCGCGCGGCGGGGAGCAGCGGGGACCGCCCGACTCTTGGTGCGGGGGTGAGGCGACACGAATGTTCTCCTTCCTTGAAGAAGCGAGGATTGGACGGCGTTGGATTACCCTCCTGCCCCGCCGGCCGCCCAGCGGCAGACGAATGTCCTAGCGGGGAAAATCGGGCGGCGCGCCGCCGTCATCGCCGGCGAGCACGATCCGCTCGGCCTCGTCCGCCGCGCGCGACACCAGGTCCTCCACCGCCGCCTCGCCCTCGCGAAAACGCCCGAGCACCCAGGCCGAGACGATCTCGGGATCGGTGCTGTCGGGGCGACCGACCCCCACCCGCACGCGCGCGAAATCGCCACTGCCCAGCTCGCGCTTGAGCGACTTCAACCCGTTGTGGCCCGCCAGCCCGCCGCCCAGCCGCGAACGGATCTCGCCAAACGGCAGGTCGATCTCATCGTGCACGACCAGCACGCGGTCCAGCGGAAGCTTGTAGGAGCCACGCGCCGGTCCGACCGAGCGTCCGGCGTCGTTCATGTAGGTCATCGGGCGGAGCAGCGCCACGCGTCGTGGCTTCTGTCCAGGCTCGCCGCCCATCGCGGGACCGCCGACGCGTCCCTCGACGGCGCGCCCGCGAAAGCGGTCCTTGCCGCGCCCGAGGTCCCAGCGCCGCGCCAGCTCCTCGACCACCATGAAGCCCACGTTGTGGCGCGTCTTCGCGTACTCCGGGCCGGGGTTGCCCAGGCCGACAATCAGCCAGTCGATCGCGCCGCCGTTGTCGTCACGGCCACCGTCGCCGCGACGAAAGGGGCGTCGCAGGGGTTACTCCCCGTCGCCGGAGTCCTCGCCGCCGGAGCCCTCGCCCTCGGCGGCGGCCTCGCCGCCCTCGCCCTCGCCGACCAGCTCGGTCTCGGCCTCCAGCTCCTCGGCTTCGGCCTGGAGTTTGGGCGGGGAAAGCGTGGCGACGACGGTCTCCTCGACTTCGTCGAGCAGCGTGACGCCGTCGGGCATTGCGATCGCGTCGAGTCCGATCGTGTCGCCGATCTGCATCTCGCCCACCTCGTGGACGATCGACTCGGGGATCGCGGTCGGCAGTGCTTCGACGTTTACCTCGCGGACGATCTGCTCGAGGATGCCGCCCTGCTTGACGCCCGGAGCATCATCCACGCCGCTCAGTTCAAGAGGGACGACCGCGTGGATCGCCTGATCCAAGCGCACACGCAGCATGTCGACGTGAACGGTGTCTCCGCGCACGGGGTCACGCTGGGTCTCCTTGAGCACGACCGGGGTCGTCTTCGCGCCGTCGAGGCTCAAGTCGAGCACGGCACCCGAGCCCGCGAGCGCGATGCGCAGCTCACGCGCGTCCACGTCGAAGCCCACAGCCTCGCCGTCGCCGCCGTAGAGCACGCCGGGGATCCGCCCCGCGCGGCGCAGGCGTCGCGCTGCGCGCGAGCCCTGGGCCTCGCGGCTACGTACGTCGAGTTTGCTGTTCGTCTCGGGCATGTTCAGAGGACCGCCCGTGCGCAGCAAGCGCGCGAATCGGCCCGTGGACTGTAGCAATCGCCGCTAGAGCCGTGGTGGTCAATGAGCGAGCTTGTGCCCGAGTTCGGCTTCGGTCGCTTCCCTTTCCAGCCGTTCGATTTCGGTTTCCCGGTGACATTTGCCGGTATTAGCGATCGGCGCGCTGACAGACAGCAGCTCGACGTCGATGCCCGTCAGCGGGTTACCGGTGCGCTTCACGACGACACATTGAACGACGGGTTTGCCACCGAGGGTCGTCCAAGCCAGACGCGTCTTGCCGGTGGCTCCGAACAGGGAGTGGGCCGTATCGGATTCGACCTGCAGCAGCTTCACCGCGCCGGTCCGGTGAAAACGCGCGTTGCCGGCGAGGTCGTGCACCTGCGCGACGCATTTCTGATCAGCGCGACAACCGCTGATCCCATTCAGCATCGCCTCGACGTCGCCGCGGGTCTCCGCGCGCACGAACGCGAGGTCAGCGGCGCGTTCGGCGTTTTCCGCGCTCAGCCAGCGCGCGAGCAGAACGCCGACCACGACGACCGCAAGCAGTGTCCCGCCGATCAGCGTGCGCCGTAGTGAGCGCGATAGGCCGCGCCACCAAGCGCGCGGGCCGCGCTCTGTCGCAGGAGGGGTGCTCACAGCCGCTCCGGGCATCGCGGTGAAGCGTAGAGCCGCGCGAGCGGACGCCGCGTCAGGGACGATCGTGAAGTTCAGTCTGCGACGACGCCGTCAGCCCGCGCGAGTCCTGGGCGAACGCTCGGTGTGCGAACGCTCGGCGGCCTCAGAACAGCTGGTTCTCGCCTTCGAACACTTCGCTGACCGAGTCGTCCACGAAGATCCGGCGGATCGAGTCGGTCAGCAGCTCTGCGCAGGGCAGCACACGCACGTTGTCGGGACGGTTGCGCCCGATCGCGATCGTGTCCGTCACGACGATCTCCTCGAAGCCCGCGGCCGCGAGGTTCTCGAAGGCGTTGCCGGAGAAGATCGCGTGTGTCGCGGCGGCGTACACGCGCGAAGCGCCCTCCTCGAGCACGGTTTTCGCCGCGGCGCCTAGCGGCCCGGCCGTATCGATCATGTCGTCGACGATCACGGCGGTCTTGCCCTTCACGTCGCCGATCACGTAGCCGATCTCGGCGACCTGCTGGGCGGGGCGCTCCTTGTCGAGGATCGCCAACTCCGCGCCGATCTTCGAAGCGAACTTCTTGTTCAGCTTCACGCGGCCCGCGTCCGGCGCGACGACGACTAGGTCAGAGAGGCCCAGGTCCGCGAAGTACTGGGTGAGAATGAACAGCGCGGTCATGTGGTCCACGGGCTTCTGGAAGAAGCCCTGGATCTGCCCGGCGTGCAGGTCCATCGTCAATACGCGGTCCGCGCCCGCGGACTCCAGCATGCGCGCGACGAGACGCGCCGAGATCGGCTCGCGTGGCGAAGACTTCTTGTCCTGGCGCGAGTAGCCGAACCACGGAGTCACGGCGATCACGCGGTGCGCCGAGGCACCCACCGCGGCGTCGATCATCAGCAGTAGCTCCATCAACGCGTCGTTTGCGGTGACACCCGTATAGGGGTTCCCGCAGGTGGACTGCACGATGAACACGTCAGCCCCGCGGATCGACTCCTCGTAGCGGCAGTAGACCTCGCCGTTGGAGAAGGTCTTCAGCGTGACAGGGCCTAGCTCGACGCCGAGCTTGTCGGCGATGTCGATCGCCAACTGCGGGTTCGCACGCCCGCTGAACAGCATCAGCCGCTTGTTGTAGTCAAACGAGAGGCTCGACTGCGAAGAAGCGCTCGTATCGACGCTGCTCATCGTTCCCCGGAGTCTAGAGGGGCGTTCCGTCGCTCAGCGTAGTCCTCCACGTTGCGCTGCTTGGCCCTGGCGACCGCCAGCGCGCCCTCGGGCACATCCTCGGTAACGACGGATCCCGCCGCGGTCCAGGCGTCATCGCCGACCGTGACAGGCGCGACGAAGGAGGTGTCTACGCCGCCCTTCACGCGCTTGCCGATCTTCGTGCGGTGCTTGTTCTGACCGTCATAGTTCGCGGTGATCGTCGCCGCCCCCAGGTTCGAGCGCTCGCCTACATCGGCGTCGCCGATGTAGGAGAGGTGAGGCACTTTCGCCGCTGGGCCCACATCAGAGTTCTTGACCTCAACGAACGTGCCGATCTTCGTGTCCTCGCGCAGCACGGTGCCGGGGCGTAGGTAGGCGAAGGGCCCGACGCTCACGCCGTCTTCGAGCACGCAGTCGATCATGTAGGAGTGCCTGATCGTGCAGCGCTCACCGATCCGCGTCGCGCCGTGAATCGTCGTGAAGGGCTCGATCACGGTGTCTTTGCCGATTTGCACGTCGGCGTCGATCACCGTGGCCTGGGGATCCACGATCCCAACTCCCGCGAGCATGTGCGCGTGGTTGATCCGATACTGGGCCAGGCGGCGCGCGCGGGCGAGCGCGACGCGATCGTTCACGCCGAGCATCAGCGCCGGGTCCTCGAGCACATGTGCCGCCACCGTGAGCCCGTCCGCGCGCATTAGGTCGAGTGCCTGCGGCAGGTACAACTCGGCCTGGGCATTGTCCGCCGACAGGCGCGGCAGCGCTTGGCGCAGGGCTGAGGCGTCGAACGCGTAGATGCCCGCGTTCACCTCTTTGATCTCCAGCTCCTCGGCGCTCGCATCGCCTTGCTTCTTGGTCTCGACCACCCGCAGCACAGTGCCATCGCCGTCGCGCACGACGCGTCCGTAGCCGCTTGGGTCCGCGAGTACGCTCGTCACCATCGTCGCCCCCGCGCCGGCGCTCGCGTGCGCTTGTGCAAGCTCACGGATCGCCTCCGCGTCGATCAGCGGCACGTCTCCGCTGAGCACGATCACCGCGCCTTCGACCGGTTGCCCGCCCTCATCGAGCTGGGACATCGCCGCCGCGACCGCCCCGCCCGTGCCGTTTGGCTCGGGCTGGACAACCAGCTCGACGCCGTCGGACAGGACCGCCTCGGTCGCGCGAGTCGGCGAGTCGACTACCACCACGCGGCCCGCGCCCGCGGCGAGCGCGGCGCGAACCGGCCACAGCACCATCGGCAGCCCGCAAAGGTCGTGCAGCACCTTCGGCACGCTGGAACGCATGCGCGTGCCCTGCCCCGCGGCGAGAATGAGGACCGTCGGCGCCAGGCTCACCCCGCCGATGCTAGCTCGATCGTCTCTGGACACTGCAGCTGGGGGGCAGGGATTCGAACCCCGATTCTCAGGACCAAAACCTGATGTCCTGCCATTGGACGACCCCCCAAGGGACTTAGAGCGATCATACGGCGAAAGCGCGCGGCGGCCACGCCGAGGCCATGGACGGGGCAGCGTTGATACCTGCACGCGACGACGTCGTACCTCGCTGCATAAATCCTCTAAAACCGGTTAGTAACACGCGAGTCTGGTGCGTCTGCAACGATTCTTGCACTTGCTGAGGGGAGCCCGCAGAGCACGGAGGCGTCCCGGCGTGCCCCTCTTGGTCGCGTTGGTTGTCGTCCTGTGCGCGCTTCTCTCGCCTTCAGTCGGTGCCGCCGAAAGCGGCTCGGAAAGTCCGTGCCTGGGCGAAAACTCCTCGCCCAACGGGCACAACGAGGCTCTTATCGACGCGGCGACGCTGTGTCTGATGAACGAGATCCGCATCGCTAATGACCTCCCCCTATTGCATTTCAACGCCGCCCTGGGACGAGTCGCCTCCGGCCAGGCCCATGACATGGTGCGCGGCCACTACTTCGGCGATCAGAGCCTCACCGGCCGCTCGCCGCTCTCGCGGATCATGGCCTCAGGCTATGTCGCCCACCAAGCCAAGGCACGCCTGCATGCGGCACAGAACATCGGTTGGGGCACCGGCCACGCGGCGACCCCTGCCGGGATCGTGCAGGCCTGGATGGAATCCCCGCCGCACCGCGCGATCATCCTCACGGGTGCCTACCACGACGCGGGTGTCGGCGCTTCTCCCTCGGTGCCCTCGGGCTTCAGCGCTCCCTGGCACGGCGGCACCTACGCTGCCGAGTTCGGCATCCGCGGGCGCTAAGCCGCTACGAACCGCGGCCCGAGCGCCGCGGCACCCGTCCACCTTCGGCCCCCGCCTCCGAGGCCGGCCCATCCGAGGAAGAGATGCCCAGTACCCGCATGGCCTTCAGCCCCAGGCTCAGCTTCTCCCTCCCGTCGCTTGAGCTCACATCGTGGCCCGAGAGCTCACGCACGCGCTCCAGCCGGTAGTAGATCGTGTGCCGGTGGGTGAACAATCGCTGGGCCGTGCCCGCGACGTTTCCGTCCGCCTCAAGGAACGCCTCGAGCGTGCGTACAAGGTCTGTCTCGTACTGCTCGTCGTAGGCGACCAGTGGCTCGACCGTCTCGCCGTAGAAGCGCTGAAGCTCCGCTGGGTTCTCGCTCATCGCCGATAGCAGCAGGCGATAGGCGCCGGTCTGCTCGAACGCGAGCGCCGCCCCATCGGATGACCCGTGCGCGACGTTCGCCGCGAGCAACGCCTCGCTCGCCGCGCGCGGCAACTCCGCCGGGTCCTCGGCGATCCGGCTGCGTCCCAACGCGAAGGTATAGCCCGCGAGCCCAGCCTCCATCTCGCGCAGGATTCCCTCCGCGGCGCGGGCCGCCGTCGGCTCATCGGCGCCCGGGATCAGCAGCAGCACCTCGGCGCCCGGGATACCCTCGCGCTCGGATAGCGCAGCGATCGAGCGGCTCGCTACGGCCCGCGCCCCGCGCTCGGCGATCGCTCGCACGCGCCCTCTCCAACCCTCCTCCGTAGGCGCCTGAGGATAGGCGCGAGCCACGATCATGCTGGCGCCCTCCTGCACCTCAAGTGAGAGCTCCCGCGCGCGCGCCAGCAGCTCGTCGCGATCGGTCAGCTCGCGGGCGAGCACCGCGCGCAGGAAGTCCGCGGCCGCGCTCTCCGAGGCTCGCTCGGGGGCGCGGACGCGCTCGACCTCCGAGGCGATCATCGTCGCGAGCAGCCGCCGCATCGAAGGACTCGGCTCGGTTTTCGCGCGCATGTGCAGCGCGCCAACGACCGTGTCTGCGACCCTGAGCGGGATCGTCGTCACGCCCTCGCCCTGCGAGAGCAGCGCGCGCTCCTCGGCGGGCGAGCGAGCCGCCACCGCAAGCGTCGCGCCCCAAGCGTCGCTCACCGCCAAGCTCGCTTCAAGCGCTTTGGCCGCGGCGCGGACGACCTCGGGCAAGCCCGCACCTGACTCCACCGCCTCGGTGATCGCGTCGAGCGCCGCCAGGTCAGCCATGGCTAGAGCCAGAGGTAGATGACCGCGGCGGCCGCGCCCACGCCGATGCCAACGATCACTGCGAGCACATAGAGCGAGAGGACTGTGACGGCGAGGCGCTGCCAAAGCCGCGTGTAGGCGCTCCAGGCAGGCACCAGAATCAGGCCGACATAGAGGGCCAGCCCAAACGTCCCCGCACAGATTGCGACCAGCTCGTTGACCGTCGCACGGCTCACGGGGTTCTCGCTTCGTTGTGTGCCAAGCCGTGATTGTGACGCATGGCAGGGCCGTTACAGCGTTTGCACCTCGCCGAACGACGCCCCGACCGAGCCGGCGGCAACCGGCGCGGGGTCTCTACTTGAGAGCTCGAACAGCGCGCGGCGAAGCCGCCCGGCGGCGTTGGCGTGGCCGAACAGCCCCAGCACCGTCGGCCCCGAGCCGCTCACGAGCGCATGCTCCGCGCCCGCATCCGACACAGCCGCAAGCGCCTCACCCACCTCGGGAAGCAACGAGAGCGCCGCCTGCTGCAGGTCGTTGTGCAGCAGCTCCCGCGCGCCCGGCAGCGGCGCCCCGAGCGCGAGCGAGCCCGCCAGCTGCTCGCGTACGCGAGCAAGTTCGTCGGACTCGCGCGCCAAGCCCAGCCCGTCCGCGGCCCCGTAAACCGCGGCCGTCGAAAGCCGCTCGGTCGACGGCAGCACGAGCAAATCGAGTGCCGGCAGCGGGTCGGGCAACGACTTCAGCAACTCACCCGCGCCCGTCGCGAGCCAGCGTCCGGGCGTGACCTGTGCGGGCACGTCGGCGCCGAGCTGGGCGCCCAGCTCGCGGAGCAGTCCCTCATCGCCCAACCCCGAGGCCGCGTGAGCCAGTCGCAGCGCGGCCGCGGCGTCGGCCGAGCCGCCTCCGAGCCCAGCCGCGATCGGGATCGACTTGCGCACCGATAGGCGCAATGGCGATGTGTCCCAGCCCGTCGCCGCGCGGAAAGCGCTCAGCGCGCGCCATGCCAGGTTCTCCTCCGGCGGGCCCGGGAGCGTCGGGCAATCCAATTCGTCGGTGAGCGCGCCCCCCGACGCGGGGGCCAGCGTCAGCTCGTCGGCGAGCGAGATCGACTGCATCACCGTGACCAGCTCGTGCCGCCCGTCGCTCGCGCGGGTCGGGCCCACGAACAAGCCGAGGTTCACCTTCGCCGGGGCCAGCGCCCGGTAGACCACTGGCTTGCTCATCGCGTCCCCGCGAGTGCCGCTAGCACCCTGCTCCCAGCGCTGCTCACCGTTCCAGCGCCTCCGCGAGCGCGCGAAACTCTCCGGGGGATAGCCGCTCCGCGCGAACGTCGGCCGGATGACCGAGCGACAGCAACGCTGCCCGCACCCGCTCGCGCGTCTCGGCGTCTGCGCCGGGCGCCAGTGCGAGCGAGCGAGCGAGCGCCTTGCGACGGTGTGCAAATGCACCGCGCACCAGCGCACGTAGCGCCTCGCTGGTCTGCTCCGTCGCGCGTCGCACCAATTGCAGGAGCACCGAGTCGACGTTCGGCACTGGCTGGAACACGTTGCGCGAGACCGGACGCAGCACGCGCACCTCGCAGGAGAGCTGCGCTAGCACCGAGGGCGTACCGTAAGCCGCGGTCCCCGGCCCCGCCGCGAAGCGCTCGCCCACCTCGCGCTGAACCATCGCGACCCAACGGGTCATCTCTGGGAAGACCTCGATCGTGCGCAGGATCGCCCCGGCCGCGATGCTGTAGGGCAGGTTCGCGACCAACTTGCTCGGCGTGGGCGCGAACGTAGCGAGGTCGAGCTGCAGCGCATCGCCCCAGTGCACGCTGACGTTCCCGAAACGATCTGTCGCGTCTGCGAGTGGGGCACGCAGGCGTTCGTCGAGCTCGACCACGTGGACGTGATCCACGCGCTCGGCTAGGTGCTCGGAGAGCACGCCCAGGCCGCCACCGATCTCCAGGACGACGTCATCGGCTCCAAGCTCGGCCGCCCGGTCGATAACGCCGAGGATGTTCGAATCGATCAGGAAGTTCTGACCGAGCTCGCGGTCTGGGCGCACGCCGAACTCGCGCATCCGGCGAAGGCTCGGCTGCACTGGACCCGCGCCGGGGATGCTGCCGTCCTCGTTCGCCCGCCTCGGCGCGCCGGCCATGACGCCGCTCACCAGCCGAAGAGACGCGCGGCGTTTCGCTCCACGGTCGCACCCAGCTCGGGCTCGCTAACCCCGCGCAGCTCGGCGATGAACGCGAGTGTGTGAGCTACGAAGGCCGGTTGGTTCGGGTGCTTGCGCACCGCCTGAGGCGAGAGGTAAGGCGCATCGGTCTCCACGAGCAGGCGGTCCTCTGGGACTCGCTTCGCCGCCTCGGCCAGCTCGCTCGCGCTCTTGTACGTGACGTTGCCCGCGAAGGAGATCGCGTAGCCGCGCCCGAGACACTCCTCCAGCCGCTCGGGCATCGAGAAGCAGTGCATCACCACCGAGACCCCCTCCGCTTCGGCCGCCAGCTGGTCGAGTGTGGGCTGCTCGGCCGCACGCGAATGGATCACCAACGGCTTTCCCGTCTCGCGCGCGAGCTCGATCTGTGCGGCGAACGCGCGCTCTTGGTCCTCGCGCGGCGCGCCCTCGCGATAGAAGTCCAGGCCCGTCTCGCCGATCGCGGCGCAGCGCTCGTGTGCGGCGAGCGCGCGTAGCTCGGCGAGGTCCGCGCCGTTGAAGCCCTTGGCCGCGTTGGGATGGCGCCCGATCGCCGCGTACACCTGAGGAAACGCCTCCGCAGCTGCCAGCGCGGCGCGGCAGGAGGCGCCATCGATCCCCACGGTGAGTATTCGCTTCACCCCGGCGACCTCGGCCGCGGCAACCAGCTCCGCGTCGGGCGGCTCGCACAGCTCCAGATGGGTGTGCGAGTCGATCAAGCCTGGCGATCCTTTGGGAACAGTGGCTCGATCGCGCTGACCCGCTCGATCGAGCCCGCGCCGTATGACGCGCCGAGGAGCGACAGGTCCGGAGCACCTAGAGCGTCGAGCAGTCGCTCGGCGCTGCCGGGCAGATACGGGTGCAGCAGGACCGTCACGCTGCGTAGGCCCTCCGCGAGCGTGCGCAGGACCAGGTCGAGCTGGCCGGCCCGCGCCTCGTCCTTGGCCAGCTGCCACGGCGCCTGCTCCTCAACGTACCGATTCAGTCGCCGCACCCGCTGCCAGATCTCGTCCAATGCGAGCGTCAGCTCGGCGCGGTCGAGTTGTTCGCCGACCCTCTCCACAAGCCCGTCGAAGTCCTCCGCGAGCGCCGGGTCCACCTCGCCCGGCGGCAGCACGCCGTCCCGGTAGCGCCCGATCATCGCGATCGTGCGGCTCGCGAGGTTGCCCAGCTCGTTCGCCAGCTCGGTCTCGTAGCGCTGCTCGAAAGAGGCGGTCGAGACCGAGCCGTCCTGGCCGAAGGGGACGTCGCGCAGCAGGTAGAAGCGCAGTGCGTCAGAGCCGAAGCGCTCGATCACCGCAAATGGATCGAGGACATTGCCGAGCGACTTGCTCATCTTCTCGCCGTCCAGCAGCAGGTAGCCATGCACGAAGACGTGCTCGGGCAGCTGAAGCTCCGCGGCCATCAGCAGCGCGGGCCAATAGACGGTGTGAAAGCGCAGGATGTCCTTCGCGATCACGTGGTAGCTCGCGGGCCAGAACGTCGCGAGCAGGTCGGACGCTGCACCTGGCTCTGAGCCCACGGGGGTGGGCGCGTAGGACAAGGCGCTGTAGTAGTTGAGCAGCGCGTCGAACCACACGTAAAAGACGTGCTCGGGATCCCACGGCACCGGCACGCCCCAGGTGAGCTTGTGGCGCGTGAGCGGCACGTCGCGTAGCCCCGAGCGGATGAACGACAGCGCCTCGTTGTAACGGGTGCGGGGCGCGACGAAGTCCTCGCGCTCGGCGTACAACGTCTCCAGGCGCTCCTGGAAGGCGGAGAGCTTGAAGAAGTAGCTGTCCTCCTGCTCGCGAGTCAGCTCGATGTGATGGATCGGGCAGCGGTTGCCCTCATCGATTTCGTTCTCGGGCTTGAAGTCCGCGCAGCGCGGGCAGTACCAGCCTTCGTAGGTGCCCTCATAGACGAACCCGTTCTCGCGCACCTGGCTCAGCACCTCCTGCACCTTGGCCATGTGCTGGGGGTCGGTCGTGCGGATAAAGAAGTCGTTGCTCGCCTCTAGTTGCGGCGCCAGCGCCTTGAAGCGCTCGGCGTTGCGATCGGCCAGCTCTTGCGGGGAAACCCCCTGCGCGTGAGCGGCGTCGGCGACCGGCTCACCGTGCTCGTCGGTGCCCGTGAGGAAGAACGTCGGCTCGCCGCGCTGACGGTGGTGGCGGGCCATCACGTCCGCGGCGATCGTCGTATAGGCGTGCCCGAGGTGCGGCGCCGCGTTGACGTAGTAGATCGGGGTGGTGACGTAGAAGGACATGCCGCGCTCAGGCTACTGGCCACCTGCGTCGCTGCCATCGCTCGGCGCGGCCTCGGTGAGCGCGCGGTACAGCTCATTCGCGCCGCGTCCGGTCAGCCCGGCGAGCGCGGTCGCGGCGGCGCGCGGACGGGCTCCCGCCGCGACCAGCTCGCGCAGCGCGAGCAGCGCGTCCTCGCGCGAGGCGGAGTCCGCCTCGGCGGCGCCGACTGCAAGCACGATCTCCCCCCGCGCGGCTTGCGCCGCATAGTGAGCGGCCAGCTCACCCGCGGTTCCTCGCCGTACTTCTTCGTGCAGCTTGCTGAGCTCGCGGCACACTGCCGCCGGGCGCTTGGGGTCAAGCTCGGCGAGCACCGCGAGCGTCGTGGCGAGTCGGCGCGGGGACTCGAACGCGAGCAGCGTGCTCGTCGCCTGGCGCAGCAGCCGCTCCAGCTCGGCGCGCTTGCGCGGCAGGAAGCCCACGAAGGCCCAATGATCCGCCGGCAGACCCGAGGCCACAAGCGCGGTCGTCACGGCACTGGGTCCGGGCAGGGCCTCAACCGGCACGCCCTCTCCCAGACAGGCGCGCACGAGCGCGAAGCCGGGGTCTGAGATCAACGGCGTGCCCGCGTCGGCGACGAGCGCGACCACCGAGCCTTCGCGCATCTGCCCGACAAGCTCCCGCGCACGCGCGTCTTCGTTGTGCTCGTGCAGGCTCACTAGCCGTCCTGTCAGGCCGTGGCGCTCGAGCAGGACGCCCGTGTGGCGCGTGTCCTCGCAAGCGATCGTGTCGGCCTCGCGCAGCACACGCAGCACGCGCAGCGTGACGTCTTCGAGGTTGCCGATCGGCGTGGGACAGACGATCAGCCTGCCGCCGGCAACCTCCGCGGGGGTCATCTCGCAAATATAGGGTCCAGCCGATGGCCGGAGAGCAAGACTCTGGGCAAGGCGAGCTGCCGCCCAGGTATACGCGCTACCGCGCGCGCCCAAAACTGCTGGCTCGGCGCGCAGCGGAGCAGCCCGGGCTCGCACGATCGCCGAGCGAGCGCGGCGGCGCACGCGGCCCTCATCGTCCCTGGCGCAAACGAGGGCGCGCGGAGGGGCCCCCACGTCGGTGGCGGGAGCGGATCACGCCAAAACGGATCGTGCTCTGGTTGGTCGGTCTCATCTTCGTCTGGTTGCTGCTTTCGCTCTTGTTGTTCTTGATCAGTTCTCATTTCGAGCGAACCTCTCCGCCATCAGATGTGGCGGGCGTCCTTGACCCCGCGGGCTACCCGCTCACTTCCGCGAACAACATCCTCGTGCTCGGCTCCGACCGCCGGCCGAAGGGCAGCAAGGAACCTGGCGCGAACACCTCGGGGCCGAGCCGTTCGGACTCGATCATGCTGATGCGCATTGGCGGCGGCCACAACGCTCGCCTGTCGATCCCGCGCGATACCGTGATCGAAATACCGGGCCACGGGTCGCAGAAGATCAACGCGGCCTACGCGTTCGGCGGCCCCGCGCTCTCGATCTCGGTGATCAAGCGCTGGCTGGGCATCCCGATCAACCACGTGGTCGAAGTCAACTTCGAAGATTTCCCTCAGCTGATCGACGCAATGGGAGGCGTGGACTACACCGGCAGCTGCATCGTCTCGCGGATCGACGGCGGCTTTCGCAACGGTGGCTACACGCTGCGCCTGCACAGCGGCACGCACCACCTCGACGGTGAGCAAGCTCTCGCGCTGGCGCGCACGCGGGAGAACCTCTGCCGACCGAACGAGACGGACCTCCAGCGCGAGGAACATCAGCAAGCGCTGTTCACCTCGATGAAGGACCGCCTGCTCTCGCCTTCCAGCTTCTTCCGCCTGCCGCTCATCGCCTGGAACGCGCCGCCCGCGATCATCTCCGACATGAGTGGCACGACGCTGCTCGGCCTGTTCGGGGCGATGGCGTTCTCCGGCACGCCACCCACACGCGTGCTGAAGCCGGACGGCGGAGTGACGCTCCCCGACGGCGAGCTTGGCCTGCACGTCTCTGAAAGCGAGCGCCGCGCCGCGGTCGCGCGCTTCATGTCGGGCTGAGGGCGGGTTCAGTCCTTCTTCGCGGCCGCGGGCTTGGTCTCTTTGGCCGAGCCGGAGTCTTTCGCGCCCTTCTCGGTTTTCGAGGCCGCCGAGTCCGAGTCGCCCTTGCCTCCAGAGTCACCTGAGGAGGAGTCGCCGCCCGAGTCCTTTTTCGACCCCTCGGCCGCGGCGGCGGTCTCGCGCTGACGCTTTCGCGTGCCGTAATCGGTGTTGTAGAAGCCCTTGCCCTTGAAGTGCACGGCTGGCGGGTGCAGCACGCGTTCGACGGGAACGCCGGTCTCGGGATCGACGGTCAGCGCCTCGTCGCTGAAGGACTGCTGGATCTCAAACGTCGTCCCATCGGGGCGGCGGTACTCGTAAATGGGCATGGGCTGAAGCTAGTGGATCGGCGATGCGAACCTGGGGCTAGTCGGTCAGCAGGGCGCGCACGGCGACGATCCCAGCCTTCACCGTGTCACCGAAGTCCCGTTTGGGCTCGGCGAGCATACGTAGCGCTAGCCCGTCCGCGAGTGAGAAGAGCACGTCGGCGACAGCGTCGGGCTCGGCGTGCAAGCGAAGGATGCCCTCGCCATGCGCCTGGGCGAGCATCGCCGCGACCTGGCCGCGCATGCGCCGGATCAGGCCGCCGTACTCGACGGCGATGTCCTCGTTGCGGCGCGAGAGCATGAACAGCTCGAAGACGAGCGTGACGAACTCCGGGTCCTCGTGCACTGTTTCCTGCAGGTTCTGCGCCATCAAGTCGATGAAGTCATCGGCGCTCTGGGCGCCGGCGAGCCGCTGCTCGAGCAGCTCCATGCGCAACTCGCAGTCACGGCGCACCGCCTCGACCAGCAGCTGCTCCTTGGTCCCGAAGTAGTAGTGCAAGAGGCCGCGCGAGACGCCCGCCTCGCGCGAGACGTGGTCGAAGGTCGAGCCGGCGGTCCCGCGCCGCGCGACGCTGCGACGCATCGCCTCGACGATCCGCTGTGCCTTCTCCCCGGAGAGCGAGCGGCCCGCGGGCGCGCCGGCGCCAGAGCGCTTCGCCGCGGAGCCCTGCTCCGCGGCGTCAGCCTCCAATGTCACCGCGTCGACTGCTGCGCTCATCCTTGCGGCGGTCGTCGACTAAGCGGCGGACGCGCTGGCAGGCGCGGGCTCCGCGGGCGCGGTGGTCGAGCTGTAGTCGAACTCCTCCTCGGCCCCAAACAGCAGGTCGAGCACCTTCGAGCGCAACCCCTCGCTGAGCGCGATCGCGAGCACGCCCGCTACCGCGATCAGCAGCAGCGAGCGGCCGATGCCGCCCTTGCGCCGAGCCTTCGGCTGCTCGCGCAGCGAGCTGGAGGCTTCACGCAACGCGCTCGCAGCCTCCTTCAGCTCACGCTGGAGCTTCTTGTCCTCGAACAGTGCCTCCGTCGCAGGCTTGCCGTTTGTCATGCGCCCATAGGCACTGCGGGCGGCGCCGTACGCGCTGAGCAGGGAACCGCGCAGTTCCTCGTCCTCGAGCAGACGCTGCAGGTACCGGTTGCGCTGCGCTGCACGCGCCGCTTCCCCGGCCTTGCTGATCCTGTCCTTCGCTGCCATCGCCGCACCTCGTCTCTACCGAAGCTTGCTGGGTCTTCGCCAAATATACCCCCGCGAGACGTGCGAGGCTTGCGCGCATGCCGAGTTTTGAGGCGACGGTCACAGTGCTGGGTCTGCTGCTCATGCTCGGGGCGCTGGCATCGGGGCTGGCGCGACGCTCGATGCTCTCGCTCGCCGCGCTGTTCGTGCTCGCAGGGTTCGTGCTCGGTAACGGCGGCCTTGACTGGATTGACTTCCGTGCGCGGTCGAGCTTCGTCGAGGACCTCGCGTTCGCGGCGCTGATCGTGATCTTGTTTCGTGACGGCCTTGAGGTCGAGGGCGAGATGCTGCAGAACGCGTGGCACCTGCCGCTGCGCAAGCTCGTGCTGGCGATGCCGTTGACGACGATCATCGTCGCGGCTGCCACGCGCCTGCTGATCGGACTTTCCTGGACCGAGTCGTTCCTACTCGGAGCGCTGCTCGCGCCAACGGACCCGGTGCTGACCTCGAGCATCGTCACGAACCCCCGCGTACCGCGCCTAGTGCGTCACTCGCTGAACCTGGAGTCGGGGCTGAATGACGGCTTGGCGCTACCCGCAGTGCTCGCGTTCCTCGCCGCGCTCAGCGCGGATTCGGGTCACTTCGTGTGGTGGCGCTTCGTGTTGCAGGACGTCGGCCTGGGCTTTCTCTACGGCCTTGCCTGCGGTTGGGTCGCCTCGCTGCTAATGCCACGCGAGAGCGGCATGCCCGCGTCGTTGTCGATTCCCAGCCACCAGAGGTCGTTGTTCGCGCTGGGTGTGGCGTTCGCGACCTACGGCGTCACGGTCCTCTCCCCGAAAGGCAACGGCTTCATCGCGGTGTTCGTCGCGGCGATCGTGCTCGGCGTGCGCCGCCCCGACGCGCGCGTGCACTTCGAGCGCAATTCCGAAGAGATCGTCGAAATTGTGAAGCTCGGGATCTTCTTCGTGTTCGGCTCGCTGCTCACGGTTCACGCGCTCACGCACGAGGGCTGGGCCGCGCTCGCGCTCGTCGCGATCGTGTTCCTGATCGCCCGTCCGCTCGCGGTGTGGCTGGCGCTCGCTGGTACGCGCACCGACGCGGCGACGCGCCTATTTATGGGTTGGTTCGGCCCCAAGGGGATCGCCTCGATGACCTTCGCGTTGATCACGCTAGACCGCAACATCTCAAGCGGCGTACGGATCTTCGACCTGACGGCGCTCGTGGTGTTCTGCTCGATCATCCTGCACGGCGTCACCGACACGCCGGGCGCGAACTGGATCGCGCGACGCAGCGAACGGCGCGTTGCGAACGATGGCGGACCGCCCAACGCGCGAGCACCCACGCGTGGCGGTTAGGCGTGCAGCGCGGCCTGCTCTTGCGCAGTGGGAAACGACCACGCGGCGCGTGCGCGGCGCTCCTGTCGAAAGACGAAGCGCAGTTGCTGTGGCGGGCGCAATTGCGCCTCGTTTGGACGGAACGTGGCACAGGGCTCGGGTAGGTCTAGGGCACACAGAAGATTGCAGCGGAAAAAGCATTCGTCGCAACTGACCTTGCGCGTCACGCGCTTGTTGCCCTGAGTCCTACTCGTCGCCACGCACTGCCTCCCAGCCATCGATCGTTAAACGGACGGCTGGCATCAAAGCATCGGCGGCGGGCACCGTCATGCGGCCACTTCGCAAATCGCAGACAAAAAAGATGGCTACTCGTAAAGAGCCGAAAACGAGTCACTTGGATGTGACAATCCTGGCAACGACCCCGCACTTTGCGGGCAAACGACCGCCTGATGTTCGGCGAGGTCGGTGCCTGAGACGCGGCTCGCCATCATGTTCGTACATGCGCGTCCTTCTCACCGGCGCGAGCGGCTACATCGGCGCGCTGCTCGCCCCCAGGCTCCTTGCGCGTGGCGATCAGGTGCGTGCGCTGGCACGCACGCCCGGCCGCGTGCAGGCGGACGTGCCAGTGGTGCGTGGCGACGCGATCACAGGCGAGGGCCTCGCCGAGTCGCTCCAGAACGTGCAGGTCGCCTATTACCTAATCCATTCGATGGAGCGCGCCGGGACAGAACAGGGCCCCTTCCCTCAGCGCGAGCGCCTGGCCGCAGAGAACTTCGCGACTGCCGCACACGATGCGGGAGTCAAGCGAATCGTCTACCTCGGCGGCCTGCTGGGCGACTCACACAAGGACACTCGTTCTCGACACCTGAGCAGTCGCGAGCAGGTCGAGCGCGTGCTGCTCGAAGCGGTTCCCGACTCGGTCGCGCTGCGCGCCTCGATCGTGATCGGCGCTCGTTCGCGCTCATTTCGTCTTCTGGTTCACCTGGTGGAGCGAATGCGCGTGCTCGCGCTCCCGGCGTGGCGGCGCTATCGAACCAAGCCAATCGACGAGCGCGACATCGTGGAGATGCTGCTCTCGGCGGCGAGCACCGACGTGGGCGGACGCTCGCTCGACGTCGGCGGCCCGGACCTGCTGTCCTACGGCGAGATGATCGAAGGGATCGCCGAGCTGATGATGGTGAGCCGCCCATCTGTGGGAATTGCCTTCAGCGCCACGCCGATCGCGGCTCGCGTCGCGGCGGCGATCGCGAGCGAGGATCCCGATCTGGTCGTGCCGCTGATGGAGAGCTTGGAGGGAGACCTATTGCCCGCGGACGATCGCGCCGCGGAGCTACTCGACGTTCGCCTTCACACCTTCGAAGCCGCGGTCGAGCACGCGCTCGGCGAGTGGGAAGCCTCCGAGCGACTCGCCGCGCGCTGAGAATGAGAAAACGCACATGAGCGTAGTGACGGCGTCGACGCGGATCGCAGCTCCCTGCGAGCGGGTGTGGGATGTGGTCATGGACCCGGAGCGACTGCGCGATTGGGTGACGATTCACCGAAAGCTCGTGCACGCCGACGACGGGCCCGCGCGCGTGGGCTTTGAGATGGACCAACGCATACACCTACGTGGCGTGAGCTTGGATGTCCACTGGCGCCTTGTCGAATGCGATCTCGGCAAAAAGGCGGTCTGGGAGGGTCGGGGACCCGCGCGCTCGCGGGCGCGTACCGAATATGTGTTGAGTCGCGAGGACGACGCTACACGCTTTGACTACCTCAACGAGTTCCATCCACCGCTTGGTCCAATCGGCGCGCTGGTAAGTCGTGCGCTAGTGGGTGGGATGCCAGAACGGGAGGCAGAGCGCACGCTCGAACGCTTGCGCTCATATCTGGAGGGCTAGCTTAACTGTCACGAGCTAGTAAGGTGAGTTGGTATCTGAAAATGCCCTAGGCGGATCGATTCATGCTTTAGGGCGCTTTTACCTAGTGTGAGGTTCATGTGACCGACTTCCTTGACGAGAAGCGCAAAGAGATCGCTGAGCGACTGGCGGAGCTAAAGCCAGCGGTCGACGAGTACAACCGCCTCGAGGCAGCTGCCTCGGCGCTGGAGGGTGTCGGTGGCACGGCCGCGACCGCAACCGCTCCCCGCCGCCGCGGGCCCGGTCGCCCGCGTGGCTCGGTGAACCGCAAAAGCGCGGCGGTCGCCGCAAAAGCAGGGCGTAAAAAACCAGGTCGGCCCGCGGGGCGTCGGGCTGGTCGTCGTAAAGGCAGTGGGACGCGCGCCGCAGAGGCGCTCTCCTTCGTGCAGGGTCAGCCGGGCATCACGATTCCCGAGCTCGCCGCGAAGATGGGCATCAAGCAGAACTACCTCTACCGCGTTCTTCCCGGCCTCGAGGCTGAAAGCAAGGTGACGAAGGAAGGCAGAGGCTGGCACCCCAAGGGCTAGTCTCACCCCACGGAGTTATGTAAAGGGCGCGGCAGATGCCGCGCCCTTTTTGTTTCTCATATCTGATTCGTCGCAGTCGAATTCTGTGAACTCGCGGCGGCGGCTGACGCTGGGTCTAGATCAATCCCTGCTGCGCGACGGTGTCGCGCTCCTCGGTCAGCTCGAGCACAGAGGCGTCGATCTTCTCGCGAGAGAACGCATCCAGCTCGATGCCCTCGACGATCTTGTACTCCCCACCCTCACACGTGCAGGGGAAGCCGCAGATCAGACCCTCGGCGATCCCGTATGACCCGTCGGAGGGAACTCCCATCGAGACCCAGTCGCCGTTCGTGCCTTTGACCCAGTCACTAACGTGATCGATTGCGGCGCTGGCGGCGGATGCGGCGCTTGAGGCACCTCGCGCCTCGATGATCGCGGCGCCACGTTTGCCGACGTTGGGCAGGAAGTCATTTTCGATCCATGCCTGGTCATCGACGACGGCCGCGGCCTGCTCGCCGCGCACCTCGGCGTGGAACAGGTCGGGGTACATCGTCGGCGAGTGATTACCCCAGACGCCCATCTTGCTCACGTCGGTCACGGGGCACTCGACCTTGTTGGCGAGCTGCGCGATCGCGCGGTTGTGGTCGAGGCGCATCATCGAGGTGAAGCGCTCGCGTGGAATGTCGGGCGCGTTGTTCATCGCAATCAAGCAGTTCGTGTTCGCAGGATTGCCAACGACGAGCACCTTCACATTGGCGGCGGCGTTCGCGTTCAACGCCTTGCCCTGAACCGTGAAGATCTTGCCGTTCTCGGAGAGCAGCTCAGCGCGCTCCATCCCTTTCGTGCGTGGACGCGAGCCGACGAGCAGCGCGACGTTCACGCCGTCGAAGCCTTCCTCAGGGTTGTCGTGCAGGTCGAGACCCGTAAGGAGCGGGAAGGCGCAGTCGACGAGCTCCATCGCCACGCCCTCGAGCGCGCCCATCGCCTGCGGGATCTCGAGCAGGCGTAGGTCGACCGGCTGGTCGGGGCCGAGCAGCTGTCCACTGGCGATGCGGAAGACGAGGCTGTAGCCGATCTGACCGGCGGCGCCGGTGACAGTTACACGTACGGGGTTGCTCATTTCATCTCCTGTTTGAGGTTCTCATCGATCGAGGAGAGGAACTCCTCGGTGCTCTGCCACGCCTGGTCGGGACCGATCAGCAGGGCGAGGTCCTTGGTCATCTTGCCCTCTTCGACCGTCCGCACACAGACGCGCTCGAGCGTCCGGGCAAACTTGCTGACCTCGGGCGTCTGATCCATCCGCCCACGCGCCTGTAGTCCCCGCGTCCAGGCGAAGATCGAGGCAATCGGGTTGGTCGAGGTGGGCTTTCCTTCTTGGTGCAGCCGATAGTGACGCGTGACGGTGCCGTGTGCGGCCTCAGCCTCGACGGTCTTGCCGTCGGCGGTCATCAGCACGCTGGTCATCAGCCCGAGCGAGCCGAAGCCCTGGGCGACGGTGTCGGACTGCACGTCGCCGTCATAGTTCTTGCAGGCCCACACATAACCGCCCTCCCACTTCAGTGCTGCGGCGACCATGTCATCGATCAGGCGGTGTTCGTAGGTGATCCCGGCGGCGTCGAAATCGGTCTTGAACTCGGACTGGTAGACCTCTTCGAAGATGTCTTTGAAACGACCGTCGTAGCGCTTGAGGATCGTGTTCTTGGTCGACAAGTACACGGGGTAGCGGCGGTCCAGGCCATAGCGCATCGAGGCGCGGGCGAAGTCGCGAATCGAGTCGTCGAGGTTGTACATCGCCATTGCGATGCCGCCGCCGGGGAAGTCGTAGACGTCCAGCTCGATCGGCTCGCCGCCGTCCTTCGGCCTGTAGGTAAGCGTGAGCGAGCCCTCACCGGGAACGACCAGGTCGGTCGCGCGGTACTGGTCACCAAAAGCGTGGCGACCGATCACGATCGGCTTGGTCCAGCCGGGGACGAGCCGCGGCACGTTGGAGATAACGATCGGCTCGCGGAAGATGACACCGCCGAGGATGTTGCGGATCGTGCCGTTGGGCGAGCGGTACATCTCCTTCAAGGAGAACTCCTTCACTCGTGCCTCGTCGGGCGTGATCGTCGCGCACTTCACGCCCACGCCGTGGCGCTTGATCGCCTCGGCAGCTTCGACGGTGATCGCGTCCTCGCTGGAGTCGCGACTCTCGATCCCGAGGTCGAAGTACTCAAGCTTGATGTCGAGATAGGGAACGATCAGTTGCTCCTTGATGAACGACCAGATGATCCGTGTCATCTCATCGCCGTCAAGCTCAACGACCGGGTTCTTCACCTTGATCTTGGCCATGTCTCGTCCTCGGGCAGTTTGCGGGCTGTGGGGCCGCCGATGCTATCGACAGCTTGAGAGAGGGTTCCGCTTCCGCGGAACCCAATATGGCCGCGTGCGGCCCGAGAACGGCGGGTCAGCCGTCCCAGCTGGCCTGCGAGCCATGCGCGATGAGGACGCTCGCACGCCCGCCCGCGAACGGCAATGTGGCGACGCTGCCTTCCGATGCTGGCCCATCGACTCCGCCCACGTTCACCAGCAGAGTGCTGCCGTCGCTGGAGAAGCCGGCTGCCTGCAGCGGCAGGCGCGCGCCCCTTGGGGTCAGTCGACGCGCCCGTCCTGAAGGAACGCTGACAGCCCACGCTTCGCTTGTGTCCTGGCCGACGAACTGCGCGAGCAGCTTGCTGCCGTCGGCCGAGAACGCAAAGGGCGTCAGCCCCGAGACCAGGCTGCGCACGCGGACGTTCGTCAGACGCCGCGTTGATCCGCTCTGTGAGCGCAGCCAAATCTGGTAAACGGGCGCGTCCTCGCGGCGCAGGCGCTCGCGGTCATATGCGATCGCGCTCGGGCCCCACAGCGGGAACAGGCTGCGCCCGTCGCGCGTGAGCGCAACCGTGCCCGAGCCGTCGGCGTTGCTGCGAAAGACGTTCACGGGGGCGGTGAGCGTTTGCCGGGCCGCGCGGCCGTAGACGATTTCGTCGCTGCCGTTCGGCGCGAAGCTCGCGCCGCAGATCTGTCCGCGGGCGATCATCCTCGCGGTCCCGGTGGTGACGTCGACGATCCCCAGGCCCGACAGCCTCGCCGCATTCTTCAGCTTCGTGGACAAGACGTCGACCGCGACGTAACGCCCGTCGC
>Ga0335073_10001725_pt1 | contig 29442 bp, 26 predicted proteins | sample Lox_Sample_22_FD_207093 | JGI IMG/M metagenome (GOLD analysis project Ga0335073, IMG submission 207093) | Soil microbial communities from Loxahatchee National Wildlife Refuge, Florida, United States - Lox_Sample_2.2 | ecosystem: Environmental > Terrestrial > Soil > Wetlands | place: USA... | reverse complement strand
GGCGGCCGGGCGGCCCGTATCCCGCTCACCCCGGACCGGCCGGTCGGCGAGGTCACCCGGGAACTGCTGGCCGCGGTGCGCGGCCTCGGCGGGCCGGTCGAGATCGACCCGACCCCGCAGGAGGTCTCGTGGCAGGTGCCGCTGGACCAAGACGACGAGCACGCGCGTTACGACCCCGATCAGGTCGCCGCCTATTTCGCCGCGGCGACCCAGGTCGCGCTGGTGCTGGCCGCGTACCGGGCGCCCTACCGCGGCCGCGCCACGCCGGTCAACGCGTGGTGGGGCTCCTTCGACCTGGCGGTCAGCCTGTTCTCCGGGCTGCCCGCCGACCCGCCGTCGAGAGACTTCATCATGCGCAACGCCATGGACGCCCAGGAGGTCGCCGTGGGCTGGTGGCCCGGCGACGGCCGCTACGGCCAGGCGGCGTTCTACGCGTACGCGCACCCGGCTCCGGCCGGCTTCGCCCACACCCCGCTGTCGCCGTCGGCCGCGCGCTGGGACACCGCGCTGGGCGAGTACATCCTGGACTGGGACGATGTCCGCGCCGCCGCCGACCCGCACGCGACGGCGCTGGAGTTCCTGCGTTCGGCCTTCCGGCACGCCTGCCTCGTCTGCGGCTGGGACGACTGGCTCGCGCGCAGCGCCGACGGAACCCCGCCCCCCGTCAGCTAAGGCGCATCAGCCGAGCCGCCTCCGCCGGGCCGCTCAGCTGGACACGTCGATGCCGTAGCGCTCCGCGAGGACCTTGACGGCCAGCACCTGGCCGGTCAGGCTCATCACCTCCGGGTCGTCGGCCAGCGCGGCGATGGCCCGGCCGACCCCTTCCGGCGACTGCGACGAGGACAGGTCCACCTGGTCCGCGAACTGCAGGACGCCCTCGGTGCGCACCCAGCCCGGGTGGATGGCCACCGAGGCCACGCCGTGCTCGCCGAGCTGGATCGCGGCGGCCAGGGCCAGCCGGTCGTCCGCGGTCTTGGCCATCGCGTAGGCCGCGCCGTACGCGTGCTGTTCGGTCTCAGGGACCGCCACCGATACGGTCGCCACCACGCTGCGCGGGGTCGCGATGAGCAGTGGAGCGGCCACCGCCAGCGCGACGTAGTGCGTCCGCACCCCGCCGCCGAACATCGCGTCGAACAGCTCGAGCGGCTGCTGCCATAGCGGCGCGTTCCACTCGTCCCAGCCGCCGGCGTTGAGCCGCTCGTAACCCGCCCACGCGTTGTTGACCAGCAGGTCCAGGCGGCCGTGCGCCGCCTCGATCCGGGCGGCGACCGCCCTGACCGCCGCGTCGTCCCGGTGGTCGCACGGCACCGCGACGCCCTGGCCGCCGGCCGCGGTGACCGCCTCGGCGGTCTGTTCCACCGTGCCCGGCAGGTGCCCGGTGCGTTCGGTCCCGGAGGACCGGGCGGTCACGTAGACCACCCAGCCGGCCTGGCCGAGCGCGACCGCCACGCCGCGGCCGACGCCGCGGCTGGCCCCGGTCACCCACGCTACCCGCCGCGCCTCCGCCATGCGCTCACCCTAGCGTCCGCGGCCTCGGCGGCTGAGGCCGATTAGGGACCAAAGGCCCGTTTCATTCCGGCGGCCTCCGGGCAAGGCCCTATCCGGACCAGCGTCAGCGACGCGGCTGCGGTGCACGCCGATCCCAGGAGCGCCAGATGAACCAGCCTGAAACGCCACGCCACGTGGAAGTCAGAGACGGCAACCGGACCGTCGCCGCGGCCGAGGTGACCACGTCCGCCGCCGGAACGGCCCGGACCTGGATGCAGGCGGTGGCCGGGCACATCCCCCCGGGCTGGCGGGCGAACCTGGTCGATGCCGTGATGGACCTGCCCGAAGTCCAGGCCAGCGCGCGCCTGGAGGCCACCGTCCCGCTCGGCGACGTCGAGATTCTCCAGCGCCTGCGCGAGCGGACTATCGACGCGGTCACCCGCCCGGCCGGCTCGACCCTCCTGTTCGACGCGACCATCCCATCGCCTAGGCTCAGCGCTCATGCCGAGGCTGCTGGTCGTGCACCACACCCCGTCACCCGCGCTGCAGGAGATGTTCGAGGCGGCGGTGAGCGGAGCGCGGACCGATGAGATCGAGGGCGTCGAGGTAGTCGTCAGGCCGGCCCTGACGGCGGGTGCCGCCGACGTGCTCGAGGCCGACGGGTACCTGCTCGGCACCCCGGCCAACATCGGGTACATGTCGGGCGCGCTCAAGCACTTCTTCGACGGCATCTACTACCCGTGCCTGGAAGCGACCCGGCGGCGCCCCTACGGCCTGTACGTGCACGGCGCCAGCGACACCGGCGGCGCGGTGCGCGCGGTGGAGTCGATCGCGACCGGCCTGCAGTGGCGTCCGGTCCGCCCGCCGGTCACCGTCACCGGCCCGCCCGCCCGGCCGGACCTGGAAGCCTGCTGGGAACTTGGCGCGCTGCTGGCCGCCGAGATCGCCGGCTGACCGCCCGCGCCGCCAGCACTGCCCGCGCCGCCCGCTCTGGCGCTACGGCTCGCCCAGGTTGAAGCCCGCGGCGTCGTGCGTCGCCTGGGCCAGCCGCCCCGCCGCGCCGGTCGCGCCGGTGACCGGGTTGACGCTGGTCACCGCGTCCGCCGAGGCGCCCGACGGCGTCAGCCCGCCGACGATCAGCAGGCCGCCGGCGTCCGGCAGGACGATCTCGCGCGACACTGCGGCCGGCAGCTGGTACGGCGCGGGGATAACCTGGAGCGCCATGGCGGCACCCTAGTGCGCGTCCGCCCGCGGGGAACCAGGAGATATGGCATGGCTGACCCTGATTACCGTACCGGCGCCAAGGCCGGGGCCGTGGCCCTTCAGCGGTGGTACCACCCGGCGACCGGCCTGTGGCAGGGCGCCGGCTGGTGGAACTGCGCCAACGCCCTGACCGTGGTGGCCAGGTACACCAAGGTCACCGGCGACGGCAGCCACGCCAGCGTCATCGGGACGACGTTCACCGTCGCCCAGCGGCAGCACGCCGGCTTCATCAACGACTTCTACGACGACAACGCCTGGTGGGCGCTGGCCTGGGTGGCGGCCTTCGACCTGACCCGCGACAGCCGGTACCTGGCCGCGGCCCAGGCCATCTTCACCGCGAACACGGCGGGCTGGACCGATGCTTGCGGCGGCGGCCTGGTGTGGAACGCCAAGAGCAGCTACAAGAACGCGATCACCAACGAGCTGTTCCTCACCCTGGCCGCCCTGCTGCACCAGCGGGTCCCCGGGGACCAGGGCAGCTACCTGACCTGGGCGCAGCGGGCCTGGGAGTGGTTCAGCTCGAGCGGCCTCATTGGCCCGGACGGTCTGGTCAACGACGGCCTCAACGCGTCCTGCCAGAACAACGGCAGCACCACCTGGACCTACAACCAGGGCGTGATCCTCGGCGGGCTCGCCGCGCTGTCCGAGATCACCGGTGATCGCGCCTACCTGACGCAGGGGGAGACGATCGCCGCCGCGGCACTCAGCCAGCTGGTCACCCCCGCGGGCATCCTGGCCGAACGCTGCGAAGCCCCCGGCGCGACCTGCAACGGGGATCAGGCGCAGTTCAAGGGCATCTTCGTGCGTTACCTGTACGATTTCTGGCTGCAGAGCCGCCAGCCGGCCCACCGCGCGTTCATCCTGGCCAACGCGAGCTCGGTGTGGGACCACGCCAAGAACCCGGCCGGTCAGTTCGGGCTGCGCTGGGCAGGCCCGTTCGACCAGGCCGACGCCGCCCGCCAGGGCTCCGCCCTGGACGTCCTGATCGCCGCCGCCGCCCTGTCCGCCTGACCCCGGCTACCGCTCCTCCCGGCTACCGCTCGGCGGTCCGGTCGAGCACCTGGCGTGGTGCCTGGGCCCGTTCGGTCAGGGCCGATTCGACCCAGCCGACCGGGACGACCTCGTAGCGCGGTCCGGTCACGGTCACCGGGGCCCGGTCACGCAGGCCACGGAGAACACCGCGAACCAGGCGATCGCCGCGAGGTAGAAGCCGCGCTCGACCGCGCCGAACCGCGCCCGGACCGGCGGGAACGCGCGGGCCAGCGCCAGCGCCACGAGGCAGGCGGCCATCACGCCGCCCAGCGCGGTCGAGACCGAGACCAGCGAGTGCCACCGGTCCTCTCGTGCCAGCACGCTGGCCAGCCGGAACGCGGCCAGCGTCGTGCAGGCGAAGGCGCCGATGGCCAGCAGCCCGTGCATTTGCCCGGTCGGCGTGCGGGCGGTGCCCGGCGCGTCCATCGGGAACCAGCTGATCGCGGCCCGGGCGATCGCGAAGACGACGAGCAGCCCGACCACCGCCTCCCCGCCGCTCCCGGTGGCCAGGCCGAGGCCGGCCGCCAGCGCGGCGCCCGCGGCGCCGAACGCCAGCGTGGCCACCCGGTAGCCGGCCCGGAACGGGGTGATGCCGTACTGGCTGACGGCGTTGCGCACCGGGGAGAGCCCGGTCGGCGCGACGTGCAGATAGCCCAGGCTGGCGACCGTGACCGCCAGGGCCAGTAGGGCGGTCACGCCGGCCGCGGTCATCGGCGACCCGGCCGGGAAAATATGCAACCTGATTGCATATCGCTAGCATGGGGTCTTATGGAGCAGGCGTCAACCCCTCCGTACCTGTTCGGTGACCTGCTCGCGCTGGCCCGCCTCAGCTGGATCCGGCAGATGGCGGCCCGGCTCGGCGAACGCGGCTACCCGGACTACCGCCGCAGCGACGCCGCCGCGCTGCGGCTGCTGCGCCGCGGGCCCGTGCCGGTGGGCCGGCTGGGCGCCGGCCTCGGCGTCACCCGGCAGGCCGCGCGCAAGGTCGCCGACGGCCTCGTGCAGCGGGACTTCGCGCGTACCGAGCGCGACGCGCACGACTCCCGGGTCCTCAACGTCGTCCTCACCGCCGCGGGCACGGCGTACGCGCAGGCCGTGACCGAGGTGATCCGAGCCCTCAACCGCGAGTTCGGCCAGCGGGTAGACCCCGCCCAGCTCGCCGCCGCCGACGCGGTCCTGCGGGCGGTGTTCGCCGGCGACAGCGCGCTGCAGGACGCCGCCGCGGCCATCCGCCCCCCGCGCCCGCCGGTGCCGCCGCGGCCATCCGGCCCCCCGCGCCCGCCGGTGCCGCCGCGGCCATCCGGCCCCCCGCCCGCCGGTGCCTGATTAAGCACCATAAGGCGGTTAGGCAATGCTATGGTCCTCTAGCCGGATAGGCCTGGATTGGTACTTATGCGGGGAGTAGCCATGCATCTGGCTTACGGGGCCCGGGCTTTGGCTGCGGGAATGCTCGGCGCGGCGGTGGCCGCCACCGCCGCGGGGCTGGCGCTCAGCGCGCCGCGACCGGCCCCCGCGGTCCACGGGGTCCAGGCCAGTGTGATCATCACCCCCGGAGTGCGGCACTTCCAGCGGGAGTCCAGGCAAGGCCCGTCGACCACGGCCCAGTGCGAGCAGTTGATCCAGATCGCCTGCTACAACCCGGCGCAGATCCAGCAGGCGTACCACCTGCCGGCGCTCTACTCCCGCGGGATCACCGGCAAGGGCGCGACGATCGTCATCGTCGACCCCTACGGCTCGCCGACGATCGCCGCCGACCTGCGCACGTTCGACCGCGCCGAAGGCGTGCCCAGCCCGCCGTCGCTGCGGATCATCAGGCCTGCGGGCAAGGTCCCCGCCTACAACCCGAACAACGCCAACATGGTCGGCTGGGCCAGCGAGACCACGCTCGACGTCGACTACGCGCACACGATCGCGCCCGGCGCGAAGATCCTGCTGGTCGAGACGCCGGGCGGGGGGAGAGCCGGGACCGTCAGCATGCCGCAGATCGTCACGGCCGAGCAGTACGTAATCCGTCACCGTCTCGGTGACGTGATCAGCCAGAGCTTCGTGGCCACCGAGCAGGCCATCGGCTCGGCCGGGATCCGGTCGCTGCGCGGCGCCTACCTGGCCGCCTACTCCGCCCGCGTGACGGTGCTGGCCGGCTCGGGCGATAGCGGCGCGACCGGCTACGAGTCGAACCAGCGGAGCTACTACACCTATCCGGTGACGTCCTGGCCGGCCAGCGACCCGCTGGTCACCGCCGTCGGCGGGACCCGGCTCAACCTGGACGCCGGCGGCAACCGGAACTCGGCCGACACGGTGTGGAACGACACCTACAGCCAGACGGCGAACCAGCTGGTCAACGGCAATAACGGGCCGAACCCGCTGGCCGCAGGCAGCGGCAAGTCGGTCATCTTCGGCCGGCCCTCGTACCAGAACACCGTCCGCGGCGTCGTCGGCGCCCGCCGCGGCGTGCCCGACATCTCGATGAGCGCGGCCTGCACCGGCGCGGTCAACGTCTACCAGGGCTTCGCCGGCCAGCCGGCGGGCTGGTACGCGCTGTGCGGCACCAGCGAGGCCACGCCGCTGTTCGCCGGGATCGTGGCGCTCGCCGACCAGATGGCCGGGCACCCGATCGGCCTGATCAACCCGGCCCTGTACCGGCTGGCCGCCGAGCATGCGCCCGGCATCGTGAGCATCCGGTCGGGGAACAACACGGTGTCGTTCCGCCAGGGCGGCCGCTCCCGCACGGTGCACGGCTACAGCGCCCGGTCCGGCTACAACCTGGCGGTCGGCGTCGGCACCGTGAACGCCCAGTACTTCGTACCCGAACTGGCCCGCCTGGCCGCCCACTAAAGCCACTGGCCGGCCGTCGGCCAGGCTCCCCGGAGCAGCGCCGCGCTGCCGCGCCGGCGTCTAGCCGCTAGACTCGCGGCCCGTGACCGAACAAGACGAGCACGGCCGCCCGGAACCTCCGCCAGCGGCCGACGAAGCCGCCACCTTGCTGGGTTTCCTGGACTACCAGCGCGCGACCCTGGCGTGGAAGTGCCGCGGCCTGGACGCGGCCGGGCTGGCGGCCACGGTCGGCGTCTCGTCGATGACACTGGGCGGGATGCTCAAGCACCTCGCTTACGTCGAGGACTTCTGGTGCTCCCGGTTCCTGCACGGCCTCGACCCGGCGCCCCCGTGGGACACCGTGGACTGGGACGCCGACCCCGACTGGGACTGGCATTCGGCCGCCGCGGACACCCCCGCGCGGCTCCACGGGATCTGGCAGGACGCCGTGGCCCGCTCCCGCGCCCTGATCGCCGAGGCGCTGGCCGCCGGCGGCCCAGACCAGCTAGCCCAGCGCACCTGGCCCGACGGCCGGGCCCCCAGCCTGCGCTGGATCCTATGCCACCTGATCGAGGAGTACGCCCGCCACAACGGCCACGCCGACCTCCTCCGCGAGTCCATAGACGGCCAAACCGGCGAGTAGCCCCCCACCGCCCCGAGCAGCCCCCGCCCCCGCCGTCCCGCCCCGAGTGCCCGCCCGCCGCCCGCCGTCCCGTCCCCGAGTGCCTCGCCGGCGCCAGCAAGCAACCGGGACAAACCGGGCAGCCGCGGGGGCCGGGCGGCGTCACCCCTGTTATCGTGGGTCAAAAACCCCGCTATAACGGTGAAAATAACACACAATCCCGATGCACGGCCGCCGAGGCGGCGGAATATAGAAAATCCGTCGGAGTCGGGACTGCGGCGTGCGCCGGTCATGCCGTACGGGGCCGGTCAGGACGTCCCGGACCAGCGGATGCTGAAGCCCGCCAGCGTGTAGCCGAGCGCGTTCACCGTCGGCTGGACGAAGTTGTTCCGGATGATCTGCGCCGCCTGCGCCTCGGCCGCGCTGATCAGCGGCCGGGTGATCTGCGGATTGTTCCTGGCCTGGGCGAACGCGAGGTTCTGCGCCTGAGCGTAGAGCACCGACACGGAAAACTGCGGCCGGATCAGCGCACCGCACCCCAGCCCCGGATACGTCCAGCTGTGCTGTACGTCGATCGGATGCGACATCGTATTGTCGACGGTCACGTCGTGCACCGACTGCGGCAGTTGCGGCTGCGGCAGCACGATGGTGACGCTGACCCGCCCGGGTGCGCCCGAGGCCGGGCGGCTGAGCACCTGCAGCCGGTAATGGCCCGCTGAAGGCGTCCACCAGGCTGGCCCCGGATTAAGGTTCACGGTGGCCGAGGCGTGCCCGACCGTGGCGAACGTGCTTGAGTACCAGCACGGCCAGATGCCGATGTTCTTCGAGACCCTATGCGTGAAGGTGAAGTTGAAGTTCTCGGTGCCCAGCGCCGGCCGGGAGATGCCCTCGATTTTCTGCAGCACCCACGGGCCCACGTCGGTGTCGGTGGTGGTGCCCGCGCTGATCGACTGCCACGGCCAGGTGAGCTTGACGTGCGGCAGGTGCACGTTGATCCCGACTAGGTGCAGGGTCGCGGCCAGCGCCGCCAGCACCGCCCAGGCGATCACCTTGCGGAATATCAGGCCGACCACGATCAAGACCGCGGCCCACTTCAGCGTGCGCGGGATCCGGCGGCGCTTGGCCGGCCGGCCCCAGCCCGTCCGGGCCGGCGGACCGCCGGGCTGACCGTAGAGCGGCTGCGTGGATGGCCACTGCGTCGGAGGGTGCTGTCTAGGCAGCGCCTGGGGAACGAACCAGGTGTCGTCGTCATCCGGCTCGCGCGGCGGCGGCTCCGCCTGGCGGTCGGCGTCGTCACGCCTCCGCGAGCCCGTCCTCACTCCGCCCGGCCGGCTGGTGGTGAGCATCCCGGCCAGGAAAATCAGGAAGCGGAACATCAGCTCTGCCCTTCTACTCGCTGGTCATGGCGGCGCACTAGGCAAGGGCCGGATAGCGGAGGGACAGCACGACAGGCACCGCGCCGAACGGCATCCGGAAACGCGTGCCCGGCTTGTCGGGCGCGTTCGGCTCCTTGACGTCGGGCCAGCGCATCTTGACGTGCTGCTCGGTCAGGCCTTCCACCGAGTACGGGAACTCCATGGCGGATATGCCGTGCAGCTTCAGCAGCCCGCCCCACCGGAACGCGGCGAATACCTTGGCCAGGTCGCGCACCGCGAGGGGCCGCCGCGCGGTGATGTCGATCCAGTAGACCGCCATCGCGAGCTCGACCAGATCGCTGGCACACTGCGCCAGCGCCTCGGATTTCGTCCGGTAGGTCGTTCCGCTGTCGTTGACGGTGCCGAGCTTCTCCCCGTGCACCGGCGAGTAGCGCGGCTTGGCCTGGCACTGCATCCAGTCGCAGGCGGCCAGCAGCTGCCAGCGGATACCGGTCCGGCTGGCCACGTCCTGATAGAGCGGCTCGGCCCGGCTCAGCGGGGCCTCGGCCGAGGTGACGAACGCGGTCGTGACGGCGTGCGGCATCTGCGGCACGTACCGGCTGACGCGCGCGGCCGTCTGCGCCTGGCGAGGCGCGACCCTCGGCGCCGGATGCCGGCCCGCTTGCGCCCTCCCGGAGACCGCCGCCTGCTTAGCCGGAGCGGACCTGACCGGCCCTGTCCTGTAGGCGTCGAGATACCCGGGAATCATCGCCGTGCCCTGACTTCCCCGGCCCTGGCTGCCGTTCCCGCCCTGACTGCCGCTCCCGCCCTGACTGCCAGTCCGGCCCTGACTGCCAGTCCGGCCCTGACTGCCAGTCCGGCCCTGGCTGCCAGTCCGGCCCTGACTGGCCACCCGGCCCCGGCTCCCCGATCCATTCTGGCTGGCCGACCCGTTCTGGCTAGCACCCGCGTTCTGGCTGGCCGACCCGTTCCGGCTAGCACCCGCGTTCTGGCTGGCCGACGCATTCTGGCCAGCACCCGCGTTCTGGCTGGCCGTCCCGCCGCTGGCCGGCGCACCGCCCTGGCCGACGATCCCGCCGTCCGCGACCACGCCAGCCTGGCTGGGTGCCGTGGCCGGAGTGCTGGGCACACCCGGTACGGCTGCCGCGGCAGTCGCGGCAGGGGCGGGCGCCGCAGCAGGCGCCGCCGGAGCGGCCGGAGCTGCCGGTGTCGAGGAATCGTAGCGGTACAGGTTGTACAGCCGCATGATCGCGATCAGGTTGGAGCCGTACTGCGGATCGGTCGCGTAGACGCCGGTCAGGTCGGTCGCGAAGGCGTCGGGAACGTGGCGGTCCGCCATGGCCTGCCGGTAGCTCGGACCGGTGGCCAGCAACTGGCTGTGATCGGCGATGCTCTCGGCCACGTTGTGGTACACCCGGAACGGGGCGCTGATCGTCACCCACTGGCCGTTCTGGAACTCTTGGGTCGGCTGCACGTCGCTGCCGGCCGGGCCGGAGCCCTTGATGCCGAAAAGGTTGTGGTCCCTGATCGCCAGCACGCTCTGACCCCAGCCGGACTCGTCGATGGCCTGGGCGATCGTCACCGCGGCCGGTATGCCGTACCGGCCCTGCGCGGCTATCGCGCCGGGCGCGACCTCGCTGATGAAGGCCTGCTGGCTGGCGGTGCCCGGGACATGCGTCGAGGCGGCGGGCGGGTTGTTCCTAGTGTACGACGGCGCGGCAGCCGCAGGTATGCCCCCGGTCGGGGTGTCGGCCGCGGGCACCGCTCCCGGAATCGCGGCCGAGCCCGGCTGCGCCCCCTGCGCCTGCCCGGCCTGCGCCCCTGGCCCAGCCGGTGATGGCGTGCCCGCCCGGGAGGCCGTGCCGCCCTGCGTCGCCGTGCCACCGCGCGTCGCCGTGCCACCGCGCGTCGCCGTGCCACCGCGCGTCGCCGTGCTGCCCCGCGCCGACGTACCCGCCCGTGCGGAGGTCCCACCCTGCCCTGCGGTGCTGCCGCGGCCCGAACCGCCCGCCCGCCGCCCGTTGTCCGCTCGTCCGCTGCTCCCGGCCCGGCCCGCCGAACCGGCCTTGGCCGGCGCTCCGGCCCGCGCCGAACTCCGCGAGCCGCCCGCCGCTGCACTGCCCTGACCCGCCACGGCGCTGCCCTGGCCGGCCGTGCCGTTGCCTTGTCCCGCCGTGCCATTGGCCTGAAATGCCGCGCCGCTGCCCTGTGCGGCCGCCACCAGGCCCGGCATGGGCACCATGCTCGCCGTTCCGACCCCGCCCGCTCCGTTCACTGTGCCCGTCATCGTGGCCGTACCTTTCCTTGCCGCCGCGCCGCGCCCAGCCGCCGGACCGGTCCGGTTGGTCTTCGCCGTCAGCGCGGCCTGCGTCCCGGGAATCGCCGCCTGGCCCGCGCTCGCGGTTACCGCGCCGCCCTGGCCCTGCGCGGCCCCGCCCGTCACCGCCCCGCCAGCCGCCATGGCGCCAGCCGCCGTAGCGCCAGCCGCCGTGCCCCCGGCTGCCGTGCCCCCGGCCGCGGCAGCCGTCGCGCCCCCACTGCCGGCCGCGCTCGCCTGGCCGGGCAGATCGCCGTTGTTCACGAAGCCGGTTATCCCCTGGGCCGCCAGCGACCCGCTGAACTGGTGCGCGTTGACCGACAGGTTCGGCGCCGAGTCCCCGCCAATCGTGCTGAGCACGCCGCCGGAAGACCCGGTCACCACCTCGACGTGGCCGTCGAAGAGCACCCAGTCGCCCGGCTGGGGCTGATAGCCGTCTCCCAGCGGGTGCCAGCGGTTGTGTGCCTGTGCGTCCTGCAGCACGGAAATGATCTGGGGCGAGTCAGGATTGGGGTCGACGCGGACGTCGGCCCACTGATGCAGCGGCCACGGGTACGTCGTGCCCCCGGTCACCCAACTCTGCTGGCCCACCGCCTGCGCGCCCAAGGCCAGCGTCAGGCTGGCGAACGCCGCGCACGATTCACCGTGGTCCACGCCGTCGATGCTGTCCGTGCCCCAGATCATCGCCTCCATCTCGGACGGGCTCCGGGTCTGCGCCATCCGCAGGTAGTTGCTGGCCACCTTGACGATGGCGGACCGCAGCGCGCTGTCGTTGGTCGACTCGGGCTGGGCGGGCTTGTCCAGCGCCAGCAGGTGGACCGGCATGCGGGTCGGCGAGGTCATGTCGCCGACCGTTCCGTGGGCGAAGGCGAATCCGGTCACCGCTCCGCAGGTACTGAGGCTGACCAGGGCGGTCGCCTGCTGCCACGTCGGCTTCTTGGCGGGATTCACAGATTCACCTTCTTCCACGATCCGGCTCGGTTATGTCGCCTCCACAGGTCGCTGTTGTCCCGGACCGCCTCCGGCTACTTCGCGCCGGGCAGGGTCTTGAGGATCGCCTGGACCTGGGCGTTGCCTGGGTCATCCGCGTTGGAGAACAGCACGCTCACGTCGTAGGCCGCCGCGGGCGTGGCGCCCACCACCCACTGCTGGTAGGTGTCCGCCACCAGCGCCGCCTGCCCGGTCGCGCTGGTCACGGGCTGGGCACACAGGCTGGGGAAGCCCGCGTGCGAGACGACGGCCGAGGATCCGGTGTACTTCACGCAGTTCGCCGGGCCGCTCTCCAGGCCCGGCTGGACCACCGGCTTGCCGTTGCTGCCGGTGACGGTGGCCCCGCCGATGATGTTGTTGATGGCCCGGGCCGCCACCGCGAGGCTGTCGACGGGATCGTTCGGGTTGTACGGATGGTGCAGGTTCAGCGACCAGGCCACCTCGCCGCCCTGGGCCGGGGTAATCGGCTCCAGCCCCTGCCTGCCCGTCTTGGCGTCGGTGAACTGCGGGTTGTCGCCGCTGGTCATCAGGGCGAAGACCCACAGGATCTGGCTCGTCGTCTTCCCGCACGCGAAGTTGACCTGCCCGGGCTCGGACGCCACGTTGGGGTTCTGGCAGGCCGTCGCGATCTCGTTCTTGACCGTGGCCACGCTCGGCGGCCAGGACGGGTCCGACCTGAAGATGAGCAGCGAGGCCACCACGATGACCAGCACCAGGCCGGCCACCCCGAACACGATCTTCCGCGACCGCGGCATCCGGCGGCGGCCCGCGCTGCGCCGGCCCCGGTCGATGAGAGCCTGGGTGCGCTCCTCGGCCGCTGGCGCCCGGTACGGCGACTCGGGCCAGCCGGGCCGGGTTCCGGTCCCTCCCGCCCGTCCGGTCCCCCCGGTTCGCATGACGGTCGTCAGGTCGCTCTCCGGCTCCAGGTCCTCGTCGTCGATGACGTGGTGCAGGGTCTCCTCCGGCGGCGCCTGCCGCGGCCGCACGTACCGCGGCGGTGCCTGGCGGGGCGGTGCCTGGCGGGGCGGTGCTTCCCGGGGCGGTGCCTGCCGGGGCGGCGCCTGCCGCGACTGCGTGCGCCTGGGCGGTGCCTGCCGGGGCTGGGCCCGCACTCCGTTGGCCCGGCCGTCCCTCGTCATCGGCTCCCTGGCCCGGCGGGGCGTCCCCTCCCGGCCGTAGGCCGTAGCGGTGTCGATGTCGGTGTCGGGGTCGTAGCCGACGTCGCGGCCGTAGTCGGCGTCCTCGCCGTAGCTGGTCTCGGGGAGTTCCCCGGCCTCAGCCTCACGCCAGTCGAAGAGGTCGTTCTCAATATCGGTGTCGCTGATTTCTAGCTCTGTCAGCCAGTCGTCGTCGTTCTCGTTAAAACTTTCGAAATCCTCGTGCATCGTATTCACCTCCAGCGTCTGGCTTGAACTGGGGCACTCCAGGTTCAGGGCCGGCATGCGGTCTGCCGTGGCGGCAGCGACCTAGGCGGGTGGCGTGCGCCCGGGCGGAGCAAGGGGCCGCGCCCCTGCCTTACCGAACCGGCCCATGCGTTCTATTAGAACACAAGATCGATCTAAGAGGGAAGAGTTTGCTTATGCAGCTTATCTGCGTTCGAAGCCTATCCCGCGCGCCATGCGTCAGTCAGGCCGGCCTGCCCCGGGCTCGGCCCGCACCGGCCCGCCTCCGGGCCCGGCGCGCACTGGGCGTCCCGGCCGGGCCTCGGTCACCAGGGCGCCATCGCGCACCACGAAGGTGCCGTTGACCAGGACGTGCCGGATCCCGGCCGACGGGACCGTGCTGTGCCGGTAGCTGGCCCGGTCGGTGATCGCCGCCGGGTCGAAGACGACCAGGTCGGCGTCCAGGCCGGCCTGCAGGCGCCCCTTCCGGCTCATGGCCGGCACCCGGTCCTGGAGCAGCCGGGCCGGCTCCAGGCTGCACCTGGCCAGCGCCCCCGCCAGCCCGGCCAGCCCGGCCGACCCGGCCAGCCCGGTCAACCCGCCCTCGCCCCTGGTCAGCAGCCGGATCGCGCGGCAGAACGTGCCGGCCGTCCGCGGATGGGTGATCGCGCCGGCGGGCAGCGGCCAGGCCGCCGGATCGGCCGGGGGAGTGGTCCAGGTCAGCGGCATGGCGTCGCTGGCCACCACGGCGCCGGGGAAGGTCAGCGACCGCATCAGCAGCGCGCGGTCGGCTGGGTCGTCCTCGTTCAGCAGGTCGATGATGACCAGCCCGCCGGGGTCGGCCCGGCGCAGCTCCCGCAGCCGCGCCTCGCTGGTGATCCGCTCGCCGGTCGGCGCGTAGGTGAGCGAGGACGGCGCCAGGCTCCGCTCGCCGAGCCGTTCGGGCGCCAGGAACGCGGCGCCGATGCCGGTCATGCCCGAGCCGTACGGGTAGGCCTCGGTCGTCACCCGCGACCCCGCGGCCTGGGCCCGGCTGACCAGCGCGAGCACACGCTCGATGTGCCGCTGCGAGGTGCTGTTGACGTGGCAGTAGTGCATGTGCGCGCCGGTCTGGCCGGCCGCGCGCACGATCTCCTCGGCGCCGTCGATGGCCGCGCCCGGCGTCATCTCGATCAGGTCCCTGGCGTGCGTGAACGTCGGCACTCCGGCCTCCGCCGCGAGGCCGGCCACCTGCAGGTACTCCGCCGGGCTGGCCGCGGGCGCGTACCCGAGCAGGACGCCGATGCCCAGCGCCCCGTCGGCCAGGTCGGCCTCCAGGCTCGAAAGCAGCGCCGTGACCTGACCGGGCCCGGCCGCGCGCTGCCAGGCCGGATCGGAGATGCGGGCCATGAACGCGCCCAGGCTGGCGTCCGGCGGCAGGCCGGCTACCGCCGCCATCCGGGCCATGGCCCACGAGGCGGCGAACCCGTAGTTGACCGGGCGGCCCTGCGCGGCGGCGCGGCGGTACGCCTCGGCGACCGGGGTCACCCCCGCCTCGAGTTCCAGCGCGGTGGTGACGCCGTCCATGGCTTGCAGCCGCAGCCCGCCCAGGTCGCTGACGTGGCTGTGCAGGTCGATGAAGCCGGCCGTCACCACCTGCCCCGACACGTCCACCTCAGCCGGCCCGGCGGCCAGGCCCGTCCCGACGGCCGCGATCCGGTCCCCCGCGACCGCGACGTCCCGCACCGCGTCAAGCCCGGACTCCGGATCGATCGCCCGGCCGCCGCGCAGCACCAGGTCCCAGTCACCCACCGACGCCTCCTAAGGCAACAGTGTGCCAGTGGCTGCTAGCCTGGCCACGCCGCCTCTCGAGGAGGGCACATGACCAGCGGCGAGACGCTATCACGCGGCGGACGCGGCGGACCCGGCCAGGCCAGCCGCGTCACCGGCGTGGTCGTGGTCGCGCACGGCGGTCAGGCCTCCAGCACCGAACCCACCACCGCGTTCCAGCTCGCGGTGCTGCGCATGATCCCGGTCGCGGCGGCCATCCGGCAGGCGCTCAGCGACACCGGCACGATGGTGGTCCGGCCGCGCTTCCGGCTCCGCGGCTGGAACGGCGCGCAGGCCTCGCCGGTCGGCGACCTCACCGAGGCGCTCGACGATCTCGGCGCCCGCCACGGGCCCGTCCCCGTCGTGCTGGTCGGGCACTCCATGGGCGGGCGCGCCGCCCTCCGGGCGGCCGGGCATCCCGCGGTGACCGCCGTGGCGGGCCTGGCGCCCTGGCTGCCGCCGGGCGAACCGGTCGGCCAGCTCGCCGGGCGGCGGCTGCTGCTGGTGCACGGGACCGCCGACGGCATCACCAGTCCGGACGAGACCTGGGCCTACCTTGAGCGAGCCCGGGAGGTCACCCCGGTGGCCGCCATTGAGGTGCGGGACGGCGACCATCCGATGCTGCGCCGCGCGGGCCTGTGGCACGCCATCGCGGCCGAATTCGCCCGCTCCGCCCTCCTCCCGCCCGCGCAAGACGCCGGGCCGGTGGCCGCCGCCGTCGTCACGACGGCCGCCGACCCGCCCCGCACCGTGCTTTAAAAATCATCGGCCCGAACGAACTCCCATCACGCCCCGGCCACCCTGCCTGCCCTACCCGGCGGCGACGGTCAGCGAGGCGACGTGGGCCAGCACGGTGTCCAGGGCTGCCTCCAGCGGCTCGGTGCTGCGCCGGATCTGGGCCAGCAGCAGGCCGCCCTGCAGCGCCGCCAGCGTGGCGGTGGCGAGCTGACCCGGGTCCGCCGCCAGCTCGCCCCGGTCGCGCATGGCCTGGTAGCCGCCGCGGATCCCGGCCTCCCAGCGGCCGAACCCGGTCGCGACGGCGGCCCGGGCCCGCGGGTCGGTCTCGGCCAGCTCGCTGCCCAGCGAGCCGAGCGGGCAGCCGCCGCGGCAGTTCAGCTGCCGCTGGCGCGCGACCAGGAAGTCACGCCAGGCGCGCAGGCCGGCCAGCGTGTCCAGCTGGGCCAGCATCGGCTCCTGGCCGCCCACGATCGTCTCGTTCTGGTACTCGATGACCGCCCTGACCAGCGCCTCTTTGTCGGTGAAGTAGTGGTAGATCTGCGAGCTGCTCACCCCGGCGGCCGCCCGCACGTCCTCCATGGTGGTCCCGGCTACCCCGCTCTCGAACATCAGCTCCGCGGCCGCCGCCACGATGCGCTGCCGCGTCTGCCGTCCCTTGCTGGTCAGCTTCGCGCCCATGCCCGCACGATACCGTTTCTGGATTTACCGATCCACTCCACCTCGGCCGGCCCGGCGCCGCAGGCAGCCGCTGCACGTCACGACGCGCCAGGCGGTCATGAAGCCGCCGCGCACCAGCCCGTGCTGGCTGATCGCGCGGTGCCCGTACACCGAGCACGTCGGGGTCCGCACGCACCAGCCGCGCGGGCGGTTCGGGTTGACCTGCCAGGCCTCGATGGCCCGCAGCACCGCCGCCTTCACGGTCAGAAGTTGAACAGCTTCGACACGTCCACCTCGGGCCAGTGGCCGGGCCGCTGCTGCCACGGCAGCTTGCAGGTCTCGTGCACCGGCTCGATGTAACCGTTGAGCGTCACCAGGAACCAGGCCCGGTTCTGCGCGGATACGGCTCCCTTGCGCTTGCCGTTCTCCTCAAGCGAGGGCCCGGCCAGCAGCACCTGCCAGGCCGGCTTGGCCATCGACGAGTTCATCAGCGGCAGGGCGATGAACAGCGTGATGAGCCCGAAGAAGGCCCGCCACTGCCAGTTGCCGCCGAACACGGGCTGATCCGCGTTCGAGGCCCACATCCGGTGGACGCGGACGAAGTCCTCGGCCTCCGGCACGCCGTCGGCGATCCAGGCGGCGGTGCCGACCACCTTCTGGTACTCCCGCACCGCCTCGGCCGAGCGGAGCGGAAGCAGCTCGCCGGTGACCCGCCCGATGATCATCTGCACCAGTTCGCTGCGCAGCGCCCGGTCGTCGCCCGACTGCCGGACCAGCTCGATGCAGTAGCGCAGCAACGGATCCCACGGCTCGCTCTTGAACCTGATCGCGAGCTCGCGCACCCGGAACGATGCCGAGATCCGCGGCAGCCGCTTGGCCGCCTCCGCGAAGACGCCCGGGATCTCGGCCGCCCGGCCGGCCACCTCGAGCAGCTCGATCAGGGTCAGGTAGCCGGCCTCGGTCGGGCCGATCTGGTGCAGGACCTGGTAGGCCCCGCCGATCGCGGACTGCAGGACGCTGGGGTCCAGGACGATGCCCGGCACGTTCTGCGCGGCTTCCAGGATCACCACGGACCGCATGTCGATGAAGCGCGGGTACTCGCGCCAGCGGTCCTGGTACCGCTGCACCCGGTCAAGCGCCTCGCGGTAGCGGCCGCGGAACAGCAGGCGCTCCAGCTCGCGCAGCACGTCGTCGACGGACCTGGGAGCCCGGTCGGGCGCGTTGGGCTGGAACTCGGCCTCGCCGCCGCCGGTCGCCGTGGCCCCGCGGGTCAGGGCGTCCTCGGCCTCGGCGATGGCCTGCAGTACCCCCCCGGCGAACCGCAGCGCCTCGTCCGAGCGGGCCTTCTGTTCCTTCTTCTTCCAGTACTTGCGCTTGGCCCGGATGTTGGCGCCGAGGTCCTCGGGCGGCGACGGCGGGATCCCGAAGAACTCCTGCAGGTCACGTGGGGTCGGCCGCTCCGAGTACTCGGTCGCGTCCAGCCATTCGATGGCGGTGGCGGTGCCCATCGCTACAGCACCATCACGTCATCGAGGGCCGCGGCGGCCGCGGTGATCTGCTGATCGGTCATCGCGTCCTGGCGCTGCACGTCGAGCTTGGTGATCAGGCCGCCGCTTTGGCCGTCGAACACCGTGACGTGCAGGATGCCGTCGCCGTCGAGCGCCATCTTCACGGTGATCGGGTAGCCCTTCGGCTTCGGGCTGTCCAGCTTCCCGGTCGCGCTGGCCAGCCGGGCGACGAACCGCAGATCGGATTCCTCGCCCTCGTTCACCACGACGTCGATCTCCTGCTGGCCGTCGTCGTGCAGGCCGAACGTCTTCTCGGCCGGCGTCTGGGTGGGGATCGGCGCGTTGGCCGGGAGGACCACCACGTTCACCTCGATGTCCGCGTCGTTGAGCGCGTTCACGCCGATGGCGTGGGACGAGCGGTCGACCGGGGTCGGCAGCGCCGCCAGCGCGCTCATCGGGGCGGCGGTGCCGGTCTTGAGCGCCCCGATGAGCGCGGCGCCGCGGGCCACGTCCTCGTCGAGGTTGCGGGAGAACTGCGGCTCCCGGTTGAAGTACCGGCGCAGCAGTTCCTGGAACGCCGGGATCCGCGAGCTGCCGCCGACCATCAGCACCGCGTCCATGTCGGCGGGCCGCAGGTCCGCGTTGTCCAGGCACGTCTCTACGGCCAGTTCGACGCTCTCCAGGTGCTCGGACAGCATCCCGGTGAACTCGGTCCGGGTGAGCTCGAACGTCATCCGCTTGCCGCCCACGATCAGCGCCGCCTGCGCGCGCTCCCGGCTGCTCAGCTCCTTCTTCATCTGCTCGGCCTTGGCGGTGGCCTCGGCCACGTCGACCGGGTCCGCGTCGAGGACCACGCCGTGGTTGCGCATGGCGAACTCGCTCATCCGGGCCACGATCAGCCGGTCGAAGTCCGCGCCGCCCAGGCGGCGGTCGCCGTGGTGCGAGACGGCCTCCAGTTGCCCGTCGTCGTGGCGCTTGAGGATGGTGACGTCGAAGGTCCCGCCGCCGAGGTCGAACACCAGGAACTGCCGGGCCTCGGTGTTCCCGTCCAGTCCGTGCGCCACCGCGGCGGCCATCGGCTCGGCGGGGAGCGCGTGCACGGTCAGCCCGATCATCTCCCCGGCCTGCCGGGTGGCGGAGCGCTCCGCCTCGCCGAAGTAGGCCGGGACCGTCACCACCACGTCGGTCACCGCGTACCCGAGGTGGTCCGAGGCGATCTGCACCATCTTCTTCAGGACCAGGCTGGACAGTTCCTCGGGCCGCCACTCCTTCCCGCGGACCACGAACGGCTGCCGCGAGTCCAGGAAGGTGGCCTTGCCCATGCCGCGCTTGAACAGCATCGCGACGTGATCCGGGTCGATCACGGCCTGGCTCTTGCCGAGCTCGCCCACCTCCACCCGGGTCTCGTCGTCTTGCGGGAACCAGACCACCGAGGGCACGATCCGCTCGCCGTCCCGGCCGGCGATGGCGTGGGCCTCGCCCGTGTCGTCGACGAACGCGACGACGGAATTGGTCGTGCCCAGGTCGATGCCGACCACGTGCGTGGTGCTTTTCATGGCTGCAGTTCTCCTTGCTGTGATTCCGGCACCGGAACGGGTTCGACGTCGACCTTCGCCTTGATGATCACGTCGCCGTGGCAGGCGAGCCCGCGCCGGTGCACCTTGGTGACCACGCTGGCCTGTCCCGCCGACCCCGACAGCGGCTCGTGGAAGGCCGGGTCGAACTGGTCTCCCTTGGTCCCCATCTCCTGGTAGCCGATGCCGGTCAAGATGTCGAGGATCGACTCCTCCACGTGCGCCTTGACGTCCTCGGCCGACTCGATCCGCCGGACGTCCGACAGCAGGTTCGCCATCCGGATGATCACCGGGCGTTCCTGGCGGGTGCGCAGCCGCGTCTCCAGCACCCGCATCCGGGCCTCGGTGTCGCGGTACTGCTTGCTGAGCAGCGGCGTGACGGCGGCGGCGAGCCGCTCGAACTCGTCCCGGAGCTGGTCCTGGACCTCAGCTATCTGCTCGAGGAACGCGACCGGGTCGATGATCTCGTCGGTGCCCTCTTCCGCCTCGCTCATTTCTATCTCGCTCATCTCCGTCTCGCTCATCCCGCGTTCCCCTGGCGGTGCGCTCCCTGGCGATGCGCCCCCGGGGCCGGGCCGCGGGCCGGACCCGGGCCTGGGCCTGGGGTCGGGCCCGCGCCCGCCGCCGCGGGCGGCCGCTCGACCTCGGGTGCCCCCGGGGCCATGGTCAGGGCGACGGGCAGCACCGGCTTCTCGAAGACCTGGGCGTAACGGCGCCGCAGCGAGTAGCCCCCGGGACCGTAGAAAGCGAACGAGGCCACCGTGTCCGAACCGGACGCCTGCAGCTGGACATCCACCCGGGAACGCAGCATGAAGCGGAAGAACCGGTCCATCGCTGACACCAGGAAGAACGGCGCCCCGATGAAGGCCACCGCGGCCAGCCACAGGCAGCCGGCCGCGCACCCGCCGTCGAAGCCGGCCATGCTGAGCGCCCCCATCTGCACCGAGCACCCGTCGGTAACGGCGCCGGCCGGCTGGGCCTCTCTCATGAGAATTCTCTGCGGCCGCTGCGAGCGTTTCTGCTCGATGACGAAATAGCCGGTCGGATAGCCGAAGCGCTGTTCGAACGTACCCTGCGCATACTGGGCGACGATCACCCAGGCATGATCAAGGTCGGTGTCCCGGAAGGTGACATTTCCCAGGCGGGCCGGGATCGTCTGCATGCAGAGCGCCCCGATTGGCACCACGATGAATACCAGGATCAGCAGAATCTCAAAAAACATGACAAAACCCCCACAGAGCCCATCGGACAGCCTGGCCGCTCAGCCGGGCGAACTCCCGGAAATGGCCATGCTCCACCCATGGCCGCCGTGAGTTTGGTGCGCCCGCCGTAACTGTCATAAGCCGACAACGGCAAGCCGATCTGCCGAGAAGTAGACGCGTCAGCTCGCTAGGTCGTTTACCCGGTAAAGCGGGCTTTTTGCGTTTTGTTCCCCCGGCACGGCGGCCAGCGCCGGTCGGCGCGCAGCACGAACTAGCCTCCGTTCTACGGCATTCCGGGCCCGGTGCGCGTGTTTCCGGGTGAAACGTGGAAAACTCGCGATAAATCTCAGCGACGCGAATGGCCTCCTTTGCCTGTGCCGGTACCTGCTTTACCTGTGCCGGCCGGCTGCGGCCGGGCGACCGCCACCCGGTATCGCCCGAGCAGCCCGTTCAGCCAGTCGGCCCCGTCCTCGTCGTCCAGGCTGACGGCGAGTTCGGGGACCTCGTGCAGCAGGATCCGTTCGTAGTCGTGGCCGAAAGCCGCCTCGAGCCGGTCGCCGAACAGCACGACCGCCAGGCCGCCCCGGTCGCGCAGCGAGTCCCAGACGAAACCGTGTGCCCACTTGGCCTGGCTCCGCAGCCAGTGGCCCCATTCCCTGGTCCGGGCGTATTCCAGGCCGGCCGCGGTGACCAGCCAGGCGTCCTGGCCGATCGCCGCCAGGTCCTGGCCGCTGACCAGGCTGACCAGCTGGAGGTCCCGGGTCAGCGTGAGCCCGGAAATCTGGCGTCCCGCCAGCGCCGCGCCGGTCAGCACCCGCATTCCCCGGTCGTCGGGGTCAAGGTCGCGGAGCAGGGCCTCGGCCAGCGCGGTCGCCTGGTCCAGAGCGGCGTAGAAGAAGGGATAGTCGTCCGCCTCGGTGGCGTCGAACCGCGCGCCGCCGAACCGCGGGTCGGATGGCACCGCCTTGAAGGCGCGGGCGGAGTACTTATGGCCGTGGACCCGCCACAGGCAGCTGCCCCGGCCGAGCAGGTAGCGGTTAGGGGTCCCGTCGAAATACGGTGGCGTGGCTCCGTTCGGCACGTCACACCTCCGACCGGGTCGCGCGGGCCGCGCGGATCAGCTGGTCATCGGGCACCTGGCCGATCAGCTGGCTCGGCGGCTCGCCCAGCCAGCCGTTGCGGCTCAGCCACCAGTCGGCCGCGCCCAGCGGATACCTCGCCGCATCGAGCAGCACGTTCACTTCCCGTACCACCGGCCGCGGCCCGCCGCCCGGCGTGAACTGGAAGGCCGGCCACTGCCGTCCGCCGTCCGCCCGGTCCAGCCCGATCAGGCCCGCGTCCGCCGGATCGCCGCCGCGCTGCCGGACCTCATCCGCGGTCAGCGCGGGCGCCCGGAGCAGCCGGCCCGCCACGCTGCGCAGGATCAGCTCCCCAGAGGTCAGTTCCCGCAGCGTCCCGGCCAGGGCCGGCCAGTCGAGCGCAGCGGGCGCGAACAGGTCGCCGTGGACCAGGGCCCGCCGGACGGGATGTTCCGGCGGCAGCCCTTCTACCAGGAGGTTCGCGATCTGCGCGACCGCGCGCTTGTGACCGGGACCGTCCAGGGCGGCGACCAAGTCGGCCAGCTCGGCGCTCTGGTCGGCGCCCAGGCGGGTCACCACGTCATCCCAGTGCTCGCTCAGCGCGGCGACAGCGTGCTCGACGGCCATCAGCTCACCCGCTCACCTGGTAGCGCGCGACCGAATCCCTGGCCTGGTCCACCCCGGCCTGGTCCAGGTCGCCGATCTGCAGGTCGAATCTCAGGTCGCTGCCGGATGCTGGCTCGGTCGCGTGCACCGAGAGCAGGCCCGTCTCGGACATCAGGAAGGTGACCTCGATCGGGGTCCTCGCGGGCAGCCGCGCCGGGATGTTCCTCAGCCAGCCCTGGCCGATCTTGCGGTTGTCGGCCGGATCGTCCGATTCCACCGGGCCCGCCTGTTCCCACACCTCGATGCTCACCATCCGCTGGTTGTCGATGGCGGTTTGGAACGTGTACGGGCCGCTGTCGGTCGGCAGCGGCGTGTTGGCGGGCAGCAGGTGAAGGATGATCTGCCTGGCCCGCGCCGGATCGGTGGTGGCCAGCGGATCGCTGCCGTCTATCCCCTTGACCCCGAACCCGCGCGGTATCACGCTGGCCACCCGCTTGCTGGCCAGCTTCTCCACCTCGGAGACCGTCAGCCCGGTCTTGGCCGCTACGTCGGCGAGGTCGCCCGGTCGGCCGTCATCCACCCGGACGGTGCGCAGCAGGGCGAACAGGGCGGCGCCCTTGGCCACGGCCAGATCGGGCTCATGGTGCCGGGCCTCCAGGCCCAGCTGGTCCTTCAGGATCCGGGTCACGGCCGGCGGCCGGGTCATGCCGCCCACCAGGAGCACGTCGTCCAGCTGGGTGGCACCGCGCGCGCGGGCCGTCGCGATCGTCCGCCTGGTCACGTCGACCGTGCGCTGGAGCAGGTCCGCGGTCAGTTTCTCCATCCGCTCCCTGGTCAGCTCCACCCGCGCGACCGCCCCGCCGAACCGCATCGCGTAGGGGCGCGACCTGACCTGGCTCAGGTCCTTCTTCAGCTGCTCGGCCGAGATGAGCACGTCCTGCATGAACTGCGCGTCCTCGCGCGGCTTGCGGCCCGGATGCTGCTCCTCGAACTGGCCGAGCAGGTAGTCGGCGATCGCCTGGTCCCAGTCGGCCCCGCCCAGGCGGGCGTCACCGTCGGTGCACACCACGGTGATGTCCTCGCCCTCCAGCCGGATCACGGTCGTGTCGAAGGTGCCGCCGCCCAGGTCGTACACGAGGATGTGCCGGACCCCGGTCCCGGACCCGGCCGTGACGGACTGGTAATGCAGGGCGGCCGCGACCGGCTCGGCCAGCACGTCAAGCACATTCAGGCCGGCGATCTGCCCGGCCCGCCGGGTGGCCTCGCGTTCGGCCACCGCGAAGTACGCCGGGACCGTGATGACCACGTCCCGGACGGCCTGGCCGGTCCGCTCGGCCGCGACCCGGGCCAGCTCGCGCAGGATCAGCGCGGACACCGTCTCCGGCGTGTGCCGCTCGCCGTGGAACTGGTACTGCGTGTCCCGGCCCATGTCCCGCTTGACCAGCTGCGCGACCAGGTCCGGCGCGAGCAGCGCCGCGTTCTTGGCCGGCCGGCCCACCACCACGTTCTGCGGGGACTCGAAGTAGACCGCCGACGGCGTGGTGTCCTCGCCGAGGGCGCTCTTGATCACGACCGGCTTGCCCGCGTCGTCGATGTACGCGATGCAGGAGTGCGTGGTCCCCAGATCGATCCCGAAAGCCATGTCACCTCACCAGCCCTGGTAGCCGAAGCCGGCCCAGGCCGCCGGGTCGGCCAGGTCAGCCTGCGTGGTCTCGTCGCTGAGCACCTCGGGGAGCGGGCCGGGCGGTTCCCGGCCCGGGTCGAGCATCCACACCTGCGCCGAGCGCAGCGCCTCGGCCGGATGCCGGTCGCTGCCGTTGAGGTAGTGGTGGAAGGCCGCCATGAACAAGGCGGTGTCGCGGTCGGGCACCTGCCAGCGGGCCGCGACCACGCCGACCGCTCCGGCGGACAGGAAGGCCGTGGCCAGGGTGACCGCCTCGTCGTAGTCGGCCTCGGCCACGTCGGTCAGGCACGACGCCAGCACGACGAGGCCGCCGCTGGCCTGCCCCGATGTGTTCCTGGCCTGGCGCAAGATGGCCTCGACCGCCACCGTATGGCCCTCGCCGAGGTTCAGCCGGGAACCGAGGACCGGTACCCGGGCCTCCCCGTGGCAGCCGAAGTGCAGCAGCGACGCCCCCGGCCGGGACTCGTGCGGCAGCGCGGCCAGCACGTCGTCCTGCGTGGCGGCCTCGGTGCCCGGCACGTCGAGCGGCTCGGGGGAGACGAGCCTGGCGTACCCGAAGACCTCGGCGGCGGGGTAGTGGGCGGAGTGCAGGTGGCAGATCCCCGTCGCGGTCGTCTGCAGCGAGGGTTCCGCGTCGGAGATGAGCACGGGCTCCCGCGCCCACGGGCGGGGCTGCCGCCGGGCCGTGTCGACGAACTGCCGCGCCGAGGAAGCGTAGGAGAAGACGGCCTCCTGCATCGCGTACCGGTAGCCGCCCGCGAGCGGCTGGCGGGCCGCGTGCCAGGCCACCAGGCCCAGCTCCCCGCCGGGTACCAGCACGATGCGGCGGGACCCGTGGCTGCGGGCCGGGACCGCGCCGAGCACCGGCCCGATGGCCGCCCGCCAGGTCCAGTCGCACAGCTCGCCGAGGGCCGCCCGCCAGTCCTGGCCAGCCGCGCGCCGGGCGCGCAGGAATGAGCCCACCGGGGTGCCCGGACCCGCCTGCAGGGTCGGCAGGGGCAGCGGCTTGACGGCGCCGCCGGCCTCGAGGAGCACCGCCAGCCCGGCGCCGTCGTCGCCCCGCGGCAGCAGGTAGATCAGGGCGTCCACCGCCCTGGCCCGCATGGCCGCCGTGATCTCGCCGAGCGACGGCGGGGCCAGCAGCCGCGCCTCGGCGGGCGAGCCCTCGATGGCCGTCATGATGCGGTAACGCAGATCCTCGGATCCGGTCTGGCCGTGCGACATGGCCAGCGTCCATTCGGCCGCCAGGTCGGCGTGACCGGCGTCCTGGAGCACCTCCGCCAGCCTGGCTCCGGCGGTGGCCGCGTGCAGCACCGTGCCCCGGCCGAACTCGAGCGCGTCGATGGCCGCGGCGGCCCGGCCGTGCCGCAGGAACCACCGGGCCATCTCGCCCGCGTCACTGGTCATCTGGCGCGCCGCCCGCAGCGCGTTCTCGTCGCTGTCCTGAAGCAGCACGTCTCCCGCGTGCTCGCCCAGCGCCTCGAGCCCGATGGCCACGGCCCGGTCCACGTCGCCGCGCGCCGCGTCGCCCCGCGTCCGGTAGGCGGCCGCCAGGGACTGCAGCACGGTGGCCGCGTACGGGCTGCCGAGCTCCTGCCCGACCGCCCGCCTGGCCTCTTCGAGCCGGTCGATCGCGTGGCTGAGATCACGCCGGTCGCGGGATAGGTGGTACCGGCTGAGCAGCGCCCACCCGAGCAGGTTGAGCATCCGGGGTCGTTCCCGGTAGGTCAGGCCGGGCACGCCGCACGCCTCGGCCAGCAGCGAGATCGCCTGGCCCATCGGGGCGATGTCGCCGCCGGACAGCGCGCGCAGCATCAGCCCGGCCGCCGCCTGCGCCGCCAGTCCGGGGAAGTCCGGATGGTCGCGGTTGATGGCCTGGGCCTGGGCCAGGATCTTCTCGAAGGCCTCCTGCGATACCGGCCTCATCGGTATCCCGGGCCCGGCGGGGGAGCGCCGCATCTCGCCCACCGCCCGCACCGTTTCCAGGTCGGCGATCAGCCGCGGGCGCAGCGGGTGGTCCGGCGGCACCAGGCTGAGCGCCCGCTCCAGGTCGTCCGCCATTCCCGTCAGGTCCTGGCTGCTCTGCTCGTCATACTGGGACCGGATTGCCGCCAGCACGGTGCGCACGTGCATCAGCATCGGGTAGCCCGGGTTCGGCTCGGTCAGCATCCCGGCCGGCCCGGAGGCGGCGCGGGCCAGGTCCACGTACCGTTCGGCGTCCTCGACGTTCCGGATCTCGCCGGTCATGACATACCGCTCGGCCAGGGCGACCGCCACGCCCAGCAGCGCGGCCGGCCGGAACGGATGGTCCGCCGGGACCCGGTCGGCCCCGCGCATCAGCCCGTCCACGGCCTCGTCCAGCAGATCCGGCCGGTGCTGGATGGCCCCGCGGGTGCCGATCGCGCTCCAGTACATGGTCTCGGCGAGCGGCTTCAGCGGATCGTCCGGGGCCAGCTGATCCGGACCGAGCCGGGCGGTCAGCCGCTCGAGCGGTACCGCGTCCCGGTGGGAGAGCATCAGGTTGAACACGCGCGTGGCGACGAACGTCATCAGCTGCGCGAACTGGGGGTCCTCCCGCGGCATCTGCTCGAGCACGGCCACGATCCGCCCGACCTCGGCGGCGACGTCATCTGCCGTGCCTGCCTGCTCCGCCTCCTGGCCCAGCGACTGGGCCAGCTGGTTGAGCAGAGCAGGCCGGACCAGGTGGTGCTCGGGCAACTGCGCGGCCGCCTCCTGAAGCGCGTCCAGTCCGTCCCCGGCCCCGGGGGAGTGCGTCGCCAGCAGCGCGGCGCGCATAGCCAGCAGCTCGCCTGGCTCGGGCATGCCCGGCCCAGCCTGCCCGGCGGCGCCGCGCAACTGTTCGGCCACCCGGTCGGCGTCCTCGCTGACCTGCCCCGCGCGCCCGATGGCCAGCAGCGCCAGGCCGGACAAGGTGGCGGCCAGGCCCTTCAGCTCCTCGTCGAGGCCGGCCATATCGGAGATCTGGCGGAGATGGCGCTGCGCGGTCTCCGCGTCGGGAACGTCGATCACCGCCTCGCCCAGCAGGGCCAGGATGGCCTTCGCCTCGGGTTCGCCGCGCCGCGCCGCCGTGATGTCCGGCCTGCTGAGCAGGACCGAGCGCTGCTCGCTGGTCATCTGCCTGGTGAGGCTCATCCACGCGATGATGAGATGGCCGCAGGCGATAGTCTCCCGCGCCGCGGTCGGCGACGCCAGGACCTCCGCGGCCAGCGCCAGCGCTGCCGTCCGGTGCTCCTCGGTGCCGCCGTATCCCGCGTAGCGGGTGGCGTGCTCCAGCGCGAGCATCGTGGTCGCCGCCGGTTCCGCCGTCACCCGGCACCGTCCTGGTCCGCCGGCGGGCCGTGCCGGTAGACGATGACCCGGGCCGGCGCGACCGGCAGGCCGGTGTCCGCCTCGGCGTAGCCGTCGCTCACGATGCTCGCGACCAGGCCGTCAAGATCGCGCTTGCCGGTCTCGGCGATACCGCTGACCTGGTGCTGGCGCGGGTCGAACCGGGCGTCAGGGGCGGGCCTGACCGCGACGATCCCGCAGCGTTCCAGGATCAGCACGACGCTGTCGGCGTAGGACTCAAGCAGCGCGGTCACCTCGTCGCGGGTCATCCCTTCCGGCACCGAACGCGCCTGGATCAGCAGGTCGTCCCGCAGCCGGCGCAGGTCGGTCACGGCCGGCCGCAGCAGCGCGCGGGCCTCCCCGGCCCGCAGCCGCTCCACCTCCTCGTGCAGCCGGCCGATCACGGCCTCCCTGGCCTGCGCCCGGTCGTGCTCCCGGGCGGCCTGCGACTCCAGGCCGGCCAGCGAAGCGCGCAGCTCGCCGACCGCGGCCAGCACGGCCCCGGCCGGTTCCGCCATGGCCCCGGCCGGTTCCGCCATGGCCCCGGCCGGTTCCGCCATGGCCCCGGCCGGCTCCGCCCCGGTGTCCGTCACGCGTCAGCCCCGCACCGAAGTCAGGCCGACCAGCCGGGTCAGCCGCTGGGTTTCCTGGCCGTCGATCACCCCTTCGACGAAGGCCTCGAGCACGAGCTCGCGGCCTGAGGTCGGTTCACGCGCGACCACCGACAGGCGGCCGTCGATCGCTATCCGGATGGTGATCTCGATCACCGAGCCGGCCGGGAGCGGCGGAAGCTGGGTCAGCTCCCCGTCGAGGACCAGCCGGTTGTGCCCGACCTCGGCCGATACGGCCGCCCCGGCCTGCTCGTACACCTGGATCCTGACCGCTTCCTGGTGGTCCAGGATCGTCCCGAACCTTTCCTGCGTGCTGGCCACGGGAAGGGGCGTGTTCGCCGTGACGAAGTGCTCGACGAAGCTGCGCTGGCCCGCCGGATCGTGACTGTCCTGGACGAGGATCCCGACCGCCCTGGCCGCGACCGGGCTGACCGTGCCCGCCAGCTTGGGCCGGGTCCCGGACCCGGCCAGCGCGGCCAGGTGCGGCGTCCCCGACAGATGGTGGGCGCGCAGCGCGGCCCCCTTGGCCACGGCGAGATCGGGCTCGACCAGCCGCGGCGGCACGCCAAGCAGCGGTTTCAGCCGGTCGGCCAGCACCGGGATGCGGCTCGAACCGCCGACCATGATGACCTCTTCAGGCGGGCCGGCGCCCGCCTGCTTGGCCGCGGCCAGGACCCGTTCGATGATCTCCGCCGTGGTGTCGAACAGGTCACCGCAGACCGCATCCAGGTCCGCGCGGGTCACCGTGACCGAGACCCTCCCGGTACCGGTACGCACCACGATCTGCCGTGACACCCGCGCGCTCAGGTCGCGCTTGGCCGCCTCGACGCCGAGCACCAGCTCGCTGAGCTGGCGCTTGTCCTCGACGATCTCGTCCAGCGCCTCGCCGAGCAGCAGGTCCCCGAGCCGGGCCAGCACCAGGTCGAGCAGCCGCTGGTCGATATCGGCTCCGCCCAGCGCGTGATGCCCGTCGGTGGCCACCACGCTCACCCCGCCGTCGCTGATCCGCAGCACCGTGGTGTCGAAGGTCCCGCCGCCCAGGTCGTACACCAGCACCGTCCGCTCAGGCCCGGCGGCCAGGCCGTAGTGCGCGGCGGCGGCCACGGGCTCGTCGAGGAGCTCGAGCACGTCCAGGCCCGCGATCAGGCCGGCCTGGTAGGTGGCCTCGCGCTCGGCCAGCCCGAAGTACGCCGGGACCGTGATCACCGCGGCGGCCCGCCCTCCCGGCGGTGCCGGCGCCGCCGCGGCGAGCTGCCGCAGGATCAGCGCGGAGATCGACTCCGGGGTGTGGTCCTGGCCGCGGATCGTGATCGGGAATTCGGTGCCCATGTGCCGCTTGATG
>Ga0335073_10001724_pt1 | contig 29448 bp, 21 predicted proteins | sample Lox_Sample_22_FD_207093 | JGI IMG/M metagenome (GOLD analysis project Ga0335073, IMG submission 207093) | Soil microbial communities from Loxahatchee National Wildlife Refuge, Florida, United States - Lox_Sample_2.2 | ecosystem: Environmental > Terrestrial > Soil > Wetlands | place: USA... | reverse complement strand
CGACGACGCCGCAGCGCTGCAGAAGAAAATTGAAGCCAGTCTGGAGACGTATCGCACCGAGTACGCCACGTACTACAGGAAGCATCAGGAAGCGACCTCGCCGGCGATGCGCGATGCGAACCCTACTGTGGTTCTGATACCAGGCATTGGCATGTTTTCGTTTGGCAAGAGTAAGAGTGAATCGAGGGTCGTGGGTGAGTTCTACACCAATGCCATCCACGTGATGGAGGGCGCGACGGCGCTCGCCGGAAGTTCCGCAGTGAAAGACGTGCCCCAGGCCGGCGCTGCCGCGCCATGCGAGGCATTCGAGGTGTACTCCGGTTATGTCGCGCTGCCCGCGGTGGAGGCCTTCCGCATTGAGTACTGGCTGCTGGAAGAAGCCAAGCTGCGCCGTCAACCGCCGGAAAAGGAACTGAGCCGTCGCATTGTTCTGATTGTCGGCGGCGCGAGCGGTATTGGCCGTGCTGCTGCATTGATTGCAGCCGAGCGTGGTGCGCACATCATGATTGCGGACCGCGATCCTGCGGGGGCAGAAGCGGCCGCGCAAGAGGCGCGCACCATCGTGGGCAACAAGGAAGCCGTCGCCGCCGCTGTGGTCGATATTCGGGACCGCGCGTCGATTGCGGCGGCGATGCGAGAAACCGTTGCGCGCTTCGGCGGCCTCGACATCCTCATTAACACGGCAGCGATCTTCCCATCCTCACCCCAGGGCGCAATCAGCGATGCGATGTGGTCGACGACGCTTGATCTCAACGTCACGGCGAACTATTTGCTGGCTGAAGAGGCGGCCCGGATCTTCAATGCACAGAAAATTGACGGCAGCATTGTGCTCACCAGTTCGGCGAACGCCGTCGTTCCCAAGCGGGGCAGCGAGGCTTACGACGTGAGCAAAGCGGCGCTGAGCCACCTGGTGCGCGAACTTGCGGTTTCGCTGGCGCCGCATGTCCGTGTCAATGGCATCAGTCCTGCGACCGTGGTTAAAGGGTCGACGATGTTCCCACGCGACCGCGTGATCACGTCGCTCACGAAATACGGCATCCACTTCGAACCATCGATGTCTGACGATCAGCTGCGCGATCTGCTTGCCGGGTTTTACGCCAATCGAACGCTGACCCATCAGCCCATTGAGCCGGACGACTGCGCGCGCGCGATCCTGTTCCTCGCGGGGCCGCACACGCGCTGCACTACGGGGCATCTCATTCCCGTCGACGGCGGACTGCCTGAGGCTTTCCTGCGGTGAGCAACGGCCCGACGCTCGTCGCGATCGATCTGGGCGCGGAGAGCTGCCGGGTTTCCCTGCTGCAGTGGCCGAGCGGCGAGCCGCGTGTATCCATGGTTCGACGCTTCGAGAATGGGCCGCAGGATTATGGGGTTACCGGCTGGCACTGGAACCTCGACCGCATCTGTGAAGAACTCGAGGCTGGATTGCGCAGTTGCGCTGACTTAGCTCCAGACGGCATTGCCAGTATCGGTGTGACGGGCTGGGCTGTCGATTATGTTCGGCTCGGCGCGTCGGGGAAGCCCCTGGGCGCGCCGTTCTGTTATCGCGATGAACGCAATCAGCGGGCGATGGCAGAAGTCCACGCGATCATTCCTGCCGAAAAGCTGTACGCGCGAACCGGAGTGCAGATTCAGCCGATCAACACGATCTATCAGCTGTTTGCGGATCGAGGCAGCGGCATTCCCGACCCGGCTCCCTGGGTGAATCTACCGGAGTACATTTTGCATTGGCTTGGCGCGCCACGCGTCGCCGAGTTCACCAACGCGACCCACACCGGGCTCATCGATGCGGACACGCGGCAATGGTCGGATGAGATTTTTGCAGGATTGGGGTTTGATCGGGCTGCAGCGCCGGAGATCGTTGCTTCGGGAACGGCGCTGGGTCCGGTGCGAGATGATTTGCGGCGTTTGCCGGCCTTCGCGCAAACACAACTGATCGCACCCGCTTGCCACGACACGGCTTCGGCCATCGCGGGCATTCCCGAACGGCCCGGCAACTGGGCCTACATCAGCTCCGGTACCTGGTCGCTGGTCGGGATGCCGCTCATGCAGAGCCATCGCACGCAGGAAGCCTTTGCTCGTGGCTTCACGAACCTGGGTGCTGCTGACGGCGGAGTCCTCTTCCATCGCGGCCTGCCTGGCATGTGGCTTCTTCGCCAATGCATGAACACGTGGGATCGGGAAAGCGGATGGAAGCTTGCCGACCTGATCGCCGGGGCGCGGCGACTGTCTCCGCCGGATCGTCTGCTTGACCTCGACGATCCGGCACTGCTGCCGCCAGGCGATATGACCGCACGGATCAACGCACAGCGCAACCGCGACGGGGCGGCACCGCTGCCTCCGGGGTGCGACGCGGCCCCACACTACGCTAGCCTGATCTTTCACAGCCTGGCCGCGCGCTACGGATCGCTGATCGCGGAGATTGCGGAGATGACCTGTCGGCGGCCGCATCACATCTCCATCGTTGGCGGCGGCAGTCAAAATGAATACCTCAACGCTCTCACCGCCGACGCCACGGGCCTGCCGGTCGAGCGCTGCTCTGCCGAAAGCTCAACGCTGGGAAATTTCGCCATACAATGGGCGCGCATCGAGCAGTCCTCAGGCTCGCTGCAGCCCCAGTCGATTGCCGAAAAGGTCTCCGCGCTCGCCGCCCTTCAGGTTGCGTAGCGCCGAAAGGAACGCGCATGTCCTCTGCCATTCTTGGCGGAATCGGATGGCATATGGTCGGCGCAGCTTCTGCTGCGTCTTTCTACGCGCCGATTGAGAAAGTAAAGAAGTGGTCCTGGGAGACGACGTGGGCGGTGGCGGGGATATTCTCGTGGGTTTTGCTGCCCAGCATCGTCAGTCTGATCCTGCTGCCGGATTTTCATGCCTTCTACGCCGGCATCGACAGCAGCGTGCTTCTGAAAACTTTCCTCTTCGGATGCATGTGGGGCGTGGGCAACGTGAATTACGGGCTCACCATGCGGTACCTCGGTATGTCGCTCGGCATTGGTGTCGCTATCGGTGTGACGCTGGTCGTCGGCACGCTGGTCCCGCCTGTCCTGCACGGGCAGCTGGGCGAGCTGATCACCAGCCGCAGCGGGCATTTCACGATGGCAGGCATCATGCTGGCGCTTGTTGGCATCGCGGTCGTTTCCTGGGCCGGCCATCAGAAGGAACAACGCATGGGTGTTCGTGCGGAAGAATTCAATCTGACGAAGGGGCTGCTGCTGGCCATAATGTGCGGCATTTTCTCGTCGGGAATGTCCTTTGCCATTGACGCGGCGCGTCCGATTGCGGCCGCGGCACAGCAGGCTGGAATCAAGCCGCTGTACGCTGCGCTGCCCAGCTACGTGATCATCATGGGCGGAGGGGCAATCGTCAATTTTGCTTATTGCTTCTCCCGTCTTGCCTTCCGCAAGGATCTCTCGCTGCGTGCCGATCTTTCGCAGACGCGACGGACATTGCTCATAAACAGCACGATGGCTGCAGCGGGCGGCATCATGTGGTATCTGCAGTTCTTCTTCTACGCGTGGGGTGCGGCGAATATTCCGGCGCGGCTCGGTTTCGTCAACTGGATGCTCCACATGAGTGGCTATGTGCTTTTTGGCGGTATCGTTGGCCTGGCTCTCGGAGAATGGCGCGGTGCGCGTGGCCGTCCGGTACAGCTATTGTGGTCGGGAATGGCGATTATCATTGCCGCGGCCAACCTTGTCGGGCTGGGAATGGCAACGTAGCCGCGGCACTTCACAGCTCGAAGTCCGCAACGCAGTCACGATTTCTGCATCTGACTATTCGCTGAATCATTCCTTAGCGAGAGTCCTCGATGCATCGTACTTTGCTTCCCGGTAAGCCCTATCCTCTGGGCGCCACTCCAAATAAGATCGGAACCAATTTCGCTCTTTTTTCTCAAAACGCCACCGGCGTTTCGGTTTGCTTCTTTGACGAGAACGGCAATCAGATCGACTGCGTTGCACTGCGCGAGCGCACGGCCTTCGTATGGCATGGGCTTGTGCGCGGAATTAAGCCCGGGCAGCGCTACGGTTATCGCGTCGAGGGCCCGTGGGAGCCGGAGAAGGGGTTGCGCTTCAACTCCAGCAAGCTCCTTGTCGATCCATACGCGAAGGCCATCACCGGCGAGGTCGACTGGAAAGCGCCCATCTTTCCCTACGACGTCACAACAGGAAACGATCTGGCTCGCGATGACCGGGACTCTGCTGCCGGGGTCCCGAAATCCGTCGTGATCGACTCGCACTTTGACTGGGAGGACGACTGCCCACTCGATATCCCACTCGCCGACTCGATTATTTATGAGCTGCACGTCCGGGGATTCTCAAAGCTGCGTGAAGCTATGCCCGAAGAGTTGCGCGGAACCTACGCGGGTCTGGCCTGCGACACGAGCATCGACTATCTGAAGAGGCTCGGCGTCACCGCCATCGAGTTGCTGCCGGTTCACCACTTTATTGACGAAGGCCACCTGATCGATCTGGGACTGCGCGACTACTGGGGCTACAACACGCTGAGCTACTTTGCGCCCATGTCGCGCTACAGCTCGTCCGGAGACATGGGTCAGCAGGTCGTCGAGTTCAAAGAGATGGTGAAGACGCTGCACAAGGCCGGGATCGAGGTCATCCTCGATGTGGTTTACAACCACACGTGCGAAGGCAATCGCATGGGGCCAATGCTGTCGATGAAGGGCATCGACAATACGACGTACTATCGCCAGGTGCCTGACGAGCCGCGCTACTACATGGATTTCACCGGGACGGGGAACACGCTGAATGTTATGAATCCCCAGGTACTGAAGCTGGTGATGGATTCGCTGCGTTACTGGGTTACGGAGATGCATGTGGACGGCTTCCGCTTCGATCTGGCCAGTACTCTGGCGCGCGAACTGCATGCCGTTTCGAAGCTGTCGAGTTTCTTCGACACTATCCATCAGGACCCCACCATCGCGGACGTGAAGCTGATTGCGGAACCCTGGGACGTGGGCGAAGGCGGGTATCAGGTTGGCAACTTCCCAGTGTTGTGGGCCGAATGGAACGGTAAATATCGCGACACGGTGCGCCGTTTCTGGAAGGGGGACAGCGGGCTGCTCTCCGACTTTGCCTACCGGCTCACCGGGTCGTCCGACCTTTATGAGATGGATGGGCGCCGACCCTACGCGTCGATCAACTTCGTTACCGCTCACGACGGCTTCACGCTCTGCGATCTGGTCAGCTACAACGAGAAGCACAACGAAGCCAATGGCGACAACAACAGCGACGGCGCCAACGACAACAATTCCTGGAACATGGGTGCCGAGGGGCCTACCAACGATCCCGCTATCAACAATCTGCGGGAACGCCAGACTCGCAACTTCCTCGCCACGCTCATTCTCTCGCAGGGGGTGCCCATGATTTGCGGGGGCGATGAACTGGCTCGTTCGCAGAAGGGCAACAACAATGTGTATTGCCAGGACAACGAACTCGCGTGGTTCAACTGGAAGCTGACGCCGGCCGAGGAGCGGCTGCGCGATTTCACTGCGAAACTGATTCACCTGCGACGCAAACATCCGAATCTGCATCGGCGAAAGTTTTTTCAGGATCGCGTGATTCGGGGCTCGGTTGTGCGCGACATTGCCTGGTGTAACACCGACGGCAACGAGCTGTCGGAAGAAGCGTGGACCACCGACTGGAACCGCTCGCTGGCTCTCATGCTGAACGGCAAAACGCTCGCCATCAGCGACGAGGAAGGCAACAAGATTGTGGACGACAGCTTTCTTATTGTGGTGAACGCATCCGCGGAGGGAGTGGAGTTTAAGCTACCCGAGGCGCCGGCAGAAAATCCGTGGATTCAGGTGCTGAACACGGAGAACATTGAGGATCCTTTCGCGGCGGAAGACGTCGACGCGAAGGTGATTCTCGGCGGGAGGGCTTTACGCGTGTTCAGTGACGGCAAAGGCAGGGTGGATCCGTGATGGCAATGAACTTGATTCGCACCACTTGTTGTGTTGTCGGAGGCGGACCAGCGGGTGTCATGCTCGGCTATCTTCTGGCGCGCGCCGGTGTCGAGGTCACCGTTCTCGAGAAGCACAAAGACTTCAACCGTGATTTCCGCGGCGATACGGTGCACCCGTCAACGCTGCAACTGATGAAGGAACTGGGTATTCTCGAGGATTTTCTGCAGCAGCCGCACCAAACAATCGATCGCGTGAGTGTGACATTCGGCGGCGAGACGTTCGAAATGGCGTCGCTTCGCGCCGTAAAGATTGATACGCCTTTCATCGCGCTGATGCCGCAATGGGACTTCCTGAACTTTCTCACCAGCAAGGCGAAGCGCTATCCGGAGTTCAACATTTTGATGGAGCACGAGGCGACTGCCCTGACGATGAAGGACGACAGAGTCGCGGGTGTGACCGCTCGCTCACGGGACGGAGAAAAGCAGATCGAGGCGCGCCTGGTGATCGCATGCGATGGACGCCATTCCATCATGCGCCAGGACGCGGCATTGCCGGTGAAGGAGCACGGAGTGCCCATCGATGTGCTGTGGTTTCGCCTCAGCCGCCGGTCGACCGATGTGGGCGAGCAGGTGCTCGGCAATGTGAACTATGGCAAACTGCTCATCCTGATCGATCGCGGCGACTATTTCCAGGCCGGACTTCTCATTCGAAAAGGAGGGTTTCCCGAGGTTCAGCAGCAGGGAATCGACGCATTTCGACAGTCGCTTTCACAGCTGGTGCCGCAACTCGGCGATCGTGTGAACGAAATCAAAGACTGGAGCCAGGTAAAGCTGCTCTCGGTGCAGATCAACCGGCTGGAACAGTGGTGGCGCCCAGGGCTGCTCTGTATTGGAGACGCGGCGCATGCTATGTCGCCGGTGTTCGGCGTAGGGATTAACCTCGCGATTCAGGATGCAGTGGCTTCGGCGAATATTCTCGCTCCCCCACTTTCCCGGGGTGATGATCCGGATCCGATCCTTGCTGAAGTTCAGTCGCGCCGCGAATTTCCTGTGCAGGGAACGCAGCGTATGCAGGTGATCGTCCATAAGGTCCTGTCCAGAGTCTTCCAGCAAAACGGGCCCATGGAACCTCCGTTGCTGTTGAAGCTGATAACCGGGATTCCCGGCATGCAAAGCCGTATGGCGCAAATCGTCGGGATCGGTCTGCGTCCGGAGCATATCGAAACTCCCGATATCCACACTGCATAGCGCGCGGATGTTGTCGCGTTGGCGTGGCTTCCTTAAGATCAAAGATTGATCCCGCTCATGGCTCAGTCCGCCCCGATCCGCGTCCGCTTTGCGCCTTCGCCCACAGGATTCCTCCATGTTGGGAACGCGCGCACCGCACTTTACAACTGGCTGTTCGCCCGCCACACGGGCGGTGCTTTTCTGCTGCGCATCGAGGACACCGATCTCGATCGCAGCGAGGTGCGCCACGAGAAGCAGTTGATGGAAGACCTGTTGTGGCTCGGCATCGACTGGGACGAAGGTCCCGGCGTGGAAGGCCCTCATGCGCCTTATCGCCAGTCCGAGCGGCTCGGTATTTATCGCGAACATACGGATCGACTCATCACGGAAGGGAAGGCGTATCGCTGCTTCTGCACTACGGAACAACTGGAAGAAGAACGCCGCGAGGCCGCGGCTGCCCATAAGCCGCAGGTGTACTCGGGACGATGCAGGGCGATCAGCGACGCCGATTCCGCTGCGCGAGCTGCCAAGGGCGAGTCCTTCGCGGTCCGCCTGCGCATTCCCGATCATCCGCTGCGCTTCCACGACATGGTTCGTGGCGTGGTTGAGTTTCCTAACGAAACCGTGAGCGATCCGATCCTCGTGCGCTCCGGCGGCATGCCGGTCTACAACTATGTCGTCACGCTCGATGATGCGCTGATGGAGATCACGCATGTGATTCGCGGCGACGACCACATCTCGAATACTCCGAAGCAGGTTGCCATCTACGAGGCCTTCGGGTGGAAGCCGCCGGAATTTGCGCACCTCTCGACGATCCTCGGCAGCGATCGCGAGCGGCTCTCGAAGCGGCATGGCGCTACGTCAGTCGCCAGCTTTCGCGAGATGGGAATCCTGCCCGAGGCGCTGGTGAATTATCTGGCGCTGCTGGGATGGGGTGCGGAGGGCGGCACGCGTGAGATTTTTTCGCGCGAAGAACTGGTGAAGGAATTTCGCCTCGAGCGTGTTACGGCATCACCCGCTGTCTTCGACTGGGAAAAGCTGCACTGGCTCAACCGGCACTATCTGAAAGCCGCTGATCCGGAGCGCATTGCGGAACTGGCATGGCCGTACTTTGAAGCGGCGGGCTATCTGCCTGCGTATGGCATAGCCGTGGCATCGCCTGCGGTCGGGGGCTGGTTCGGAAAACTCCTTGCGCTCTTCCTGCCTTCTGTCAATCAGCTCGATGAGCTGCCGGTCAAGGCTGCATTCATCTTTCGCTTCGACCCGCTGGCCGCACGATCGAACGAAGAAAACGCACCGATCCTTGCAGCGGATTCCGCGCAGAAGGTCCTGGCCGCGTTCGCCGCCCGTGTTGCCGGGAACGCCGGACCCGTCACACCTGAGCAATTCAAGGCATGGATGAACGAGATCAAAACTGAGACAAGCGCGAAGGGCAAGGAACTCTTCCACCCTGTTCGCATCGCGCTCACGGGCGCACATTCAGGCCCGGAATTCGACAAGCTGATCCCAATTCTCGAAGACGGCAGCGGGCTTGACCTTCCTGTACGTGTACTCGGCGTACGTGAGCGCATCGAACAGTTCATGAGCACAGCACGATGACGACGGTTCTGTGGATCGGCGAAGCCTTTCCTTCGCGTCTTGCCATCGTTCTGCGTCCGCGCGGTGGCGATGGCCTCATGGCAGACCTCGAAGAGGTACGCGCCGCGGGCATCGACGTGCTCGTCTCTCTGCTCACGGCGCAGGACGCCGAGGAACTCGGTCTGGTGGAAGAAGGCCGCATCGCGCAGCAACTCGGCATGCAGTTCATCTCGTATCCGATTCTGGATCGCTGCACGCCGTCCGATCTGCCCGATTTTCACGGTCTGGTGGCTGGCCTTCGCGATCAGGTCCGCGCCGGTCGCAGCATTGGCGCGCATTGCCGCGGATGTATCGGTCGCGCGACCGTCCTGCTTGCTTCGGTCCTGATCGCTCTGGGCTGGAAAGCCGGCGAAGCTCTGCGACTTATCGAGCAGGCGCGCGGCTTTCAGGTTCCCGACACAGATGAGCAACTGGAATGGATCCTCAACTTCCGGCCCGAACCATAAATCTCGCGTTCCCGCATTCCTGGCAGGCCGAGATCCTCCCGAAGCGGCCGCTGATCAGGCCGCTGCGGTGCTATACCTATCCGCGCGAAGCGGAGGAAGTGGAGCGTGGCGCGCTGGAGGTGATGGTGGACCCCAGCGGCAAGGGTCCGAAGTTTCTGGCAACGTTTGCCATGGGTTTTGCCGATCCGGCTGCACCCACGGGTGTGTGGAGTTGTCCTAACCCTGACGAACTTTGCGCAGTCTCCGGCGGCTACGCTTACATCGTTAACACGCTGGAGCCGGCGTCGTTCACGCATATCGTCTTTCGGCCGGTGTTTCAGCCGCTTCCGCTGCCTGCACGCAATCTGCTCGTTTTTGCGGGTCACCAGGCGCTTCTGGCATGGGGACCGAGCGGCCAGGCATGGCAGACACGGCGGCTTTCGTCCGAGGGCATACGGGTGACGGAAATGCAGGGCGACAAGCTGTACGGATTTGGCTGGGATCTGCTTCGTGATTGTGAAGTTCCATTTATCGTCAATTTGCGAACCGGGGAGACCTTTCAGTCTGCATCGGACGCGGGGCGATAAAAGCTCAGCGCCGCATCGCCCTGCCTGAGCACGCGGTAACGGACCAACACTCCGGACCGTTCCGCTAACTCACGTCGCTTTTCATGCTCGGCGATTATGATCGCGTTCGACGCAAGAATGGACCGGCAGTCACCGCCGAGCAGGTTCAGGGCCGTCTCATATTCGCCCGCTTCGGCATAGGGCGGATCGAGGAATACGAGGTCCACACAACGCCCGGTTTCGGTCAGACGCCGCAGAGCGGCGCCGGTGCTGCGCGCCTCCAGCGAATATCCGCCGCGGATTCCCAGCGCGGCGAGGTTGCTCCGAATGGCACGGTTCGCCACATCGGCCTGCTCCACAAAGATGGCTTCCCGGGCTCCGCGGCTGAGCGCCTCGATGCCCACAGCACCGGACCCCGCATACAAATCCAGGAATACTGCGTCAGCGATTCGTGGCGCCAGCACGTTGAACAGCGTCTCGCGAAGCCGATCGCTGGTGGGCCTTGTGTCCAGGCCGTGCGGAGCCTTCAGAACCCGCGATCGATACTGCCCCGCAATCACTCGCATTGCTTCTCCCCGGAAAAATCCGCCGACCCTCTACAATAACGGCAAGGACCTGAGGAGAACGGAATGCGCGCCTGGTCGTTACCACTCGGACGCTGGTTTGGTGTGCACCTGCGCATTCACTATTTCTTTCTCCTCCTTCTGATCTTCTGCATTCTCTCCACGAACCTTTCCGGTATTGCATCGTGGCGCGGCGTTTTCCTTTGGTTTTTGCTCTTTGGTGCTGTACTGGGGCGCGAAGCCGCCCGGGCTCTTACGGCGGCGTGGCACGGCCTCACCGTGCGCAGCATCCTGCTTCTCCCGATTGGGGGACTCTTTTCCTACTCCAGCCCGGAAATGGCCGAGCGCGCCTCCGAGGGCTCAACGCAGTGGGCGCTGACCCTTGCCGGACCGCTCTCGAATCTGGGATTCGCTGCTCTTGTTACGGCGCTCATCGAAGGGGCCAGCTCGCAGGTTCGAATTGCGGCGCTGCCTATCGTGACGCCGGCACACCTGATGCGCTCAACCGTCTGGCTCAACGTAGCCCTCGCGGTCATCAACTTCATCCCCGCATACCCACTGGATGCGGGTCGGCTGATGCGCAGCATTTTCTCGCGCACTCGCGGAGTCGCCCAGGCTACACGGGCGGCCTCGGGTCTCGGGCAGATGCTCGGCATCGGGGCCGTTGTCGCCGGGCTGGCGCTGCTGGCGATCCCAAACACCCATCTGGCCTCGTCGCTCAGCCCGTGGTTCATCATGGGTGGGTTTTTCGTATTTATCGGAGCGCAACTGGAAGATCAGGGCGTCCTTTTTCAGTCTGTTGTCGAAACCGTGCGCATGCGCGACGTGATGCTCACCGACTTCGACACTCTTTCGCCGTCCGACACGCTTTCCGATGCGCTCTATAAGGCGATTCACAGCCTGCAGGACGACTTCCCGGTGGTCCGCGGAGCGGCGCTGGTCGGCGTCGTTTCGCGCCAGGGGATCATCCAGGCTCTGCGCCATGGCGGCAACGGCTACATCCAGGCCATCATGTCGCGTGCCTTTCAGGTTGCGCAGCCCGACGACTCGCTCGGAGTGCTGATCCGCCGCATCGGCAGCGGCCGCCTCTCGCTGATCCCGGTGGCCGAGAGTGGACGCATCGTCGGCATCGTGACCTGGCAGAACCTGAGCAGCAGCATGGGCCTGCTTGCCGAGTATCGCCGCCTCGAGCGCACCGACACCGAATCGTGAACGACGAACCGCTTGCGCCGGGCCTTTACATCGTCGCCACACCGATTGGCAATCTTGAAGACATTACGCTTCGCGCCCTGCGGGTGCTGCGCTCGGTTGACCGAATTGCCTGCGAGGACACACGACAAACGCGCAAGCTGCTCGACCGTTATGGCGTTACGACGCCGACGATCAGCAGCCACGAGCACAATGAGCGTGAGCGCAGCCGCGAGCTGATCGAGGAACTGAAGAACGGCGCACGCATCGCTGTTGTCTCCGATGCGGGCACTCCGGGCATCTCCGACCCGGGGATGGTGCTGGTGCAGGCTGCAATTGATGAAGGCATTCCGGTATTCCCGATCCCTGGAGCGAGCGCGGCACTGACGGCGCTGGTTGCCTCCGGGCTGAACACGGAGCATTTCACCTTCGTAGGGTTTCTTCCACCCAAGGCAGGCGCCCGCCGCACCACGCTTGAAATCTTTGCGCGGGCGACGACAACCGGGACGACGCTGGCGGTCTACGAAGCTCCCCATCGCATCCTTGAAACTCTGGCTGACGTCGAGAATGTCTGGGGTTCCGATTGCCGCATCGTTCTCGGCCGCGAGCTCACCAAGGTGCACGAAGAATTCCTGCGTGGCACGGTTCGCGAAATCCGCGAGCAACTGGAGAACCGCGACCGGATTCGCGGGGAGATCGTTCTGCTGATCGATGCGCAGCGCGCTCCTGCAGCATCAGGTGTGGGCTTTGCCACGATTGAGGCTCGGCTGGCCGAACTGGAGAAATCCGAAGGTCTGGCCGAAAAAGATGCCCTCAAGCGGATCGCTCGGGAGCGTGGTATTTCAAAGAGCGACGTTTGGCGCGAGTTGCAGCGCGAACGGGCGCGAGAAAAGTAGCCGCGTCAGGCTCCGGGCGTAATGATACCCGACCGTTGTACCCAGCGGTCTCCCTGCTTTTCGAGGTAAAGCCAGCTTCCCGCTCCACAGAGGTGGGCGCACCAGTCGTTCTCATACACCAACGCCGCTCTGTGTCTCGTATCGAAGTAGACTTCGCTGAAAAACGTCACTCCCGGATAAGCCGACCATTGAGATTGCGTCTCGGAACTTACGTCCGGGGCCGTCTTCGCTGCGCGCAGTGAAGCCACATCCTCAGGGCTCAGCAGAGCGAACGCATGGTTCAGCTGGAATGCATCCTTCACAAGCGAGATCCGGATGTAACGGTTGGTCTGGTAATCCGCGACGGCTTCCTCGAACCCCCGAGCATTCTCCGGCGGTGGTTTCAGCTGACCCTGCGGAGGAACGGCCGGATTGCGGTCCGAATCATTCACGGTGACCTGGGCGATTGCCCAGGAGGCGCCTTGAGCAGAGGGAAGGCTGGCCAGCGTCTTCCCCGGCATCAAGGCCTCATAGATCGCATAGGAATCGTCAGCGCGATCGGCCGGCATCGGGATGGCACCCTGGATCGTGTAATGGGCGGGCGGCGCAGGAGGCTTGCGGTTATTGACGGCCTGCGGGACTGCGATCATCGCGAGAGCCGGCAGCGCACCATACCCGAGCAGGGGGAGACAGTATTTGCGCAATCGCATGCCTGCATAGACGCGCTCAATCGCCCTGGCGTTCCTCATTTTCTGAAGAAAAACGGCCGCCCGGAGACGGCCGCTGTTTGCGTGTCCGGCTATTTCTGTCCGGCAAGCTGGCGCAGAACGTACTGCAGGATGCCGCCGTGTTCGAAGTAGAGGATCTCCTGCGGCGTGTCGATGCGGATCCTCGCCGGGAAGGTCTTTGTCTTGCCGGCAGCATCTGTAGCCCGCACGACCACGGTGTGGCCGGTGCCGAATTTCGAATCGAGACGCTCTTTAAGGCCAACGATGTCATAGGTTTCTTCGCCGGTGAGCCCCAGAGACTCGACATTTTTGGCGGCTTCAAACTGCAACGGCAGAATGCCCATCCCAACCAAATTCGACCGATGGATGCGCTCGAAGCTCTCGGCGATGACGGCACGAACACCGAGCAGCCGTGGCCCCTTGGCGGCCCAGTCGCGCGAGGAGCCGGAGCCGTACTCCTTGCCGGCCAGGATGATCAGCGGCGTGCCACGCTCGGCGTAGTGGACTGAGGCGTCGTAGATCGACATCTGCTCCCCTTCGGGCAGAAGTCGTGTCACTCCACCTTCGGTACCGGGGGCGAGCTTGTTGCGCAGGCGAACGTTGGCGAAGGTGCCGCGCACCATTACTTCGTGATTGCCGCGGCGCGATCCGTAGGAGTTGAAGTCGGCCGGTTTCACGCCATGTTCGGTCAGGTATTTTCCGGCCGGGCCGTTCAGCTTGATGGAGCCCGCTGGAGAGATGTGGTCGGTCGTGACTGAATCACCCAGCACGGCCAGCACGCGCGCGTCAGAGATTTCCTTTACGGGAGTGGGCGCCGCCGGCATGCCGTCGAAGTAGGGGGCTTTCCGGATGTAGGTCGAGTCCTGCTCCCACTGGTAGACGTCGCCGGTGGGGAAGCTCAGCTTCTGCCAGTTTGAATCGCCCTTTGTGACGGTCGCGTATTCCTTCGTGTAGCTGTCGGATGTAATGGCCGAGGCGATCACGCTCGAGACCTCCTGTTGCGATGGCCAGATATCGCGCAGGAAGACGGCCTTGCCAGCTTTGTCCTTTCCGATGGGATCGTTGTCGAAGTCATGATCGATACGACCGGCGAGCGCATAGGCGACAACCAAGGGCGGCGACATGAGGTAGTTGGCGCGAACCTCAGAGTTGATGCGGCCTTCGAAGTTGCGATTGCCGCTCAGCACCGACACCGCAACGAGCGAGTGATCTTCGATGGCCTTCGAGATGTCCGACGGCAGCGGACCGGAGTTCCCAATGCACGTCGTGCAGCCGTAGCCAACGGTGTTGAAGCGGAGCTTGTCGAGCCATTGCGTGAGGCCGGCCTTGTCGTAATAGTCGGTCACGACGCGGGATCCGGGAGCCAGCGATGTCTTGACCCATGGCGGGACGTTCAGGCCCTTCTCGACCGCCTTCTTTGCGAGCAATCCCGCTGCGACCATCACGGAGGGGTTCGACGTGTTGGTGCAACTGGTGATCGCCGCGATCACGATCGAACCATGATCGAGATACGGTTCCACATCCACACCAAAGCGTTCTTTGGCGGTCGCCGGGATGTGCCCGTTTCCGTCTGAGCCCGGTTCGGGTGAAGCGTGTGTCGACTGAACGTTACCGTTGGCGGACGCGTGGCCGCCTTCACCCTCCCAGCGAATGGCCTGGCGCTGGCCGACCTTGTCGGCGTTGGGTCCAAGCAGGGACGGCAGCTGCTTTTTGAAGTTCGTTCCTGCTTCGCGCAGCAGAACCCGGTCCTGGGGGCGTTTGGGTCCGGCGACGCTGGGCTCCACCTGTGCCAGGTCCAGCGCAATCGTCTGCGAGTACTCAGCCTCCGGCGCATCGGGCGTGTGGAAGAGCCCCTGCTCCCTGAAGTAGCTCTCGACCAGCGCAATCTGGTCTGCGCTGCGACCGGTGAGGCGCAAGTAACGCAGTGTCTCTGCATCGACGGGGAAGAGTCCGCAGGTTGCGCCATATTCGGGAGCCATGTTGCCGATCGTGGCGCGATCCGCCAGAGGCAGTTCGGCGATGCCCGGGCCGTAGAACTCCACGAACTTGCCGACGACACCGAGTTTACGCAGCATCTCTGTCACGGTGAGAACGAGGTCGGTTGCTGTGGCGCCCTCGCGCAGCTTGCCGGTGAGTTTGAAGCCGACGACCTGGGGCACAAGCATCGACACGGGCTGGCCGAGCATGGCTGCCTCGGCTTCAATGCCGCCGACTCCCCAGCCGAGCACACCGAGGCCGTTGATCATGGTCGTGTGCGAGTCGGTTCCGACCAGCGTATCGGGATAGGCCTGGGGGTTCGCGCCGGAGGTCGTGAAGACCACTCGGGCCAGGTGTTCGAGGTTGACCTGGTGGCAGATGCCCATGCCCGGAGGGACGGCGGAGAAGTTGCGGAACGCGGTCTGTCCCCACTTGAGGAAGGCATAGCGCTCACGATTGCGCTGGAACTCCAGCGCGGCGTTGACGGTGTAGGCGTTGCCGGTGCCGAACTCGTCGACCTGCACCGAGTGGTCGATGACCAGCTCGGCCGGTTGCAGTGGGTTGATCTTTTGCGGATCGCCGCCGAGTAGCTTCATGGCGTCGCGCATGGCGGCCAGGTCGACCACTGCGGGCACACCGGTGAAGTCCTGCATGAGGACGCGCGCCGGCATCCACGAGATCTCGCGCGACGGCTCGGCCTTTGGGTCCCATTTCGCGAGGAACTCGATGTCGCCGGCGGTGACGGACTTGCCGTCTTCGTAACGAAGCAGGTTCTCGAGCAGGATGCGCAGGCTAAAGGGGAGGCGGTGAAGGTCGACGCCGCGCTTCTCAAGCGCGCTGAGGCGGAAGATCTCCCATGTCTTGCCGCCGGACTTCAGTTCGGACTGGCTGCCAAAGCTGTTCATGACCGTTTCCTTTCGTGGTGAGAGGCGCAAGGACTTCGCGTCCGCGACATTTCAGGGGCGGAGCGTAATGGGGGGTCCAGTCAGAGTGTGTTGCGTCGTCCGCGATCGTGACGGCCACGGCGGAAGCGCCGGAGACGCGGCAGAAACGAGATGAGAGAACTCATCGTCACCGCTCCATATTTTAGATCGTTTGAGCCCGGAAGGGGACAGGCGGCCTTGTCCCTGATCGTTCGGCGTCTCTATCATGGAGGCCTCATATGATGATGCGACGCGTCTTTCTGGTGAAAGCAGTACTGGTGCTCGGCGCGGTCTGCCTTGCACCCTGCCACGCGCAGGACACACTTCAGCAGGAGGGGGACCGGCTGGCTTCGCTGCTGGAGTGGCATCAGGGGAGTGTGGTAGCCGAAATCGGAGCAGGGCAGGGCCAGTTCACCATGGCCGCTGCACAACGGGTCGGTCCCTCCGGCAGGATCTACAGCAACGAACTCAATCCGGAGGAGGTGGCCCACCTCCAGGATCTGGCAAAGACGCAGACGAACATCGTCGTGGTCAAAAGCTCCGAAACCAGCGTGAACCTTCCACCGGAGTGCTGCGACTCCATCTTCATGCGGCTCGTTTACCACCACTTCACGAAGCCGGCTGAGATTGACGGATCGCTGGTGCGTTCGCTCAGGCCGGGGGGACGACTGGCGGTGATCGATGAAGAGCCGCGTCCAGGATCGTCGATCCCGGAGGGCGTCCCCAGCGACCGGATGGGGCACGGCATTCCGCAGCCGGTTCTTATCAGAGAACTCAAAGGTGCAGGGTTCGAGGTCGAGTCGATCCAGAAGGACTGGCCCAGCGACGAATCCCACCGGTTGTACTGCGTCGTCTTCCGCAAGGGCAACTCTTAGGTTCCGCTCCGGATCGGTTGAATCACCCTGATCCTGAGTATGGGGTGAACTTTTCTTAACACTTCGGTGTTAACCATGGTTTACAGGAGAGCGCCAATCGAAGTACACTCCTGACATTGGCGCGGTCTCCAGACGCCCACCCGGAGGCTCGGGATGTCGCTGCGCTGCCTGTCGAAACAAGCTGAAGCGGTAAGAGCAGGATGAGTGCAAACGCACAACCCGAGCGGAGCGCGCACGTGTTGGCGAGCCCCGCGGTCGAAGAGGGACAGCGATCTCTGGAGGGGGTGCATGGCACCGTTGAGGTGCCGCACCACCAGGCCGGGTTCTGGAAGCAGTGGCGAGCCTTTGTTGGGCCGGCCATTCTGGTCAGCGTTGGTTACATGGATCCGGGCAACTGGGGAACCGATCTGCAGGCAGGGGCGCAGTACCGCTACGGACTCCTTTGGGTGGTGGCGCTGGCCAGCCTGATGGCGATCTTCATGCAGGTGATTGCCGCACGCCTGGGAGTGGTGACCGGCAAGGATCTGGCGCAGTGCTGCCGCGACTGGTATCCGCGCTGGACGCGCTGGCCGAACTGGCTCATGAGCGAGATCGCGATTGGAGCCTGCGATCTGGCGGAGGTGCTGGGCAGCGCCGTCGCGCTGAACCTGCTCTTCCATATCCCGCTGCTGTGGGCGGTGATTATTACAGGGCTCGACGTGCTGCTGCTGCTGGCGCTGCAGCGGTTCGGGATGCGGACGATCGAAGCGGTGGTGGTATTGCTGGTCGCTACCATTGCGGCGTGTTACTTCATCGAGCTGTTCGTGATCCCTGAGACTCACCCCAGCTTTGGGGAGATGGGCCGCGCTCTGGTGCTGCCCCACTTCGGCCAGTTCGGGATGATCTACGTGGCGATCGGGATCATTGGGGCGACGGTGATGCCGCACAACCTGTATCTGCATTCGGCTCTGGTGCAGAGCCGGAAGCTGCAGAAGGACGAGCCTTCGGTGCGCAGCGCGATCCGCTTCAACACCATCGATTCGAGCATCGCGCTGAGCACGGCGTTCTTCGTGAACGCCGCCATTCTTGTGCTTGCAGCAACGGTGTTCTTCGGCAAGGCCAGCGTGACGCTTCCCGGAGGACAGCTGGTACGCTTCAGCGCCGACAGCGACTGGATCAGGATTGCGTATCTGACGCTGGCGCCGCTGCTGGGGACTGGAGCGGCGAGCGCATTGTTTGCCATAGCGCTGCTGGCGAGCGGGCAGAGCAGCACGATCACGGGAACGCTGGCCGGCCAGGTGGTGATGGAAGGCTTCATGCGGTGGCGGATTCAGCCGTGGGTGCGGCGGCTGATCACGCGCACACTGGCTATCCTGCCGGCGGTTGTTATTATTGGCATTCGCGGAAGCAGCAGCGTGACCGACCTGCTGACGCTAAGCCAGGTCGTGCTTGCGCTGCAGCTGCCCTTCGCCATGTTCCCTTTGCTGCAGTTCACCAGCTCGCGCGGGCGAATGGGAAGATGGAGGAACGGCTGGTTTCTGATGATTGCGGGGTGGGCCAGCGCGATCCTGATCACCACGATGGACATTTACGGCCTGCCGGACTCGCTGAACGCCGCCTGGCGGGTCATCGCAGGCAGATAGCGCGGAGCGAACGTGTACGGCAAGATTCTGGTGACCGTGGAAGGCACGCCCACAGACCGTGCCATTATCGAGCACGTGAAGGAGCTTGCTCTGCTGGCCGGGAGCCGTGTAGTGCTGCTGCACGTTGCCGATGGCTGGGCGGCGCGAACCTACGGCCCGGATGCCATCAGCCCGGAGATTGCCGAGGACACGTCGTATCTTGCGAGGGTTCGCGGGGAGTTTGAGGCGAGCGGAATAGCCGCCGAAGCGGAACTGGCCTATGGCGATCCGGCCACGGAGATCGTGAACTGGATCGAGAGAAAGGGATGCGATCTGGTGGCCATGAGCACGCACGGTCACCGGTTCCTCGCCGATATGTTTCTTGGCACCACAGTCAACCGGGTGCGGCACAGTGTGGACGTGCCGGTTCTGCTGCTGAAGGCAAAGTGAGGAGCGCTCTCCCGATCCGATGCGGCTGCTGTTAGGCTCAACGAGATGAAGGTGCTGGTAGTTGGAGGAGGCGGGCGGGAGCACGCGCTGTGCTGGGCGATTCGGCGCTCGTCGCGCGTGAGCGAAGTGGTTTGCGCACCCGGCAACGGCGGCATCGCGCAGGTGGCGCGATGCGTGAAGGTGGATCAGAAAGACATCGACGATCTGCTGCGCGTGGTCGGTGCAGAGAAGCCGGACCTGACAGTCGTGGGGCCGGAGATGCCGCTGTCGCTGGGGCTGGTGGATGCGATGCAGGCGCGCGGGTTCAGAGTGTTCGGGCCGACACGTGAGGCGGCGCTGCTGGAGACGAGCAAGGCGCATGCGAAGCGGTTCATGCAGCGGCACACGATTCCGACAGCGAACTACGCGGTGTGCGAGTCGCGGGGCGAGGCGCAGCAGGCGCTGGAGATGTTCAAGCTGCCGGTGGTGATCAAGGCCGATGGGCTGGCTGCCGGGAAAGGCGTGCTCATCTGCGAGACGAAGGCGGCGGCCGAGCAGGCTGTTGCCGATTTGTTTACGGGGCAGCTGCTGGGATCGGCGGAGAAGACGGTGGTGATCGAGGAGCACCTGACCGGGGAAGAGCTGTCGTTCCTGGTGCTGAGCGATGGGAAGCATGCGGCGGCGCTCGCTTCCGCGCAGGATCACAAGCGGATCGGGGAAGGCGATACGGGGCCGAACACCGGCGGCATGGGTGTTTACTCAACCGATAACATGCTCGACGATGCGATGCGGGCGTGGATCCTCGAGCACGTGGCGCAGAAAGCGATCGACGGCATGGCGGCGGAGGAGACGCCGTTTGTGGGCGTGCTCTACTGCGGGCTGATGATGACGGCGACCGGGCCGCAGGTGCTGGAGTTCAACGCGCGCTTCGGCGATCCGGAGACGCAGGCGATTCTTGTGCGTCTGGAGAGCGATTTGGTCGAGGCTCTCGAGGCGTGTGTCGAAGGGCGGCTCAGCGATACCGAATTCCGATGGAAGCTGGGGGCGTCGGCGTGCGTGGTGGCGGCATCGCAGGGTTATCCGGGCAGCTACGAGATGGGCAAAGTGATCTCCGGGCTCGAGGAGGCGGCGCAGGTTGCTGGCGTCGAGGTTTTCCATGCCGGGACGACTGTGGCGGACGGCGTCTATCGGACTGCCGGCGGGCGCGTGCTGGGCGTGACAGCTGCCGGGTCGACGCTTGAGTCGGCGCTGAGCTCGGCGTATGAAGCGATGGGCAAGATCTCCTTTGACGGCATGGTGTACCGGCGCGACATCGGGCACCGGGCGGTGAAGAGCAGCTAAGGTCCGGTCGGCTGGTGAAGCGGTCGGCTAAGGTCCGGTCGGCTGAGGTCCGGTCAGCTGGTGAAGCGGTCAGCTGAAGTCCGGTCAGCTGAGACCCGGTCAGCTGAGACAGCTTCGTTGCTTATGCGGCGGCTCGTTGCTGGTGCTTCTTGCGGTTGACGCTCAGAATCTGATCGACCAGTTCGGAGAGAGTCGCCGTCTCCTGCATGGCCTGGTCGAGCCAGGGTTGCTGAACGGGTCCATGACGCGATTTGTGTGTTTTTTCTCCGGGCAAAAAGGGGTATTGGCCTGCAAGTATTTGATTCTAATGGGCCTCTCTGATTTGGGCGACGTGTATGTATAGGATTCCATGATGGTTTGCGGGTAAGTGTTTTGTTTTGAAATGCGCAGGGCCCACGGCGAAAGCGTGGGTCCTGTATGTATTTGAATTCAAAATAGAAGTTGTCAATTCATGTGATTCGAAAGTACTTGCGCAGATGAGGCTTGCAAAAGCTGTCCGAAAGCTGCGCCGACAGACGGGGGGATTCCTCGATGAGCGGCATTTGTGGTGTTTTCGAATTCCATAACTGAGATTCAGCTCCCCGTTATTGTTCAGTTATTAAAGAGGTCGCGCTTGCAGTACCTCGACAGTACTGGTAATCCATTACTGACGGGTTCGCAGCGCTCCGAATTCGTCACTTTTTTAGCGCATTCCTATCACTTGAATGTGTCACTCTGGTTTCGCGGCAAGAGGAAATGCCGTTCCCCCCTCCGGAGTGGAGCCTGCCTGCAAGGGAGGAAGTGGCACATGTTGATTGCTTTGGTTATCGTTCTGTGGTTTTTCTGTGGACTGGCGGGAATCCATCTGGCCTTCGCCGCCGCTCGCAACCGACAGGAAATCTTTGACCCGGTTCATATCTGGCTGGCGATTCTGGGACCGATCAGCCTGGTACTGGCGGGCATAACCTATGCGGACCGGGAGCATAAGGGAGTCGTGGCGCCGGCGGTTCTGGGTACAGAGAATCATGAAAAGGCTCCGGCGCGGTTCCCACCGGCCAGTGTGGGGTCTTCTGCAGCAGGAGAGGGCCGGGGTCCCTTTCGCGCCACAGGCACGTAGTTCGGCAAAGCCCGCGGCTAAGGCCGATTCTTTTGGCCCCTGATTCCCCGGCCTGAAGGCCGCGGCTTTTACCGTCGTGCTGCTTCGCAGCACCCCAGGTGCAGCGCACGCGGAACGAATTGCGGTGTGTCATCGGCATATCGAATTCAATAAGAATCGACCCGTCGGTAATGGAGTGGTGCAAAGCCCGCGGCTCAAGCCGCATTCTTTTTGGCCCTTGATTCCGCGGCCTGAAGGCCGGGGCTTTTACCGTCGTGCTGCTTCGCAGCACCCCAGGTGCAGCGAACGCCGAACGAATTGTGATCCCACCCTGTTGCGCCCGACAGCAGGCGCAACAAGGGTGGGGCACCCTGATGGTGCTCCTGCACGCTTATTTGGCGGCGGCCGGAGCGGTGGTGGTCTCCTTTCCTTCGAGGATGGCGATAGCCTGCTCAACGACGGGCGCCAGCTTTTTGAAGTCGTCGATGAGGGTGACGAAGCCGGAGTAGACCTTGGAGTCGGCGGAGAAGTTGAGGCCGTTGGCGCTCAGCGCGCCTTCGGAGGCCGCGATGAGGGTCTCAACGTCGGCGACCACGGTGGAGAGACCCTGAATGAAAGGCTTCTCCAGCGGCTTCTCGGACTGCAGGATGTGCTCGATGCGGAGGGCGAGGCCGACGACCGATTTGATTTCACCGGCGAGCCACTTGCCGAAATCGGCGACTTTGACTCCGACTTTTTGAAGGATGTTCATGATTTGCTTTCTTCCTTTGCATGCAAGAACGAGGGGGAAAAGAAAAGGCCCGCCGTGGTTGGCGAGCCTTCGCTTCAAAAACTACCCTCTATTTTTAGAATACCAAGCTGAGGGATAAAAGCTGCCAACTGTTTTGGGGTGGAAGTGGCGTGGGATCAGAGAGATGCACTTCGGTAACGGGGCAAAAAGCTTGACAAGTTTTCCACATTTGCGGAATCCCACGGGATTCCGCAAATGTTAGCTGGTAATGGGGTCGGCTAAGAAGCGGTTAGCTGGTAATGGGGTCGGCTAAGAAGCGGTTAGCTGGTAATGGGGTCGGCTAAGAAGCGGTCAGCGATACAACGGCCGGCGAAAACTCAGAACGCCGGAGCTCAGACGGACATTGCCGGTTGTGGAGTGAAGGCCAGGGTGAGGACGGTGATGTCGTCTTCCTGGCCGTGGGCCTGAGCCGCACGGGCAATCTCTTCAGCGGTTCGTGTGGAGATGGCTGCGGTGCGGTCGAATCCGTAGAGTTCGCCGGATGTGTTGCGGGCTTCGACGACGCCGTCGGAGAGGAAGGTGAGGGTGTCGCGGGGACGGAGGGCGAGAGTGGTTTCGGGGTAGGTGACGCTGGTGTCAAGGCCGAGGGGAAGGGTGGGGTGGACGGCGATTTCCTGGCCGTTGAGGTACGGAGGCAGATGGCCGGCGTTGGCGACGGTGCAGGTGCCGTCGGGGCGGAGCTGCGCGGCGACACAGGTGACGAAGCCGCTGTCCTGGGCTGTCTGAATCTGGCGGTTGAGGCGCGTGAGCAGTTGGGCGGGTGCGAGCTGCTCGCCGGCGAGGGACCGCAGGGCGCCAATGGCGAGGGTTCCGGTCATGGCGGCTTTGAGTCCTTTGCCGCTGACATCGCCGATGACGATGAGGGTGGCGCCGTTGGCCTGCTCGAGCACCTGGAAGAAATCGCCGCCGACTTCTTCGGCAGGGAGATAGGCGGCCTGGAGGGCGTAGCCGGCGACGCTGGGCAGGGAGGCCGGGACGAGGCGCTGCTGGATTTCGCGAGCGGCCTGGAGTTCGGCTGCGGAGCGGGCCTGGTCGCGACTGACACGGGTGAAGCGGATGAACATGACGATGCCGATGGCGAGGAGGAAAAGGAGAGCGGCGAAGTCGAAGGGCTCGATGGCGAAGTGCCCGATGGGCAGCGGGTTGGCGAGGAAAGCGAGACGGTGCAGGCCGAAGTAGTCGCCGATGATGCCGATGTCGGCGACCGATGTGGTGAGGAGGGGAAAGATGCTGGGCAGGATGAGCCATCCGGCCTCGCGATTGCCGCGCCGGTACCAGAGAAGGAGGAGGACGGGGAGGATGAGGGCCGCGGGGACGAGGAGAAAGACTTCCACGATGTCGAAGAGGGCACGACTGAGGAAGCCAAACCAGGCCGGGAAAACAAAGAGGAGGGGCCAGAGGAGAACCAGGGCCTCGTAGATGCGCCAGGCGCGCGTGACTCTGCGACCGACAAAAGAGAAGGTGAGTTCGATCTGGCAAAGGGTCTCGAGGTAGTTGGACGGAGTGCTGATGAACCAGTTGGTGGAGAAGGGAGCAATGCCGGTGGCGGAGGAGCATGCGTAAGTACTGTTGCCGAGGGCGCAGAGGATGAGGTAGCAGCCGAGCCAGAGGTATTCGCGATGGTCGGGCTGGTACCAGAAAAGGATGAGGACGGGGATGCCTCCGAAGAGGAGGAGCAGATCGACGCCCAGGCCGAGAAGGACCGAGTCAAACTGGGCGCTTTGTTCGGCGTGGTGGGCATTTTCGATGGCTGGGAGGGTGCCGAGAGCAACGCGAAGGGAACCGCGATCGGCGAGAAACATGGAGGTGGGTGGGACGAAGGTCCGGAGGGCGATGACGGCCATTCGGCCAGGGTGCGGCTCTTCGCCTGCGGCAGCGGGGAGGGGAACGGTGCGGGAGCGGGGGTAGGTGACGAAGAGAGCGGAATCCAGTTCGGATCCAGGCAGACGCTGGCCGTTGAAGTAGACCTCGAAGGTGCCATTGCCGCTGGTGATGAGCAGGGCGAGGGGAGTTGCGGAGTCGGGAAGGGTGGTTTGAAGACGGTACCAGCGCCAGCCGGTGCCGTTGTTAGCAGAGTTCAGTGTGATGATTGGCCAGCGGCTGTCGTCGAAGGTTGGCTGAGACCAGGCGAGGTTGTCGCCGGCTTGCGTGCGCCAGGGGGTGAGGTCGATGGAGCCGTTGGTCCAGGCCGGAGAGGGATTCTGCGCGGCGGCGGGAAGGCAGGCGGGGAGCGCCAGCAAAAGGACTCCGAGAGAGAGCATCGCGAGCTTACGCATGCAGGACCTCGGCTCCGGCGAAGGCAAGGGTGAGGACGGTGATGTCGTCTTCCTGACCCCAGGCGCGCGCGGTGGCGGCGATTTGCTCGGCGGACTGGGTGGAGATCTGGCGGGTGCGGTCGAAGCCGTAGAGTTCGCCGGTGGCGCTGCCGGCTTCGACGATGCCGTCGGAGACGAAGGTGAGGGAGTCGCCGGGGGCGAGAGTGACGGTGGCTTCGGGGTAGGTGACGGCGGCGGCGAGACCGAGGGGGAGGCTGGAGTCGAGGGGGATTTCCTGGCCGTTGCGCCACGGGGGAATGTGGCCGGCGTTGGCGATGGTCATGCGGCCTTCAGCGTCGATGTGGACGGCGCAGCAGGTGACGAATCCGCCGGCGAGGTTGCCGGCGAGGCCGCGGTTGAGGGCGGCGAGCAGTTGCGAGGGAGGCAGCATGGGCAGGGCGCGGAGGGCTCCGACGATAGCGGAGACGGCCATCGCAGCACGCAGACCTTTGCCGCTGACGTCGCCGATGACGAGGAGGACGCCGCCTTGTTCGTCGGGATGGATGTGGTAGAAGTCGCCGCCGACCTGGAGGGCGGGGAAGTAGGCGCTGGCGATGCGAAAGCCTGGGAGGGTGGGCGGTGCGGTGACGAGGCGTTCCTGGATATCGCGGGCGGCATCGAACTCGGCGCGGAGCTGATTGCCCTGGCGCCAGATGCGGAGGGCGCGGCGGATGAGCATGGCGGCGATGGCGAGATCGACGAGGATGATGCCGATCTGGAGAAGGTCGATGGTGAAGGGGCCGAAGGCGAGGTGCTGAGAGTAGCCGAAGATGCCGAGGGCGATGATGACCTCGAAGAGGCTTTGCGCAGCGGCGATGGCGCGATTGCCGCCGGGGCGGAGCATCTCGCGAATGCAGACAGGGAAGAGAATGCAGTCGAAGGCGGGAACGCCGGCGACGATGACGATTTGGCAGAAGCGTTCGATGGCGGGGGAGTTAAGAAAGAAGGCTTCGGTGAGCTGGGCGGCGATGAAGACGATCCAGATGGCGTGCCAGAGGATGCGGAGCCAGCGGGTGCGGAGGCCGAAGAGGGTCCACATGAATTCGATTTCGGCGAGGAGGCCGGCGGAGTAGAGCGCGGCGGTTGCGACGGTTTGCGCGCGGAAGGAGAGTGCGGCGGTGACCGGACCTGCGGAGAGGATGGACGTGCACAGAGGAGTGAGGAGCATGATGGCGGCCCAGAGGTACTCCGGACTGCGGGAGGATCGCCATATAAGGATGAGGGCGAGGCCGGCCAGTGCCAGCACCACGCTGAGGAAATATTGAGGGCCGCCGGCGATGAGGGTTTCGGCACCGCTGACGCGGACAGCAAGGAGCAGCGGGCGGGCTTCGTCGATGGTGGCGGTTGGGCAGCTGGTGACGCGACTTTCAAAAAACGCGGGGGCGTACCACTCACGCAATGCGAGTACGGCGCTGGAGCCGGGGGCAGCGATGGATGCGGGGAGGTCCATCACCGGGGAGACAGGAGGAGCGGCGGGATTGGCGTGCGGGGGAAAAGTACCCTGGCCGCCGAGGGGATGGCCGTTGACGAAAGCCTGCCAGGCCATGGGCTGAAGGCCGAGGTCGGTGAGGTGAAGGGCGAGGGGTGATTGCAGACTGGGGACGGACACGCGCATGCGGACCCAGAGGAAGCTGTTGCTGTTGCCGGATCGCAAAGGGACGAGGCATTGAGGCGCGATGGGCCAGGAGGTGTCGTCGAAGGAAGGCGAGGCCCAGGCGAGGGTTCCGTCAGGGTTGTCGCCGACGTGGTAGCGGACGATGGGTGCGGAGGTGTTGGTTGCGGGCTGTGCGGCAGCGAGCGCGGGGACGCAGCAGAGGAGCAACAGCACAGCGCGCAATCGTGCGGGCAACCGCGTCCACCTGGGCATTGGATGTTCCTGGGGGCTGAGGGACATGGTACAGGACGAGGGTGGAGGGGACAGGGTGGAGGGTACAGGGTGTCCGGCTGCGAACAGCGGAAGCGGATGGTGGACGCTTCCTGGCGGGCGGACAGAGGTGCGAGTCTTTGGTTTCAAGGGATTGTGTCGTGGAGCGATGGAAGCCGATGTGCAGGCCACCCTTAAGGGCCACGGACGGAATCCAACGGTTTGTGGCCTGAGAATCTGGCTGGAGGAGTTTGCCTTTCGTGTCTGTCGATTTGAAAACGGTGCTGCGTCAATTGCGGAAGTCGCCTGGATTTGCGATCACGGCGGTTCTAACGGTGGCGCTGGGTGTTGGCGCGACGACGGCGATCTTCACGCTGGTGGATCAGGTATTGCTGAAATCGCTGCCGGTGAAGGATCCGGGCGGGCTGTGGCGAATCGGCGACAACGAGCAGTGCTGCTTTAACGGAGGGCTGCCGTCGTATACGGGGACGCCCAACGACTGGTCGCTGTTTTCGTATCCGCAGTACAGGGAGTTTCGCGACCATACGCCGGGGATGCAGAATCTGGCTGCGTTCGAGGGCGGGGATCGGGAGATGGCGGTGCGGCGCGCGGGAAGTCACAATTCTGCGCAGCCGTTTTATGGCGAATTTGTTTCGGGGAATTCGTTCGACGTTTTGGGACTGCGGGCGTATGCGGGGCGGTTGCTGAGGCCGGATGACGATGTGGCGGGTGCGGCTCCGGTGGCGGTGATGAGCTTCCAGACGTGGGAGCAGCAGCTGGGGCGCGATCCGTCGGTGGTGGGATCGAGCTGGCAGATCAACGGGCAGACGGTGATGGTGGTAGGGATTGCGCCGCCGGGTTTTTACAGCGAACGGCTGAGCGCGACGCCTCCGGCGTTTTGGCTGCCGATCCACATGGCGCCGGCGATCTGGCCGCGGGATACGGATCTGCTGGAGCGCGGCGAACAGCAATGGCTGAACCTGATGGGGCGGCTGGCGCCGGGTGCGAGCGTGGCGGCGGTGCAGGCGCGGATGGTGGTGGAGATGCAGGCGTATCTGCGGAGCCCCGAGAGCAAGCTGCAAACGGCGGAGGTTCCTCTGATCCCGCAGCAGTATTTGCGGCTGACGCCGGGCGGCGGTGGAGTGCAGCGGATGCAGGACCAGTACCAGGGCGATCTGCACCTGCTGATGTGGGTATCGAGCTTCGTGCTGCTGATCGCGTGCGCGAATCTGGCGAACCTGATGCTGGCGCGGGGCGTGACGCAGCGGCAGCAGATCGCGGTGCGGTCGGCGCTGGGAGCGCAGCGGAAGCAGCTGGTGGAGCGGGCGCTGATGGAGTGCGTGGTGCTGGCGGTGCTGGGAGGACTGGCCGGTGTGCTGGTGGCGTGGGGAGGCGCGAAGCTGATTTTGCACCTTGCATTCGCGCAGAATCCGGTCGCGATCAGCGCGAGCCCGTCGCTGACGGTGCTGGGATTTGCCATTGCGGCATCGCTGGCGACAGGACTGCTGTTTGGTGTGGCGCCGGCGTGGATGGCGGCGAAGGCGGATCCGATTGAGGCGCTGCGTGGGGCGAACCGGGCGACGGGACGGCATGAAACGTTTGCGCAGAGGGCGCTGGTGGTGGCGCAGGCGGCGGTGTCGGTGGTGTTGCTGTGTGCCGCTGGGTTGCTCATTTTGAGCCTGCGCAAGCTGGAGCATCAGCATTTTGGATTCGAAGCGAAGAACCGAGTGATTGTGAGGCTCAACGCGCCCACGGCGGGACTGGAGCCCGAACAGCTGGACGATTTTTACAGGAAGCTGGGCGGTGCGTTGTCGGGGATCCCGGGAGTGGAGCATGTGGCGTGGTCGACGTGGAGCCCGATTGACGGAAACAACTACAGCGACAATGTGTACATCGATGGGCAGGCGCCGCCTCCGCCAGGATCGGCAGTGAATTTGACCTCATGGGTGCGCGTGAGCCCGAATTATTTCGCGACGCTTGGAACGAAGTTGATTGCGGGACGAGCATTCACGGAGGGCGATAATCGGACGGGCGCTGCGGTGGCGATTGTGGATGAGAAATTCGTGAAGAAGTTCCTGCACGGGCAGAATCCCATCGGAGCCCATTTTGGGGACTGGGACGCGGCGCACCCGGCGGTGTACACGATTGTGGGAGTTGTGGAGGCGGCGCAGTACTGGCCGCCGGACGACACGGACGACGCGGGGCACGGGATGTATTTCCTGCCATCGGCGCAGTGGGCCGCACCGGTCCCGACGACGCCGCAGGAAGAAGCTGAAGCGCGTTTCCTGACGAATACGCACTATATGCCGTCGATTGAGATCGAGACGCACGGAGCGGTGCCGGAGCTGGAGACGCAGGTGCGGAATCGGCTGGAGGAGCTGAATCCGAACCTGATGATCGTGAAGTTCCAGAGCTTCGCCCAGCAGGTGCAACTGGGATTCAGCCAGCAGAACATGATCGTGCAGCTGACGTCGCTGTTCGGGCTGGTGGCGCTGGCGCTGGCCGCGATCGGACTCTATGGAGTGACGGCGTATGCGGTGGCGCAGCGGACGAGCGAGATCGGAATCCGGATGGCGCTGGGCGCGAACCGGAACGATGTGCAGAAGATGGTGCTGAGCGGCGCGTTCGTGCAGGTGGGTATTGGGCTGATCATCGGGATTCCTGCCGCGATCGAGGCCGGGCACCTGATGTCGGCGGAGTTGTTTGGGGTGGGGGCGGTGAATCCGCTGGTTCTGGCGGTGGTAACGGGGGTGCTGCTGCTGGCGGCGCTGCTGGCATCGTCGCTGCCGGCGGCACGGGCGGCGAGCGTGGAGCCGATGGAGGCGCTGCGGGGGGAGTAGACGCAGGGTGCAGAGCTCAGGGCACAGGGCACAGGTCGCAGAGCACAGGGCACCGGGCTTCGAGCACCGGGCGCAGGGCACCGAGCACCGAGCACCGGCGGATTCGATGGTGTCGGTGTGACGAAGCGTCGCTTTGCTGTGACGAGTGGCGGCAAATAATTTCAACCTAACCGCGGGGAACTTCCGTTTTCAAAGCTTCGTACATGCTCCTGTGGTAGTGCCACAGGTTGGCGTGGTGTTGCTTCTGTGGGCATCGCACATGTGAAGCGCAGGGGGCTGGATGGGG
>Ga0335073_10001723_pt1 | contig 29451 bp, 24 predicted proteins | sample Lox_Sample_22_FD_207093 | JGI IMG/M metagenome (GOLD analysis project Ga0335073, IMG submission 207093) | Soil microbial communities from Loxahatchee National Wildlife Refuge, Florida, United States - Lox_Sample_2.2 | ecosystem: Environmental > Terrestrial > Soil > Wetlands | place: USA... | reverse complement strand
CTGACCTGGCCCGGCGGCAAGCGGATCAGGCTCGTGCGGGAGGCCGGCCTGCCGCTGGACGGGGCCGTGCACCGCGTCCGCTTCGCCCGCGCGGCGGGCGCGTTCGGCGCCCAGGACGCCGAGCGCGCCAGCCTGCTGGCCAAGCGCCTCGGCGTGGCCGTGGAACTGGCGTGACCGTCCCGGCCATCCCCCCGACCCCGGGTGAGCGCCCGCCGGCCGCGGCGCGACGCCGCCGGGTCAGGGCGGCGCGGCCAGGTCCAGGCTGGCCGGGATGGCTGCGAGGGCCTCGTCGAAGCGCCTGAGCAGCGCGACGCGTCCGCCCCGGCCGCCGCGGCGGACCCACTGGCGGCCGGAGACGCTGAACGCGGTGGTGGCGAGCTCGGCGAGTACGTGCAACCGGAGGTCCTCGGGGTCGAGCCGTAGCTTGCCCGCCAGGCAGGTGATCACCTGGTTCTTGATCCCGGCCCGGTAGTGCTCGACGTAGGCGAGCAGGGCCGGCTCGGCCGCGACCAGCCGGCGGGTGGCCACGAAGCGCTCGTCCCAGCCGGGCTCGAGCCCGGTCACCGCCGCGGTCAGGGACTGGTGCAGCTCCTCGAGGATGGCGCCGGACAGCTGGCGGCCTGCCAGCGCGGCCAGGTAGCCCTGCCACATCTCGGCCTCCGCCTCGATCGCGGCGGCCTCCTTGGCCGGGAACGCGCGGAAGAACGTGCTCTTGGAGACCAGCGCCTCCTCGGCGACCTCGTCCAGCGTCGTCTTGTCGAAGCCCTTCTCGGTGAACAGGCGCAGCGCCGCGTCGGCCAGCGCCCGCCTGGTCAGCAGTCTTTTACGCTCTCGCAGCGGCAGGGACCGGTCATCGGCCGGGTGACTGGGCATGCCGCCATCTTATCCGAGCCGGAACCGGGAAGCTAAACACACTCAGCCTTATTAAAGATTTGACTTCAAACGAGGCTGAGTTCCATATTGGGATGAGAACGAGAGCCGCGCTGATTGGCGCGGGCGGCGGCCCGCCGGGTCGCGGCGCCCACGCCCGGACGGAGGACAGGCCCATGGAGTTCAGGCTCGACATGAGCATGATGTTCGCGATGCACGACGCGCTGCGCCGGGAGCTGGTGCAGGTCGCGCGCGTCGCGAGGGTGCGCGACGACGATCCCGGCGCGCTGCTGCGCGCGGCGGCGGGGTGGGAGCTGTTCAAGAAGTTCCTGCTGGTGCACCACCGGTCCGAGGATGACACGCTGTGGCCGGCCCTGCGCGCCGGCGCGGCCGGGCACCCGGAGCGGCTGGCCCTGGCGGACGCCCTTGAGGCCGAGCACGAGGTCATCGAGCCGCTGCTCTCAGCCATCGACGCGGCCGCGGCGGACCCGGACTACGGCTACCGGCGGTTGGCCGACATCGTCGATGAGCTCGCGGCGAAGCTGACCGGGCACCTGGCCCACGAGGAGACCGACGGGCTGCCGCTGATCGACGCGTCGCTGACGCCGCAGCAGTGGCAGCACTTCGCCCGGGTCCACGCCGAGCGGGTCGGCGGCGACGCCCCGGTGTACATGCCGTGGCTACTGAACGGGGCGAGCCCGCGGACGCTCGCCGCGGTCCTTGACAAGTTCCCGCCGCCGTTGCTGGCCGCCTTCCGCGAGCAGTGGTCGCCGGCCTACGCAGTCATGGACGTGTGGAACCGCGCCGGCGGGCAGGCCGCCGGCGAGGCCGGGAAGGGCGGCGGCCACGCCGCCGCATGACGCGACCAGGCTCGCCCGGCGCGCTGTCGTGGCCGCGCCGCGGAGCGTTCCCGGAACAACGGGGAATCCTGTCAGTGAATATGACTGACAGGATTCCCCGTTGTCTCAACCGGAGGCTGCGGCCAGTCAGGCGGGGCCGGATCGGGTGGCGGTGACCGCCACCGTGGCGTACTGGGCGGTGAAGCTGCCGCCCGCCGCGTCGATGGCGGCACCGACGCCCGCCAGCACCTGCGCCAGGACGTCCGGCGGGGCGTTGGTGAGCAGGCCGATGGTGGGCACCTGGTCCAGCCAGGCGTCGCGGGTGTAGGTCCACTCCCAGTCGAAGCGCCACTGCTCCGGGTCGCCGAACCCGCCCGCCCCGGCGATCGCGTCGGCGGCCTTCGCGCACCCCGACAGGTACGCGTCCACGGCGGACCCTGACCTCAGCCTGAGCGGCGAGTCCGGCATCGCCCGGCGCATGACCTCGGCGAACGCCTGCGCGAGGTCGGGCGGGGGCTGGAACGCGTTCCAGAACAGCGCCAGCAGGCCGCCGGGGCGCAGCGCCCGCCCCGCCTTGGCCGCTCCCGCGACCGGGTCCACCCAGTGCCAGGCCTGCCCGGCGACCGCCGCGTCGAACACCCGCCCCGCCGGGTCCCAGTCCTCGATCTTCGCCACCTCGACCTCGACCCCGGTCTGCCGGGCCAGGCCGGCCATGCGCGCGTCGGGATCGACCCCGAGCACGCGGCAGCCGGCCGCCTGGAACTGCCGGGCGACGATGCCGGTCCCGCAGCCGATGTCCAGGACGTCGCGTCCGGGGCTCGCCGCGACGATCCGGTCGATCAGGGCCGCGGGGTAACGGGGCCGGGCCCGGTCGTACCGCTCGGCGTCGATGCCGAAGGACTCCGCCATGTCCCGCGCCTGGGACAGCGCAACCGGGGGACCCGGCTCCGCCGAGGGTACAGTGGGCATGTGCCCACCATAGTGGGCGGTTGCCCACTCGTCAACGGGCCGGGAAGCTGGGGCGGGCCGGGAAGCTGGCGGGCCGGGAAGCTGGGGCGGGCCGGGAAGCTGGCGGGCCGGGAAGCTGGGCGGGCCGGGAGAGGGAGGCGCGGGTGCCGACAGGCGTGGCCCTGCGAGACGTGCGCGAGCAGCTGTTCGACGCGGCCGAGCGGGTCCTGCTCCGGGCCGGGCCGGACGCGCTGACCAGCCGGGCGGTGACCACGGAGGCCGGCGTGGCCAAGGGCGTGCTGCACCGCCACTTCGCCGACTTCGACGCGTTCCTTGCCGAGTTCGTGCTGGACCGGGTCGAGCGGATGGATCCCCAGGCCGCCGCGCTGCGCGAGGCGGCCGGGACCGGCACCGTGGCCGGCAACATCGCCGACGCCCTGACCGCCCTGTTCGGCTCGGTCGCGGTCGCGATCGTCGCGCTGGTCGACTTCCGGTACTGGCTGCGGGTCCGGCTGCGGCGGTCCTGGCCGGCCGGGGTCCCGGTGCTGACCGAAGCCATGACGATGATGGCCTCCTACCTGGCTGCGGAGCGGGCCCTGGGCCGCATCGCGGCCGATGCCGACGTCGACACGCTCGCCGCCATCCTGATCGGCGCCGTGCACCGGCTGTTCGCCGACCGCGCCGACCCGCCGCCGGACGCCGCCGCCGTCCGCAAGCTGGTGACCACCGTCCTGGCGGGCTTCGCTCGCTAACAGGTGCCTGGAGGCGAGCAGCCGCCGGCATCGCCGCGGCGAGGAAAGCCGTGCCGGGTGCGCCGTTTTCCCGGCCAGGCCGGTAACCTCGCCGCAATGGTGAGCGCCGGGGACAGGTCGCGCCGCGTGGCCGGCGCGCAGGGCACGTTCGGCGACGGCCGTCCGGGCTGGCTCGGCGGGCTGGATCACGTGCGCAACGTCGTCCGCCAAGAGATGATCTCCCGCCAGCTGGACCGGCACCTGCCGGCGCCTGCCGCGCGGATCATCTGATCCTGCGCCGGCCTCCCGCCGCTGCCGGGTCGGACATTGACGATGACGTGGCCGGCTTGTAGGTTCCTGCTTGCCCCGGGCCGCGCCCGGGGTGGCAGCCCGTCCAGCGAAGCCCGGTGCGAACCCGGAACTGTCCCGCAACGGTGATGCCCCTCCATCGGGGATGAGTCCGGTCGCCTGGCCAGGCGTGCCGGCGTGCACCAGTCCCTCGGAGGAAGGGCGGTTCGCGCGGGACCGGGGGTTTCAGGGTTCCGCAAGGGCTCTCTTCGTCCTCCAGCTCAGGAGGATGATCACGTTGGGCAACGACCGCGGCCGTTCCCTGCGGGCGTCGCGGTCGCGACGGCTGCGGATTCTGCGTGACCTGTCGGCCCGCGAGCGCGGCCGTCTCGCCGCGATGTTCGGGTTCATCCTGGCCGTCAACGCGGCGGGGTGGGGCATCTACGTGCTCTGCGTGATGCCGCATCACGTCGACTACCACGGCGTCGGCGCCAGCCCGGGCCTGGGCGTGGGCCTGGGCGTGGCGATCACGGCCTGGTTCCTCGGCTTCCGGCACGCCTTCGACGCCGACCACATCTCGTGCATCGACAACACCACCCGCAAGCTCATGGCCGACGGCAGGCGGCCATTAGGGAGCGGGTTCTTCTTCTCCTTCGGCCACTCCACCGTGATCATGGTGGTGGGCGTCGGCATCACGATCGCGGCGCGGGCGGTGTTCGGCGCGGTGGTCGACCCCAGCTCCGCGTACGAGACCGCGGGCGGGGCGGCCGGGACGCTGGTGTCGGCCGGGTTCTTGTACCTGATCGCCGTGCTGAACCTGATCGTGCTGGCCGGGATCTTCAAGGTGTTCCGCCAGATGCGCGCCGGCGTCTTCGACGAGGCCGAGCTCGAGGCGCAGCTGCAGGCACGGGGACTGATGTACCGGTTCTTCGGCCGGTTCATGCGGTCCATCAACCACACCTGGCAGCTCTACATCGTGGGCCTGGTGTTCGGCATCGGCTTCGACACCACGACCGAGGTGGTGCTGCTCGCCGCGACCGCCTACGCCGCGATCCAGGGGCTGCCGTACTACGCGGTGCTCGCGCTGCCGTTCCTGTTCTCCGGCGGCATGATGCTGTTCGACACGCTCGACGGCTGCTTCATGAACTTCGCCTACGGCTGGGCGTTCGCGAGGCCGGTGCGCAGGGTCTTCTACAACCTGGTGATCACCGGGCTGTCGATCGGCGCCGCGTTCATCATCGGCACGATCGAGATCCTCGGCATCCTCACCAGCGAGGTGCACCTGCACGGGGCGTTCTGGGGCCTGATGGCGAACTTCAACATCAACGTGGCCGGGTTCTGCATCGCCGGGCTGTTCGTCGCCGTCTGGGCGGCGGCGCTTGCCTACTGGCGGTTCAGCCGGGTCGAGGCCCGCTGGACCGCCGGCCTCACCGCCGCGCCCGCCGGCCTGCCCGGCGACGCGGCGTCCCGGCCCGGGCGGTAACCTCGGCCCGGTCCGCCCGTGCGTCGGACTCGTCTGCCCCGCGACGGAGCGTGAAGGGTCTACGGCTGGGTTGGGGAGGCACCGGTGACGGCGATCTGGCATGCGCAGGACGCGCAGGCCTGGTTGCTCGAGATGCGCTCGACCAGCTACGCGTTCGGGCTGGCCGACGACGGCGCCGCCGTGCGGCACCTGTACTGGGGCGCGGCCCTGCCGCGCCAGGCGTGGTGCTGTGCTTCTAGATGATGGTGCCGCCTCGGACGATCGTGCGGTGGTCGGCGGAGGACCAGAGCACGGACGGGTCGTCGAGCGGGTTGGCGTCGACGACCAGCAGGTCGGCCACGCAGCCCTCTTGGACCCGGCCGAGGTCGGCGCGGCCGATCAGGTCGGCGTTGACCGAGGTGGCCGACTGCAGCGCGAGGGCCGGGCCGTCCACCTCCGCCTGCAGCCGCAGCCCGTTGAGCTGCTCGTCCTCGAGGGTCCCATCAGGTCGGTACCGAAGCCGATGCGGACGCCGGCGGCGCGGGCCAGTTCGACGGCGGTCTGCCCGGCCTCGAGCACCTCGCGGTTCTTCTGCCGGGAGACGGGCGCCATGCCGACGTCGGCGCCGCGGCGTTCCATGGCGTCGTAGGTGGCGAGCGTGGGCACCAGGAACGCGCCCGCCTCGGCCATGGCCGCCGTCGTGGCGGCGTCGAGCAGGTTGCCGTGCTCGATGCTGCGCACGCCGTTGTCGATCGAGTGCCGGATGGCCTCGGGAGAATATGCGTGAGCGACCACGTAGCTGCCGCGCCGGGCCGCCTCGGCGGTCACGGCCCGGATCTCGTCGGCCGAGTACTGCGGGATGCGGATCGGATCGGTCAGCGACACCACGCCGCCCGAGGTCATGATCTTGATCGCGTGCGCTCCGGTCCGGAAACGCTCGCGCACCGCCCGGGAGCTGAGCGCCCGCGACTCCGTGGCCAGCATGTCCAGGTCGATGCCGTAGGCGTGGCAGTGCGCGTCGATCAGCCGGGCAGCACCCTGCCGCCGCGTGCGTCGAAGACCCGGTCGGCGGGCTGGGCCGGTCCGCCGACGGCGGCGATGCGCCGTCCACGACGTGCACCGGCCCGTCGGCCAGGGCGGCGGCACCCCGTCGAAGACCGCGCCGTTGATGATCGACAGCGAGCTCATCGGGCCGCTCTCCGGCGGGCGGCGGTCGCCGTCTCGTCCACGGCCAGCGTCGCCGGGTCGATGACCACGCCGTACTCGCGACCGGCCGCGGCGAGCGAGACGAAGCCGTTGCGCACGTCGTCGGCGACCCGGCCGGGCTCGCGCTGGAATGGATCGCCGTAGCCCCCACCGCCGCCGGTGTTGTTCGCCAGCACCTCGCCCGCCTCCAGAATGTTGTAGCTGCCGCCCTGAACTTTCTCGCGCTCGGTTCCCGGGTTCAGGACGACGTGGTTGTTGTCGCCCTCCCGGCCGCCGGCGATGCTCCATGGTCTCGTCCTGGTCTTGTAGACGAGGCAGATGCCGGTGGACGGGGCGGTGAACCGGTAGACGCGGCTGACGCCGACGCCGCCGCGGTACCGGCCGGCGCCGCCGCTGTCGGTCCGGTAGCCGTAGGACTCGATGAACATCGGGGACTTCGTCTCCAGGACCTCAACCGGGTTGTTGCGGCAGCCCGGTTCGGATATGTGCATGATCCCGTCCGCGCCGTCGCCGCGCGCGTGGCCGCCGAATCCCACCGCCTCGTTGGTCGCCTCGAGCCAGGGCTCGTTGTTGCGGGGGTTCACGCCCAGGCCCATCATCGAGCACACGTCGCCGCCCGAGCACGCCGGGACCAGGTCGGGCATGCCCTGGGCCAGCGCCTTGAGCACGACCTCGCCGCCGAGCAGGCCGGTCCAGAGCGTGAACGTCGGCATCGGCGGGACCGCGTGCGTGACCGAGCCCGGCTCGGTGATGATCCGCAGCGGCCGGAAGTTGCCCGCCACCACCGAGGTGTCCGGGGTGGTCAGGGCCTTGAACACCAGGCTGCAGAACGCCTCGGTCTGGCCGAGCGGCAGGTTGATCGGCCCGCGCACGTCCCGGTCGCTGCCGGTCCAGTCAATGATCATCTCGTCGCCGGTCACCGTGACCGTGACGTTCAGCTTGATCATCCGGTCCACGTCGACGCCGTCGGAGTCGACGAAGTCGTGCGCGGTCCAGGTGCCTTTCGGCAGCTTGGCCAGCGCCAGGCGGGCCAGCCGCTCGCCGTGGTCGTTGATCGCTCTCATCGCCTCGGTGAGCGTCCGCGCCCCGTATTTAGCGGCGATCTCCTGGGTCCGCCTGACGCCGGTCACGCAGGCCGACACCTGGGCCTGCAGGTCGCCGATCGTGCGCTCGGGCAGTCGGCTGTTGTACCGGATGATGTTGAAGATGTCGTCGTTCTGCTCGCCCTCCCGGTACAGCCTTGTCGCCGGGAAGAACAGGCCCTCCTGGTACATGTCGGTGGAGTCGAGGACGTAGCCGGGATCCTTCTGCTTGAGGTCGAGCACGTGGATCCGGCACGAGGCGAATCCGACCAGCGCGCCGTCGGCGTGGATCGGGGCGAAGACCAGCGGGTCGAGGGTGTGCGCCGACGACCAGTACGGGTAGTTCAGCAGGAAGATGTCGCCCGGCCGCATGGCGTCTGCGCCGTGGAACCGGAGCGCCTCCTTGATGCCGTGGTCGTTGCCTCGGGTGAAGATCGCGATGCCCGGGGCGTCGGCGACCACGTCGCCGGCCGCGTCGTGGATCCCGATGCCGTAATCGTGGATCTCGTAGACGACCGTGTTGTAGGCGGTGCGGCATAGGTTGCGGGCCATCTCCCCGGCGTTGGCCAGCAGCCCGTGCCGGATGATCTCGGTCGTGATCGAGTCACTCATGCGCGTTTTCAGCCCTTCTGGCCCGTGCCGACGGTGATGACCAGCTCGCCGTGGGCGCCGACCCGCAGCCGGTCGCCGGCGTGGATGACCGTCGTCGCCGTGTGCTCGGAGATCACGGCCGGGCCTTCGATCTCGTCGCCGGCCAGCAGCCAATCGCGGGCGTACAAGGCGTAGGGGACGCCGTCGGGCGCGCCGGGCTGGTAGACCGAGCGGGCGCCGTCCGGTGCGGGCGTGCCCCCGGCCGCCTCGGAGCGGGGGGTGAGCAGCGGCAGCTCGGGCTTGTCGATCAGGCCGGTCGCCCGCAGGCGCAGCGTGGTGATCTCGATCGGGTCCTCCATCGTGTGGCCGTACTGCCGTTCGTGCAGCTCGGTGAAGTCGCGTTCGACCGCTTCGGCCACGTCCTCCGGGCCGGCCACGTTGTCTGGGATCGCGACCGTGACCGTGTGCTCCTGGCCCGAGTAGCGCACGTCGATGCTGCGCAGCATGGCCTGCCGGCCCTCGTCGAAGCCCTCGGCGGCCAGGGCCTTGGCGGCCTCGGCCGTCATCTCGTCGTAGATCCGCTCCATCCCGGCCGCGTCGAGGCCGGCCAGCGGGCCGACCGCCGTGCGGGAGAAGTCATGCTGCACGTCGGCCATCAGCATCCCGAACGCCGAGAACGCCCCCGGGCCCGGCGGCACGATCACGGTGGGGATCCCCAGCTCGTGCGCGACGTCGACGGCCACGAGCCCGCCGCCGCCACCGAAGGCCAGCAGGGCGAAATCCTTCGGGTCGCGGCCGACCTCGACGGTGATCGACCGCACCGCGCCCATGATCTTGGTGGTCGAGATGCGGACGATGCCGTGGGCCAGTTCGGCCGCGCCGAGGCCCAGCTTGGCCACGAGCGGCTCGAGCGCGGCGGTGGCCAGCGCCGGGTCGAGCGTCAGCCGTCCGCCGAGCGGCGTGTTCGTGCCGAGGTAGCCGATGGCCAGCGCGGCGTCGGTGAACGTCGCGGCCGTGCCGCCGCGGCCGTATGACGCTGGTCCCGGGTCGGCGCCGGCACTCTGCGGGCCGACCTGGAGCGCGCTCGCGTCGTCGAGCCAGGCGATCGAGCCGCCACCGGCCCCGATCGTGTGGATGTAGAGCGAGGGCGTGTTGATCGGCAGCTCCTCGAACTCCGCGCCCTGGTAGAGGACCGGCTCGCCGCCCAGGATCAGGGAGGCGTCCAGGCTCGTGCCGCCCATGTCGATCGTGATCAGGTTCGGCTCGCCGATCAGCCCGGCGAATGCGGCCGCGCCGATGACGCCGCCCGCGGGCCCCGACAGGATCAGGCTCACCGGCTGCTCGCGGGCCGACCTGGCGGTCATGGCGCCGCCGCCGGATCTTGTGACCAGGAAGCGGCCTTGGAAGCGGGCCGATTCCAGCTCATGCTCGAGGGTCTGCAGGTAGCGGCGGACCAGGGGCTTGACGTAGGCGTCCAGCACCGCCGTGCTGGTCCGCTCGTACTCGCGGTACTCGCGGGACAGTTCATGTGACAGGGTCACCACCACGTCCGGCGCGGTCTCGGCCAGGATCTCGCGCATCCACAGCTCATGGCCCGGGTTGGCGTAGGAGTGCAGGAACGCGACGGCCACCGATTCGTAGCCGCGCTCGGCTATGGCCGCGGCCACCTCGCGTGCCGCCGCGAGATCGATCGAGCGGTGCACGGAGCCGTCGAACCGGATCCGCTCGGGCACCTCGAAGGTGTCCCGGCGCTCGAGCAGCGCGGGCGCAGGCCGGTAGGTGATGTCATAGTTCGTGCGCCGGTCGGTGCGGCCCAGCAGGTACACGTCGCGGAACCCCAGCGTGCCGATGACCGCCATGCGCGCGCCGGTCCTGGTCAGCAGCGCGTTGAGGCCGAGGGTCGTTCCGTGCGTGAACGTGCTGATCTCGGCCAGGTCGGACGCCACGGCTTCGAAGGCGCTCATCACGCCGGCCGTCGGCGAGGCGGAAGTCGTGGGCACCTTGTCGAAACGCAACTCGCCGGAGTCCGGCGACAGCTCGACAACGTCGGTGAAGGTGCCGCCGATATCGATCGCGACGCGGCGGGAGCGGGTCATGAGGGTCAGCCTTTCGCGCCAGTACCGGTCGGGCACGCGGAGAACCGTGTGCCTGTACTTGAGGCTGACCAGGGAGCCCGGCGTCCCTCGGGACCGCGGTGCGGCCGAACGGGCACGGCCAGCCATTATCTTCGCCGGTTGGCGCGGCGCAGGGCTCGTACGCTGGCACACCCCGGCTGGGGGTGTCAACCGAGCGGGACGGGCCCGGAGGCGGCCGGATCGCGGCAGATGCCCGGATTGCACAGGCCGAGCGCGAGGGGATGTGCTCGGCGCACATGAGCGCGGAAAGCGGGCTTGTCAGCATTCCGGCACTCGACGTCCTTGAGATTACCGGGAGCTCAAGTGATCCGCAGTGTGCTGAGGCTTCGCGCCGCCGCCGGACGGGGCGGCGCGCTCGAAGAGTTCTATGAGCGGCACGGGGTCCTGGCGCGCGCCCGGAAGTTCGATGGGTGCCGGGGCGCCGTATTGCTGCGGGCCACCGACGACGGCCCGGTCACGCACCTAGTCATCGCCGACTGGGACGAGGCCGCGGATTACCGGCGGTGGGTCGACGATCCGTGGCGAGCTGCCTTGTCCCGGGAGCTCGCCCAACTGCTGGACACCACGCCGGGCGAGCCTGTCGTTGGCGGACTGTTTGAGTTCGTCCCGGAGATGAGTCCACACCCTTTCGTTCATCCCTCACGTTCTGAGGAGCAGTTGTGACTCAAGCCCTTCGACTTGCCGCGGTCGGCGCCGCCGCCGCGCTGGCGCTGGTGCTGGCAGGCTGCAGCAAGCCCGCGACCACGGGCACTTCGGCGACGCCGAAGTCGACCGCCTCCGCCGACAAGAAACTGAGCATCGGCTTCTTCGGGTTCGCCAAGGCGAACTCGTTCGCCCAGGCAACGTGGGCCGGTATCCAGAGCTATGCGGCAACGCACAACGCCACCGCGACATTCATCGACTCGAACTTCGACGGCCCGACCCAGGTCAGCGAGCTGCAGGACGCCGTCGTGGCCAAGCGCTACAACATCGTCATCATCCAGGCCAACGATGGGACCGCGATGGTCCAGCCGGTCCAGCAGGCCGTGCAGGCCGGCATCACCGTGGTCATCGAGTTCACCCCGGTCGGCGGCAAGTACAACACGGCGGCGCCCCAGGTGCCCGGCACGATCAACATCATCGACCCGCCGACCGTCAACGGCGTGGGGCTGGCCAAGCTGGGCCTTGAGGCCTGCAAGACCGTTACGTCTGGCAAGTGCAACGTGGCCTACCTGCAGGGCTTCGCGAACTATCCGCTGGACACGGCGCGCACCGCGGCCGCGGTCGCGGCCCTGAAGGCCGGCGGAGCGACGGTGGTCTCGAACTTCGTCGGCGGGTACACGCAGGACAGCGGCCGGGCCGCGATGCAGAACCTGCTGCAGGCCGACCCCGGCGTCAACGTGGTCATCGGCTCGTCGCAGGCGCTCGAGGGCGCCACTCCGCTGGCCAAGGGGAAGAAGATAGCTTTCGTCGGCAACGGCGGGTCCACCCAGGCGTTCGCCTTCGTCAAGTCCGGGGTGTGGTTTGGCGACTACGACGTCCCGGAGAGGTCCGAGGGCGCCAAGGCGGCCGAGCTCGGGATCGACAAGGCGCGCGGCATGAACGTGCCGGACTCCGAGATCGCCTGCCAGGTGCTGACCACCTTCAGCTGCCTCGGCACCAAGCAGACGCTGCAGGGCCAGTCCGCGACGTACTCCGACTGACTGACGCCGCGCCAGAGCATGGCACAGGAGCCGGCCATGATCCAGACCGGGACCCGCGCACCGGCGATCTCGGTTCGCGGGGTGGGCAAGAGCTACAGCGGCATCGCCGCGCTGCGCGACGTCGACCTCGACATCGAGCCCGGCGAGGTGCACGGTCTCGTGGGCGAGAACGGCGCGGGTAAGAGCACCCTGCTCAAGATCCTCGGCGGCGCCATCCGGGCGGACGCGGGCTCGGTGAGCTTCGACGGCGAGACGGTCACGATCGCCAACCCGCGCGACGCGATCGCCCACGGGGTGAGCCTTATCTCCCAGGAAGGCGCCCTGGTGCCGGGAATGTCGGTGCTCGAGAACGTCTTCCTGGCGCGCTGGTCGCACCGGTCGGGGTTCCGGCGCAGTCCGCCCGACCTGGCCCAGTTCCACGAGCTGCTGGCGCTGACCGGGTTCAAGGTCGATCCCCGGGCCCGGGTCGGCAGCCTGGCCATGGGCCTCCAGCAACAGGTCGAGATCCTGAGATCGCTGGCCCGGGGCGCGCGGGTGCTGGCGCTGGACGAGCCGACCGCCGTGCTCACCAACGTCGAGAAGGAAAACCTGCTTGGCCTGATCACTCGCCTGGCCGAGGCGGGGACCACCGTGATCCTGGTGTCGCACTTCCTGGAGGAGGTGCTCGCGGTGGCCGGCCGGATCTCGGTGCTGCGGGACGGGGGCCTGGTCACCACCAGCGAGGCGACCGAGCAGACCCCGAACTCGCTGGTCCGCCACATGGTGGGCCGCGAGCTGGACGTGCTCTACCCCGAGCCGGCGCCGGTACCGGAATCCGCGCCGGTCCGGCTCTCCGCGCGGGGACTGCGCCGCGGATTCATCCAGGACCTGGACATCACGGTGCGGGCCGGAGAGATCCTCGGCCTGGCCGGCCTGGTGGGCAGCGGCCGCACCGAGACGCTGCGCCTGCTGTTCGGGGCCGACCGGGCGCAGCGAGGCACCGTCGAGGTGGATGGCGTGACCCTGACGCACCTGACGCCGCGGCGTGGAATGGCCGCCGGCATCGCGCTCGTTCCTGAGTCCCGCAAGGACGAGGGCCTGGTCATGGTGCGCTCCCTGCGCGAGAACGTGGCTCTGGCCTCGCTCGGGGCTCGCCGACTGGGCCCGCTCATCCGCCGCTCCAGCGAGCGGACGGCGGTCGACCAGGCCATGGAGGCGGTCGACGTCCGGGCCGCCCGCAAGGACGCGGCGATCCGGACGCTGTCCGGCGGCAACCAGCAGAAGGCCCTGTTCGCCAAGTGGCTGATGCGCTCGCCGCAGGTGCTGCTGGTCGACGAGCCGACCCGCGGCGTGGACGTCGGGGCCAAGAGCCAGATCCATCGTCTGATCACCGAGCTCGCTGCCGACGGCATGGCCGTGATCTGCGTTTCTTCCGAGATCGAAGAGCTGCTCGCGCTGTCCCACCGGGTGATCGTGCTGCGGCACGGGCACGCGGTGGGCGACTTCCCGCGAGGCACACCGAGCGAGGTCGTGATCGCCGCCGCGTTCGGAGACGAAGGAGCCACCGCATGAGCGTCGAAGCTGCCCCGAACACCGGCCTCCAGCAGGCCACCACGTCGGCCCTGCGCGGCGGCGGGCGGATCCGTGACTACGGCATCGTCGTGGCGCTGGTCGCGATCGTCATCGCCCTGTCGCTGTCGACGAGCACGTTCCTGACCACCGGCAACGTGATCAACCTGCTGGACCAGTGCGCGGATATCGGCTTGCTCGCTGCCGGGGCCACGATCTGCATCCTCAGCGGGGTCTTCGACCTGACCGCGAGCGCGTCGCTCGCGCTGGCGGCGATCGTGGGCGTCGACGTCACCCGCGTTGCCGGGATACCGCTCGGTTTTGTCGCCGCGGTTGCCGCCGGCGCGGGCATCGGCTTCGTCACCGGCACGGTCGTCGTCCGCAGCGGGGTCAACTCGTTCATCGCCACCCTGGCCACGAGCATCGTCTACCGCGGCCTGGCCGTGGTGGTGACCGGCGGGGCCATCATCTACCCGCTCACCCGGCAGGCCAGCGACTTCGCCCTGCTGACCTGGCCGTCAGTGTTCCACCTCACCTCGGCGACCGTCGTCTTCATCGTCGCAGACGCGATCATCGCGGTCATCGTGGCCACGACCACGTTCGGGCGGCGCATCTACGCGGTCGGCGGGAACTCCGAGGCGGCCCGGCTGTCCGGCATCCGGACCGGCCAGATCCACGTCGCCGTCTACATGGTCAGCGGCATCTGCTCGGCCCTCGCCGGGCTGATCCTCGCCTCCAGGGCCGGGTCGGCCAACTCGAGCATGGCCACCGGCGAGGAACTGACCGCGATCGCGGCGGCGGTGATCGGCGGCACCAGCATCCTCGGCGGCGAGGGGGCGATCTGGCGCGGCGTGGTCGGGGCACTGCTGCTCACCCTGATCAGCAACGGGTTCAACCTGCTCGGCTGGAATACCACGTATCTGCAGGTCGTGCAGGGATGCCTGATCTTGTTCGCGGTGGCCGTGGATCGGGCATTGCGGAAGCAAAGGGAATAAACACGCGGTTAGGATCGGCAGATGTCCAGGCAGCCTGGTGACTCTGCGTATGCGGGGGTGACCCTGCGGCCTGGACGCTGCGTGGCCGCGGTTATACGCGACGCGACGGTCTTGCCGCTGCCTCGGGTTTCGCGCGCGGCGACCCGGCCGGCCGGCGCGGAGGAGGTGCTCGGCGCGATCGCCGGAGCGGCGTACGGCTATATACAGGCAGTCACCATCGACCTGTCCCGGCTGCTGCTGGAAGCGGTGCTGCATCCGGCCGGGGCCGGCCAGGTCGCGGTCATCCGGATCGTCCCGCGGGCGGCCAGGGATCCGCGGCTGGCCCGTTCGCCGGCGAAGCTCGTTGAGCGGCTCGTCGGCCGTCGGTTCACCGTCGCGGGCGGCCACGACCTGCTCGGTAACGAGCTCTGCCCGCTGGACACGGCCGGCCTGGCCCGGGTATGCGCGCACCTACAGCGCGCCGGGGTCCGCGGGGTCGCCATCGTCGCACCGGGCTCGCAGGCCCAGCCGGAGCACGAGCGGGCCGTGGCCGACGCGGTCCAGGCCGCCCTGCCCGACGCGCACATCTCGGCGGCCACCGACTTCGGCGGCCAGGGCCTGGTGGCGCGGGAGGCGACGGTCATACTCGACTGCGCGCTGGGCGCTATCGCGGGCCGGCTGCTGAACGTCTGGGAGGACGCGATCCGGCGGAGCGGGAGCGACGCGGCGTTGCGCGTGGCCCGCGGCGACGGCGGCTACATCACGCCGTCGCGGGCCCGCGCCCTTCCGGCGCTGACGCTCGGCGCGACCGACGCGCTCGAGCTGTGCGGAGCGGCCTACCTGCACGGCGCCCAGGAGTGCCGGGTGGTGCTGCCCCGGCCGGGCGGGAACGTCTCGGGGGACGTGCGGAACGGCCTGGCCGTGGTCCGCCCGGCTGAACTGGCCGGCATCGGCACCGCGCTGGTGGTGCCCACGGCGGTGCTGGCCCCAGACCCGGGGGTCTCGCAGAACGGCGAGCGGCGCTGGGTGCGCGACGTGCCGGTGGTGCACGCGGACGGCGACCCGGACCTGCTGGCCTGCGTCGGCGCGGCGGTGAGCCAGCCGACGGCCTGGATCGACGAAGTCGCGTTCATCGAGTCGGCCGAGCACCTCGAGCGGATCCGCCGGGAGGCGGAGGAACGGGTCAGTGCGATCGTCATGGCCAACGGCGCGGCCCCGGGAACCGCCTACCTGACCGAGGCCTCGATCGTGGCCGTGCCCTACAGCCCGGCCGGCACCGTCCGCATCCGGGTCCGGGTGGCGGGCGCCGCGGAGGGCGGGCTGGGGCGAGCGGCCTCGGCGCACAGCCCGCAGGCCGCTGAACCGGTGGCACCGTGAACTCCACGGCCGCCGGGCCGGGATACATCGGGATGGTCTCCTCGATCGGGGCCGAGGACGTCCTGACCCTGTATGAGGGGGCGAAGTTCTACTCCCCGGCGGTGGGCGACGCCAACAAGGCCTCGCTCACGTCCTGGCTGACCGGGCTGCTCGACCGCAACGGCCCGGTCGCCCTGCGCCGCGCCGACGCCCTGCCCGTGGACACCCCGTGCATCTCGCTGTGCGTACTCGGCTCGGGCGCGGCGCTGGCCGACCTGCCGCCCGCCGGCGACGAGTTCGCCCTCGCCGTGCAGCGAATCGAGCGCCTGCAGCAGCTGACGTTCGGCGCCATCTACCCGCTGGCCGCCGCGACGGTGAGCGCCCTGGCCCCGGTCGCGGCCGCGTCGCAGCTGGGGTTGCCGCTGCTCGACGCGGACGGGATGGGACGGACGTTCGCGCTCATCCATCACACCGCTATGCACCTGGCCGGGGTGTCGCCGACGCCGCTGGTGGCCTACGGCGCAACCGGGGAGAGCGTGCTGATCGATGCGCAATCGGCGTCCCGCGGAACGCGGCTGCTGGGCGCCACTGTCGACCCGCTCGGCGGCTGGGCCGCCCTGGCCGCCTACCCGACGACGGCCGGCGTGCTGCGCCGCGCGGCCCTGCCGGGCACGGTGTCCCGGCTGGTCAACGTCGGACGGCTGCTGCTCGAGCGCACGGATCCCGACCTGCTGGTGGCCCGGCTCGCTGCCATCACCGGCTGCCACCGGGTCGGGCGCGGCCGGATTGTCGAGTTCGAGCAACTCAGCCGGCCTACCGACCGGACGATTCCCGCCCACCCGTCCAGCCTGGTCATCGAGGAGAGCGGGGAGCGCGGCCGGCAGTTCCGGATCGAGCTGCGCAGCGAGATCGTCGCCGTGTTCGCGGATGGCCTGCTGGTCGCGGGCGTGCCGGACGTGCTCTGCCTGCTCGACGTCTCCCGCGGGGAGGTGGCCACGCTGGACAGCCTCGAGGTCGGCGATCTCGTTGACGTGCTCGTCACTCCGGCCGACGGGCTCTGGTACTCGGCCGAGGGCCTGGCCATGGTCGGTCTCGCCTCGCACGGCATCAACCTCGACCACCCGAGGCGACGATGAGGCAGCGACACCCGACTCTGCCGATCACGCTGGCCGAGCTGATCCGCATCGAGCCCCTGGCCCGGGTTCACGTCGCGCACCTGGCGGACCCGGGCCGCCGTGTCGAGCTGGTCGTCCTGGCCGAGAACTTCGACCGGTTGCGCCGCAGCACGCCGCACTCGCTGATCGTGCTGCACGCCGAGGCCGCGACCGGCGGGTGGGCGCTAGCCACCGCGCTGAACCTGGCCTGGGAGCGGAACGCCTCGGCGGTGCTGGTCTCCCGGGCGGTGGCCGGGCCGTCCAGTGAGGCGCTGGCCCAGCGGCTGAACATATCGCTGCTCGGGATCGACGGCGACCCGGTGGATCTCGCGCTGCAGCTGGCCGGCCAGATCAGCGCGCCCGACGCGGCGCGGGCGCTGCGCCAGGCCCAGACCGCGGAGCGGCTGGCCGAGCAGACCGGAGTCCGGGGCGTCCTGGGCGTGCTGAACAGCGAGCTGGGAGCGAGCGTCCCGGTGGCGCTGGTCGCGGGAGAGGTCGTGGTGGCCGGACGCGCCTCGGCGGTGGTGGAGCGGCCTGACATCGAGCAGGTCTGCGTCGAGGTGCACGGACCGGGCGAGCGTCCCTGGGCACAGCTGGTGGCCGCGGTTCCGGCCCAGACGCCCGGCGCGGCCCAGCAGGTCCACGCGCTCCTGTTGCTGGCGCGGCCGCCGTTGCTGGCGGCCTGGGCTCAGACCCGGCTGAACTCCGGCACCCACGCCGCGCACGAGCAGGCCGCGTTCGGACTGCTGCGGCAGCTCGCGGCGAGGCCGCGGCCCGGGCCGGCGCCGGCGACGGAGGCCGCGGACGCCGAGGCGCCCGCCTGGAACAGCGAGCTCGGCTGGCAGGTCGAGGGCACCAACCGGGCGGTCTGGCTGGCACCGCTGCGGTCGGCGGGAGAGCCGCCGCCGGAGCTGACCCACCTGGTCCGGGCGGCCTGGCAGCGCGGGCACCCGAACTGGCCGCTGATCGCGGAGGGCGACGGCTGGATCTCCTGGCAGAGCAGCGCCGGTACCGAGGACGTGATCCCGCTGCGGCGAGCGCTGACCGCGTTCCGGGGCGCCGCGGCCGCCCATGGCCTGGTCGTGGGCGTCGGGCGGCCGCACCCGGGCGTCTCCGGGCTGATGCGCTCGATCGCCGAGGCCCGGCTGGTCGCCCACGTCGCGCGCGAGGGCGGCCCGGGTACGGTCCGCTGGTTTGACCAGGTCTGGGCGCCCGCCGCGCTGGCCTGGCTGCCCGCGGCCGAACTGGCTGAGGTGGCCGAGCTCTGCCTGCCCGACCTGATGGAGGCCAGGGACCGCGACGCCCTGGTCGACACCGTGCTGGCCGTGCTGGACTGCGGCGGGTCGCTGAGCCAGGCGTCGCAGCGGCTCGGGGTGCACCGCAACACCGTGCTCGCGCGGGTAGCGCGATCCCGGCAGCTGGGCCTGGCCTTTGACGACCCGGCGCAACGGCTGGCGCTGCACGTGCTGTGCTACGCGCTGGCCTCGGTCCGGCCGGAGCCCCCCAGGGACGAGACGCCGCCCGGGGACGAGCCCGGGCCGGGCGAGCCCGAGCCGCGGTCGGGGCCGGGCGAGCCGGAGCCGCACGGCCCCGGGCCGCGGTTAGTCCGGGCCGACGCCGTAGCGCGTGAGCGCCGTCTCGGCGGTGATGTTGCGGTCCAGCACGTCGGAGCGGACGTCGGCCGCCGCCCGCTCCACCGGGTCGCCGTAGCCGCCCCCGCCCCCGGTCACGCACCGCACGACGTCGCCCTGGTTCAGGCTCATGCCGTTGACCTTGAGCATGCGCCGCTCGCCGGACCGCCCGGGGTTGATGATCACCTCCGGCCCGACCGCGTCCTCGCCGCCGAACAGGCCCCAGGCCGGCTGGCGCGCCCGCTCGAACCACAGCGAGACCGTCAGGTCGGTCTGCGCCTCATACTCTCGGACCACGCCGTTCCCGCCGCGCCAGCGGCCCGAGCCTCCTGAATCGGGACGGATGCTGTACTCCGTGATCCGCCATGGGTAGCGCGTCTCGTGGACCTCGATCGGGATGTCCTTGAGCGAGCCATTGACGTTGTTAATGAGCGCGCTCTCCCCGTCGCTGCCGTTCCAGGCGCCCCAGCCACCCACGGTGGCCTCCAGGCTGACGAAGTCGCGCTTGAACCGCGGGTCGGTACCCGCGGTCAGGATGATCATGGAGTCACCGTGGCTCGCTCCCGCCACCCGGTCGGGCAGCGCCGGCGCCAGGGCCCGGGCGACCAGGTCGATCAGCAGGCCGAGGTGCGAGAAGTACCACTGGCAGGCGGCGGGGGCCAGGGCGCCGAGCACCGAGCCCTCCCGCACCCGGGTGGTCATCGAGCGGAACGAGCCGCCGTTGCCCGGGAGGTCCGGGCTGATCAGCAGCTTGTAGCCGACACGCAAGGCGGATACAGCCTGCGCGACCCCGCAGTTGACCGGGCCGACGGTCTGGTCGGCCGACTCGGTGACGTCGAAATCGATGTCCTCGCCGGAAACGGTGATCTTCAGCCGGATCGGGATCGGGGTGTCCAGGTCGATGCCGTCGTTGTCGAGCACGCCCTCGGTGGCGTACACGCCGTCCGGTATCTCGGCGATGGTCGCGCGCTCCAGAATTTCGGTCTGCCGGAAGATCTCGTCCCGGGCCAGTTCCAGGGTCTCCAGCCCGAACCGCTCGACCAGTTCCTGGAGCCGCTTCTCGCCCATCTTGATGCAGGCGATCATGGCGTGCATGTCGCCGTTGGTGGGGTAGGGGAATCGGACGTTGGTCGCGATCGTGTCGATCACCGCGTGCTCATCGACGCCGCCCTCGACCAGCTTCTGCGAGCCGAGCCGCAGGCCCTCCTGGAAGATCGAGATCGAGTCCATGGAGCCGCCCGGATCCTTGGAGCCGACGTCGATCCAGTGGGCGCGCGACGCGGTGAAGCCGACCAGGGTCTGGCCGACGAAGACGGGCCCGAAGATCGTGACATCGTTGAGGTGGGTCCCGGCCAGGTAGCTGTCGTTCAGGATCCAGACGTCGCCCGGCTGCCATACCTCCCGGCCGAAGCGCTCCTCGGTCGCCTTGGTGCAGGTCTCGAGGTTGCCCAGGAAGATCGGCAGCCCGGCCGACTGCCCGAGGACCTGGTGCTCCGCGTCGAGCAGGGCCACGACGCAGTCGCCGCACTCGTAGATGATGGGCGTGTACGCCGACCGGATCAAGGTGGCGTTCATGTCATCGGCCGCCGAGTTCAGCGCGTTGCGGATGATCTCCACGGTCACCGGGTCGATGGCGATCGAACTGGCTGCGGTCGTCACTGTTGTGCCTTCCCTCGGATGATCAGCGAGCCGATGTCGTCGATGCTCAGGGAGTGATCGGGAGGCACCACGGTCGTCGCGGTGTCCTCGACGATGACGGCCGGGCCGTCCAGGGTGTGGCCGACCAGCAGGTCGTCGCGGCGGGCCACGATGGCGTCGCGCGGCTCGCCGTCAAAGATCACCGGTCGGACCTCGTGCGGGAATGCCTGCGACGTGGCCGTCGGCCACTTTTCCGGGGCGGGCTGGCCGAGGTCGCCGAAGGTGGCCGTGCGCAGGGTCACGAACTCGATCGGCGCGCCGAGGTTGGAGTGCCCGTAGCGGCTTTCATGCAGCCCGCCGAACCGCTTGGCCACGGTGGTCAGGAAATCCGGCTCGCCCGGCTCGCTCGCCGAGGTCAGCGGCACGGTCAGGGTGTACTCCTGGGCCTCGTACCGGATGTCGACGGCGTGTGCGGCCGTCCGCTGATCGGGTGCCACGCCCTCCGCGTCGAGCGCGGCCACGCCATCGGCCTCCATGCGCCCAAGGACGGCGGCCATGTCCGCGCCGTCGAGGTCCTCGTCGAGGAAGAAGTACGGCTCGCTGTAGTCCCGCCGGATCCGGGTCTGAAGCATGCCCCAGGCCGAGAACGCGCCGGGAAACCGGGGGACGATGACCTCCGAGATCCCCAGTTCACGCGCGAGGAAGGACGCGTGCATCGGGCCGGCGCCGCCGAAGGCGACCAGCGCTGAATCGCGGGGCTCGATCCCGCGCGACACCGTGATCGTGCGGATCGCCTGGGCCATCTTGGCGTTGGCCACGTCGCAGATGCCCTCGGCCATGGCCACGGTCGACAGGCCGAACTGCCCGGCCAGCTCGGCCACGGCGGCCGCGGCCAGCCCGGTATCGAGCGTCATCTGGCCGCCCGCGAAGCCCTCGGGATCGATGCGATGCAGCACCAGGTTCGCGTCGGTGACCGTCGGCTCCGTGCCGCCGCGCCCGTAGCAGGCCGGCCCCGGGCGGGCGCCCGCCGATCGGGGCCCGACGCGCAGGCCGCCCGCCTCGACCCAGGCGATCGAGCCGCCGCCCGCGCCGACGGTGTGGATGTTCACCACGCTCATGAGCAGCGGCAGGCCCTCGAGCTTGGCCTCGACCGACACGTCCGGGTCGCCGCCGACGATGAGCGAGACATCGAACGACGTGCCGCCCATGTCCATGCCGATCAGGTTCGGCCGGCCGGTCTGCCGGGACAGCTCCGCGCAGGCCATGGCGCCGCCCACCGGTCCCGACAGCAGGGTCTGCAGCGGCCGCTCCCGGGCGGATTCGGCGGTCAGGATGCCGCCGGAGGACTGCATGACGTGCAGCGGCGCCGACAGACCCCGGTCCTTCAACCGCTGCTCCAGATCGATGAGGTAACGCCGCACGATCGGGCCGGTGTAGCTCTCCACCACGGCGGACGAAGTGCGCTCGTACTCACGCCATTCCTTGGCCGACTCGTGCGACACCGACACCGTGAAGTCGTCGCCGAGTTCCTCGAGCAGGATCTCCCGGGTCCGCAGTTCATGTGCTGGGTTCTTGTAGCTGAACAGGTACGCCACCGCGATCGCGCCGAACCCGCCCTGCCGGGCGACGGTCGCCGCGTCCCGCGCGGCCTGCTCGTCCAGCGGCTCGAGCTCCTGGCCGTCAGCCCCGATGCGACCGCCGATACCGGCCACGTCGCGCCGCGGAACCAGCGGCGTCGGCTTGCGGTAGTGCAGGTCATAGAGCCTGGTCCTCGGCCCGCGCGCGATGTGATAGACGTCGGCGGCCCCGGCCGTGGCCAGCAGCAGGACCTTCACCCCGCGCCGTTCGAGGAACGCGTTGAGGCCCTGGGTGGTCCCGTGCACAAGGAAATCGATGTCCGACGGCTGGTCGACGATCGCGTCCAGGCCGGCCAGTACGCCCTCGCTGAGTTGCTCGGGCGTCGTCGATGCCTTGCTCGCCGCGAACACCCCGGCCGCATCGTCATAGGTGACCACGTCGGTGAACGTGCCACCGATGTCCATCGAGACTCGGTATCGGGTCATGAAGTCTCCCTGTCGGCGCCCGGCGGTCCTGACCGGCAAACTACGAGGCGGGCCGGGGACCCCGCTGTGCGCGCGGCATAGCCACGCGAGCCGCGCGCGTGCCGCGAGCACGATGGCGGCGCGCGGGCACCCGGGGGCGCGGGCGGGGAGAAGGGAGACTCAAAGCCTTGCTCCGGCGCCGGATCCCGAGCCATCGCCCAGCGCAAACGCGCCTGAGCCAGCCCCGCTCCGTTGAGCAACTCCCGGCCAGACCAGCCACGGAGTGCTCCCGCCCACGCGGCGGATTCGGTGCCCTGTGGCCAAGTGTCGTAACAATTTGGGCGGCCACCTGCTCGAGGGGCGGGTGAACCCGACCCTCGAGGCCGTGGTGACCGAGACGCCCGCGCGGCTGCGCAAGGTCATACATCCCGATATCGGGATCGCGCTCATCAACCTGGACCAGTCCGAGTCGAGACCTAGCGCAGCGCGGGAAGCTCGGCCTGGAGCGGCAGGTCGGCCGATGACGTCCCGATCCGCACCGTGACCGGGCCGCCGGGGAACTCCCATCCGCGCGGGCCGCGCGTCCGCAGCCGGCGACGGGCGACGACGATCCGGGCGGCGGCCGTCTGGCCGGGGCCGACGTCGACGGCGGCGAACCCCTTCAGCTCCAGGGCCGGGCGGCCGGGCGCCGCGGGGGTGACGTAGGCCTGCACCACCTCGCGCCCGGCCGGCCCGCCGGCGTTCGTGACCGGCACGGTGATCTCCCAGCCGGGCTCCGGGTCGCCGGCCAGCGTCCGTACCTCGGGCGGGCCGAGCTCGAAGCGACTGTAGGAAAGCCCGTGACCGAACGCGAACCGCGCCGCACGGACCGGCTTCTCGTCGGCGCCCCGGTCGCGGGGCGCCCGCCGGTAGCCCACGCTGAACCGCTCCCCGTAGACGACGCGGCCGTCGGAGCCGGGGTAGAACGCGGCCGCGGGCAGGTCGCCGGCCTCGGCCGGGAACGTCGTCGGCAGCTTCCCGGACGGGTTGACCGCGCCGGTCAGGACGTCGGCCAGGGCCGCGCCGGCCTCCTGGCCGGGGAACCACATTTGCAGGATCGCCCCGGCCAGGCCGGCCCACGGCATCGAGACCGGCGCGCCGGTGTTCAGCACGACCACCGTGCGCGGGTTGGCGGCGCACGCCGCGGCGATCAGCTCGTCCTGGGCGCCGGGCAGGGCCATGCCGGGCCGGTCGCGCCCCTCGGTCTCCCAGCCGGCCGGGCTTCCCGCCACGACCAGCACCGCGTCGGCGGCGGCCGCAGCGCTGATCGCCCGCTCGAGCAGGTTGTCGCCGCCCGGCGGGACGATGCCGGCCCGCAGCTCGGCCCGCCCCCGGCCCGGCGCGAACTCGACCATGATTTCGGCGGGCCGGCCGGCCGACAGGTTCGCGATCAATCCGGTGCCCGGCGCCTGCTCGGTCAGTTCGGCGCCGTCGAGCAGCACCCGGACCGCGCCGGTCGCGGCGATCGTGATCTCGTGCCGCCCGTCCCGCGCCGGATGGATGACGCCGCGCGCCCGCAGCAGCAGTTCATCGTTCGCGTGCCCGGCACTCACTCGGCCGATCCAGCTGAGGTGCAGGGTGCGGGGATGATCCACGGCGAACGGCGCAGTGTCCGGCCCGGCCGCCAGCCGGTACTCCAGGATCGCGCCGTCCTCGCCCGCCGGGGTGCGCAGCAGCGGCGGGCCGAGCGGCGACGGCCAGTCGGTTAGTACGCAGCCGCGGTGGAACCTGACCGCGACCCCGGGGCCGAGCGCCTCCCGCAGCGCCGGCAGGATGGCGCTGACGTGCGGCGGGCTCACCTGGGTGCTCCCGCCGCCCTGGAACGCGGCGGCGTCGGCCAGCGGCCCGAGCACCGCCAGGCTCCGCAGCCGCCCGGCGTCCAGCGGCAGCACGCCGCGGTTTTGCAGCAGGACCATGCCCCGCGCGCCGGCCGTCCTGATCAGCCGGGCCGGGTCGGCCGGGAGGCCGGCGTCGGCGCGGTCGTCCGCGTGGCCCGAGCCGCCCGAGCCGTCTGCGCCGTCCGCGCCGTCCGCGCCGTCCGCGCCGCCCGAGCCGCCCGAGCCGCCCCGTGGATGTTGCGATTGGTCACTTGGGTGTGATCCAGACTCACATCCACGGGGGTGGTCCGCGGCGCCCAGGCCGGCGGTCCGGTCGATCAGCCGGAGCACCCGCAGGGCCGCGCGGTCCAGGTCCGCCTCGCCGGCCCGTCCCTCGTCCAGCGCCTCGAGCAGTGCCCGCCCGCGGAACCGGGGCGGGCCAGGCATCTCGATGTCCAGCCCCGCGGCCAGCGCCTCGGCCGTGGAGTGCGTGGCCCACCAGTCGGACACCACGACGCCGTCAAAACCCCACTCGCCGCGCAGCAGCGTGGTCAGCAGCCACGGGTGCTCGCTCGTGTGGGTGCCGCCCAGCCGGTTGTACGAGGCCATCACCGACCAGACGCCGGCCCGGACCGCCTCCTCGAACGGGGTGAGATACAACTCGCGCAGCACGTCCTCGTCGACCTCGGAACTGATCGTGAACCGCTGGTATTCCGAGTCGTTGGCGACCAGGTGCTTCACGCAGCAGGCCACGCCGGCCGACTGCACGCCGGCGATGTACGCGCAGGCCATCTGGCTGGTCAGCTCGGGGTCCTCGGAGAAGCACTCGAAGTTCCGCCCGGCGAGCGGGTGCCGGTGCAGGTTGACGGTCGGGCCGAGCAGCACGTGCACGCCCTTCGCCCGGGCCGCCCGCCCGAGTGCCCGGCCGACGTCGGCGACCAGGGCCGGGTCCCAGGTCGCGGCCAGCGCCACGCCGGCCGGGAAGCTGGCCGAGCGGCCGGACACGTAACTGCGGCCGCGGACCCCGCTGGGCCCGTCGGACATAACCAGCCCGGGAACGCCCAGCCGCTCGACGGGCGCGACGCGCCAGGCGTCGGCGCCGGCCAGCAGCGCCGCCTTCTCGTCGCGGGTCAGCCGCTTCAGGACGGCGCCGGGCCGGCCGGAGTTCACCGGCGGCACACCCTCACCCTGCCCCTCTGCTCAAGTGTCGTAACAATTCGGCTATACCTCATACAACCGTTGAGGAACGCAAAACGTCCCGTTTACATTGGTTTCAGCCAAGCCTGGCTTGGCGTCTTCCCGCGAGGGCCGGTGACGACAGGCAAGGGTAACCACTGGTGCTCAACGAACTGCAGGCGATCGTCGACGATCTGGCCTACCGGCTGGACGCGCCGGCCGTCCTGGAGAACCACGAGCAGCGCATGGTCGTCTACTCCTCGCAGAGCGGGCCGATCGACGAGGTGCGGCGGGATTCGATCCTGCAGCGGGAGACCAACCAGCGGGTCAAGGACTGGTTCCGGCAGTTCGGGATCGCCCAGGCAACCGCGCCGCTGCGCATCCCGAGCCACCCCGAGCTCGGGATACTCGGCCGGCTGTGCACCCCGGTACGGTTCCGCGGCCGGCTCATGGGCTACCTGTTCCTGATCGACGACGAGCAGCGGCTCGCCGAGGGCGACGTGGTCGCGGCGCAGCAGGCCGGGCTGCACGCGGGCGTGCTGCTCTACGAGGAGGAGCTGTCCGAGCGGCTGAGCGCGAGCGTGCTCTCGCACCTGCTCGCGCCGTCCGTGGAGCTGCGCGAGAACGCGGCCAGGCAGCTGCTCGAGCAGGGCATGGCCACCGCGGACGCGCCGCACGCCGTGGTGTACCTGCGTCCGGCCGACCCCATCCCGGCCGCCGGGCTCGCCGACCTTATCGGCGAGGCGCTCTGGGAACTCGGGCGCCACCGTGGCCACGCCGGCCTGCTGCGCGTCGCCCGCCAGGACCACGGCGTCCTCCTGGCCCGGGTCTCGTCTCTCGACGACGACCGTCCGGCGCGCGCGGCGGCGCAGGAGGTGCGCGGCATGCTCGCCCGCCGTCTTCCGGCGCCGGCCCGGGCGGCCCGGACATCTGCGCAGGCCGCGGGCCCGGCGCGGGTGGTTGCCGGGATCGGCGACCCGCAGCGCCACCTCACCGCCGCGGTCGTGTCCTACCGCCAGGCGCTGCTGGCCGCCCGGGTCTCCGCCTCGGTGCCGGCCATCGGCGACGTCGCCCGCTGGCAGGACCTCGGCGCGTTCCGCGCGCTCGTCCAGCTTCCGCTGGGGGAGCGCTCCGCGTCGTGCCTGGACCCGCGGCTGTCCAAGCTGCTGTGCGCGGAGGCGGGGCTGGCCGAGACCGTCGAGGCGTACCTGGACCTCGGCGGCGACGCCAAGCGGACGGCGGAGCAGCTCAACGTGCACCGGGCCACGCTGTATTACCGGCTCGGCAAGGCACAGCGCCTGATCGGCGCCGACCTGCGGGACGGCAACGACCGGCTGGCGCTGCACCTCAGCTTCAAGCTGGCCCGGCTGACCGAGCGCTACCCGCCCGCGCCGGGCGGCGCCGCGGCCGATCCGGATCTGCTCGCCCCGGCAGAGATCGCGTCCCCCGTGGTCCCGCGCGCCCGGTCAGGCCCCTGAGCCCGCCGGGCCGCCCGGGTCCTCGCCGGCCGCCGCGGCCAGGCGGCGCAGCGGCACCGGGGTCACCACGTGCCGGGTCTGCAGGTCCCCGAGGTCGGCGAGCGGGCGGCCGGACAGGCCCGCCGCCGCGCAGGCCACCACCGGACCGCACACGCGGCCCTGGCAGTAGCCCATGCCGCACCGGGTCAGGCCCTTGATCGCGCGCAGGTCGGCGGGGCCCGCCGAGAGCGCGCCGGTCAGCTCGTCCCAGGTCACGTCCTCGCACCGGCAGATCACGGTGTCCGGTCGCAGCCGGTCCAGCCAGCCGCCGGCCAGCGGGTAGAGCCGGGCGAGCAGCGCCGCGAAGTCGCGGGCCCGGCGTATCCGCGCGGGGGCCCCGCCGATCGTTTTGCGGAACGCGGCGTCGTCGAGCCGTCCCAGGCGGCGCGCGGCCGCCGCGCCGGCCACGACGCCCTCGAGCTCGGCCTTGGCCGCGCCGCCCACCCCGGTCGCCTCGCCGCACGCGAACACGCCCGGCGTGCTGGTTGCCTGGTCGTCGTCGACGGACACCGCGGCGGCCGGGTAGTCCGCGCGGGGCTCGTCGCGGCAGCCCAGTGCCCGGGACACATCCAGCAGCGGGACGAAGCCGTGACCGACCGCGACCGCGTCCACCGGCACGACGGCCGGCGGGCCGGTCGCCCGCCACGACCCGTCGACCCGGGTCAGGACCGCCTCCTCGACCCGGTCCCGGCCGCGGCATTCGGCCAGTGCCCAGCCGGAGCGGACCCGGATCCGGGCACGGCCCAGCGCCGCCGCGTACCCGGCGGCCTCGGCCAGCTTCGCCGGATGGCGCGCCGCCCCCGGCAGCGACGCGAGCATGTGCCCGATGCGCGCGGCCTCGTACACGCCGGCCACCCGGGCACCGCGGCGGGCCAGGGCGACCGCGACCGGCGGCAGCAGCGGGCCGGTGCCGGCCACCAGGATCCGCCGGCCCACCAGCGTCTGCTGCGCCTTGAGCATGGCCTGCGCGGCGCCGGCCGTGACCACGCCCGGCAGCGTCCAGCCGGGGAACGGGACCACGAGCTCGCTCGCGCCGGTGGCCACCACCACGGCGCCCGCGTCCACGGCCTGCGCCGGGCCGCCGTCGCAGTGCAGCCGGAACCCGCCGCCCGCCTGCCCGGCGTGGCACACGGTGACGCCGGTGAGCACGGTTATCCGGGGGTGCCCGGACACCCGGCGCAGCCGGCCGGGCAGGGCGCCCATATCCGCCGCCCCGGGCGGCCCGTCGCGCTGGCTCTGCCGGTAGATCTGTCCGCCTGCCCGGGGCGCGCTGTCGATCAGCACCACGCGGCAGCCCGCCTCGGCCGCGGCCAGCGCGGCCGACATGCCGCCAGGGCCGGCGCCCACCACGGCCAGCTCAGTCCGCACCCGGCCACCCCACCGACCGGGACGGGCGGACGTCGTCGCCGTCGCGCAGCGGTTCCTGGCAGGCGCGCAATGCCGGCCGCCCGTTGACGTCGACCAGGCAGTCGTGGCAGTAGCCGATGCCGCAGAACAGGCCGCGCGGCTCGCCGCGGCGCCTGGTGGTCCGCCAGGCGAGCACGCCGTTGCCGAGCAGCGCGGCCGCGATCGTCGACCCGGGCGGCGCGGTCATCTCCAGCCCGTCGAAGCGAAACGAGAGGGTGCCGGCGCCCCCCCGCCCGGTATCAGCGCCGGTCACTGGCCGCCTCCGCGCTGCCGCGATCGCCGGTGCCGAGGCGGGCCGGGGCGAACGGCGCCGGGTCGACCGGGGCGGTCGCGCCGGCCAGCATCGCGGTGACCAGCTCCGCGGTGCCCGGGGCCAGGCCGATGCCCGCGCCCTCGTGCCCGCTGGCGTGGTAGAGGCCGCCCACCGCGGCATCGGGCCCGATCATCGGCAGGTGATCCGGGCTGGCCGGGCGGAACCCGACGTAGCTGCGCAGCACCCGCACCGAGGCCAGGCCGGGGAACAAGGCCGCGGCCCGCGCCGCGATCGCGGCCAGGATGCGCAGGCTCGGCCGGCGGTCGAAGCCGGCGAACTCGCGGCTGGACCCGATGAGCACGGTTCCCGCCCTGGTGCCCTCGACCACGGCCGAGCACGCCACGTCGTCGCCCTCGCTCATCACGGTCGTGACGTAGTCGGACTCGTAGACCTTGTGCCGGATCAGCGGCGGCAAGGGCTCGGTGACCAGGACGTGGCCGCGCCGCGGCCGGATCGGCAGCCAGCCGCCGAGCCGCTCGGCCACCAGCCCGCTCCACGGCCCGGCCGCGTTGACCACGGCGCGCGCGGCGATCCGGCCCCGGGTGGTCAGGACCGCCGCGATCCGGCCGTCGCTGCTCTCGCCGGCCAGAACGTCCGCTCCCCAGGCCAGGCGCGCGCCGAGCCGGGCGGCCTCGGCCAGCAGCCAGGCCGCGGCGAGCATCGGCTGCACCTGCGCGTCCTGCGGATAGAAGACCCCGCCGGGCAGCCGGCCGCAGATCTGCGGCTCGGCGGCGCGCAGCCCCGGGCCGTCCAGGAACTCGGCCGCCAGTCCCTCGCGGCGCTGGCCGGCGGCCAGCGACCGGAGCGCGGCGAGCTGTTCCTCGTCGTGCGCGACGACCAGGCCGCCCTTCTGCTCGAACTCGAACCGCCCGCCGGCCCGCCCGGCCAGCTCCTGCCAGAGCCGGGCGCTGCGCAGCGCCAGGTGCGCCACGGGGCCCGGCAGCGTGTCGGAGACCACGATGTTGCCCTCGCCGCCGGCCGGGGTGCCGGCGGCCGGCCCCGCCC
>Ga0335073_10001722_pt1 | contig 29454 bp, 22 predicted proteins | sample Lox_Sample_22_FD_207093 | JGI IMG/M metagenome (GOLD analysis project Ga0335073, IMG submission 207093) | Soil microbial communities from Loxahatchee National Wildlife Refuge, Florida, United States - Lox_Sample_2.2 | ecosystem: Environmental > Terrestrial > Soil > Wetlands | place: USA... | reverse complement strand
TCGACAAGGACATCAGAGCCCGATTTGAGGGCACGATACAACGGTTGCCCATCCCTACTTGCAGGGCTAACAACGGAAAACAGAGATACAACGTGCGAATTGCGAATCGGCGACTTGTTCCCTACAGGTCCGAGCACCTTGACAGAAATGGTGTAGCGGTGATCTGAATGGCCAGTCGTCTTCCGCCGTCGTAATCTCTTACACCATGGATCAAAAACTTCGCAGCCACGTCATTACACAAGGGCACGACCGTGCCGGTGCGCGCGCCATGTTCAAGTCCATCGGATTCACCGACAAAGACCTCAGCCAGCCCATCATCGGCGTCGCCAACACCTGGATTGAAACCATGCCCTGCAACTTTCACCTGCGCCGCTTGTCGGCCAAGGTGAAAGAAGGCGTACGCGCGGCCGGCGGCACACCCATGGAGTTCAACACCATCGCCATTTCCGATGGCGAAACCATGGGCACCGAAGGCATGCGCGCTTCCCTGGTGAGCCGCGAAGTGATCGCCGACTCGATCGAGTTGGTGTGCCGCGGGCAAATGTTTGACGCAGTAGTGTGCGTAGTGGGTTGCGATAAGACGATCCCTGCAGCCGCGATGGCTTTGGCGCGGCTGAAAATCCCAGGGCTGGTGTTTTATGGCGGCACGATTGCCCCGGGTCGGTTCCACGGAAAAGACGTAACCATCCAAGACGTCTACGAGGCCATCGGCGCCCATGCCGCGGGAAAAATTACGGACACGGACCTGCGCGAACTCGAGGACGTTGCCTGCCCGGGCGCGGGCGCGTGTGGTGGTCAATACACAGCCAACACGATGTCCACGGTGATGGAGATGATTGGCCTCTCGCCCATGGGCTTTAACAGCATTCCCGCCATGGACCCACAAAAAGATCAGGCCGCCTTCGACTGCGGCAAGCTGGTAATGAATCTGTTGCAGCAGAATATCCGGCCGCAGGACATTCTCACGCGCGAAGCCTTCGACAATGCCATTGCCAGCGTGGCCGCCACCGGCGGCTCGACGAACTCTGTTTTACATTTGCTCGCTCTGGCACGCGAAATTGGCGTGGCGCTGCAGATCGAGGATTTTCAAAAAGTGAGTGAGCAGACGCCGCTGCTCGCTGACCTTAAACCCGCCGGCCGGTTCGTGGCCACGGATCTGCATCGCGCGGGTGGAGTTCGCCTGCTCGCCCGGCGCCTGTTTCGCGGGGGACACCTGCATCCCAAAACTTTAACAGTTACTGGCCGCACCCTTTCTTCAGAAAGCGAAACCGCAGTAGAAACACCCGGCCAGGAGGTAATCGCGCCTCTGGAAAAACCGCTCAAGGCAACCGGAGGCCTGGTGATTTTGCGCGGCAACCTCGCGCCAGAGGGATGCGTGGCCAAAATCAGCGGGCATGAGCGTTCGAGCCATCGCGGTCCTGCCCGGGTTTTTGACTCGGAAGAAGAAGCGATATCGGCGGTGCTCGCAAAGCGCATCAAAGCTGGCGATGTGGTCGTAATTCGCAACGAAGGGCCCAAAGGTGCGCCGGGCATGCCTGAAATGCTGAGCGTGACGGCGGCGCTGGTGGGCGAAGGACTGGGAGAATCGGTCGCGCTGCTCACCGATGGCCGTTTCAGCGGCGCAACCCGCGGACTGATGCTAGGCCACATCGCGCCGGAAGGCGTGCTGGGCGGCCCGATTGCCGCGCTGCGCGAAGGAGACACGATTCACATCGATGTGAATCAGCGCTTGGTAGAAGTCGATCTCAGCGATCTCACTCTCAAACAGCGGCTCGCCGAATGGAAGCCGCGTGCGCCCCGTTACACCAGCGGAGTGTTCGCCAAGTATGCAGCGCTGGTGTCGTCAGCGGCAGAAGGTGCCGTGACCCGGGCAAAAGCGTGAGCGCTGCGCTTCAGCCTTTGAGCGATGCCATATCGATCACAAAGCGATAACGCACATCGCTCTTGATCACCCGGTCGTAGGCTTCGTTGACCTTCTGAATCGGAATCACTTCAATCTCGGATGCAACGTTGTGTCTCCCGCAGAAATCCAGCATCTCCTGGGTCTCGGCAATTCCCCCAATGGAAGACCCAGCGAGGCTCCGGCGCCGTGAAGCCAGGGAAAAGGCACCAATCGGAATTTGTTTTTCAGGAAGTCCCACCACCACCAGAGAACCATCGACCTTCGACAAATTCAGATATTCGTTCCAATCCATCTGCGCTGAAACCGTATTAATGATGAGATCAAAATAGCCTTTCAGCTTTGTGAAGGTCTCCGCATCAGAGGTCGCGTAGAAATAATCGGCGCCCATGCGTTTGCCGTCGTCTTTCTTTCTCAGCGACTGGCTTAGAACCGTGACCTCAGCGCCCAGGGCGTGGCCGAGTTTCACCCCCATGTGGCCGAGCCCGCCAAGACCCACAATCGCGACTTTCTTGCCCGGGCCAGCCTGCCAATGCTTTAGCGGCGAATACAGCGTGATTCCCGCGCATAACAATGGCGCGCAAGCATCGAGCGGGAGGTTCTGGGGCATCCGCAGCACGTAGTTTTCATCCACCACGATTCTCTCGGAATAACCGCCGAAAGTGGGCACGCCATCGTTGTCCCGGGCGTTGTAGGTCCACGTCGTATGCACAGTGCAGTATTGCTCGAGGCCCTGCTTGCACTCTGCGCAGGTTCGGCAGGAGTCGACAAAGCAGCCGACCCCAACTTTATCGCCGGGTTTGAATTTGGTTACTTTGCTGCCGGCCGACTTTACGACTCCGGCGATTTCATGCCCTGGAACCATGGGGAAGATCGATTCTTCGAGATAATCGCTCCACTCATTGCGCGCCTGATGAATATCGGAGTGGCAAACCCCGCAAAATTTGATATCGATTACGACATCGTGCTCGCGCGGTTCGCGACGTTCGAAGGAGTATGACGCCAGCGGGGCTTTCGCCTTCATCGCTGCATAGCCTTTGGTTTGAGACATGATTCCCTCCGCTCGGAAGAAAGAATGAGCGGCAATTATAGAAGGTAATCGGTCTTGAGGTTTTAGCTCTGCGGTAAGCGTGCGAGCGCGCCTTTCAAATCGTCGGGCTTGAATCCGAACGGACCAGGACGGCTCTTGTAGACAACATGGCCCTGCGTATCGATGAGATAAAGCCGGTCGGGCCAGCCGGTGTAGGCTTTTTCCGTGGTGTTGTCAAAGCCGTCGATCAACGCAGGAAATCTAATGCCCAGCTTGCGCACGCAGGCACCGGCGACGTTTTCGCGCTCTTCAAGATTTTTCGGGCTGGCAAAAACCACGCTGTCTTTGATGTTGCTCTGCATTTGCCATACGTCGCTGGGATGCGCTTCCAGAATGTAGACCGCATAGAAGGCCACACGGTTGCCGTATTCCTCGTAGAGCTTGTTCAGAGCGGGGACCTCCCGCCGGAACGGCGGTCAAGTGTAGCTGCCGAAAACCAGCACCACCGGCTGCTTTTGGGTGAGCGCGGAGAGTTGCACCGTGCCGGTTTTGTCCTGCCGCATGAGAGTGAAATCAGGCGCCGCATCGCCTACGTTTAAATGTCCGGCGCGCGCATGCACCCAGGCCGTCTCAAAAGGGAAGATAAAAAACGCCACTGGCCCGGGCATTTTTGACATGACGCGGCCAAACACTTCCGGCGGCTGATGCATCGACCACCAGACCGTGGCCGCGAAGGCGATGTAGGCCGGCAGAAGAACGGCCAGGCACACCAATAGAATTTTTCGAGCTCTGCGGCTTAGAGCCATAAATAAATTTCAGAAGGCTGCCTGAACCCGCTTCAGGCTTCAATCGTATAAAACAATTAGTCCGGGCCAGCGGCTTGACATGGCTTTAGCAGCGCCAACGCTCAGTGGTGCCCGCCGCTCAATTCCCGAAGAATGTCGTTGACAAAAGACTTGGCATCGCCGAACAGCATGAGCGTTTTGTCATAATAATAAAGCGGATTATCGATGCCGGCAAAGCCGGGGCTCATGCTGCGCTTGATGACCATCACGGTGCGGGCCTTATCGACATCGAGGATCGGCATGCCATAGATGGGGCTGGAAGGATCATTGCGCGCCGCCGGATTGGTAACGTCGTTCGCGCCGATGACAAGCGCCACATCGGTCTGCGGAAATTCGCCGTTGACGTCGTCCATGTCCATCAGGCGGTCGTAGGGAATGTCGGCCTCGGCCAGCAACACATTCATGTGGCCGGGCATGCGTCCAGCGACCGGATGGATGGCGAAGCGAACATCGACACCGCGTTTAGTAAGAGCGTCGAAAAGCTCGCGAACTTTGTGCTGCGCCTGCGCGACCGCCATGCCGTAACCGGGCACAATCACAACCCTGTTGGCGGCAGCCAGAATTCCGGCGGCTTCTTCGGCCGTCGCGCTGCGCACACTCTTGGCTTCCTGCGCCCCCGCTGCCGCGGCTTGCACTTGGCCGAAGGCGCCAAACAAAACGTTTGTAAACGACCGGTTCATGGCCTTCGACATGATCACCGAGAGAATGAAGCCGGAAGAACCATCGAGCGCGCCGGCGATGATGAGCAACTTGCTATCCAGAACAAATCCCATGGCTGCGGCAGAAAGTCCGGCGTAAGAATTGAGCAGCGAGATGACCGTCGGCATATCGGCCCCGCCGATCGGTATGACGAGCAGCACGCCGAAGACAAATCCGATGGCGAGCATCACCGGGAAAAACTGCTTCGCGCCGGGGTGCAGCACTAGAAAAACCGCGACCCCGATCGCTGCTACCAGCAGAAGCAAATTGACGAAATTCTGGCCTTTGTAAGTGAGCGGACGCTGCGGCAGAATTTCCTGAAGTTTTCCCGCCGCCATCAAGCTCCCTGTCACGGTCAAAGACCCCAGGATCACTTCCAGAGAAAGCACGCCCATTAGAAAACGCGGGACGTTGGGCGTGCGCAAATAAAATTCTGCGCTGCCCACCAGAGTCACGCAAAACGCGCCGAAAGCATGGCTGAGCGCGGTCCGCTGCGGCACCGCCGTCATGTGGACCAGACCCAGCGGAATGCCGATACCTGTGCCCAGCACCAGCGCGACCAGTATCCATTTGTAATCGACGATGCCATGGCGCAATAGTGTTCCAGCAATGGCGAGCGCCATGCCCAGTTCGCCCGCCCAAACTCCGCGGCGCGCGGTAGTTGGGGAACTCAGCCACTTCAGCGCCAAAATGAAAAGTGCGCTAGCAACCAGATAAATGATCTCGATGATGGTTTGGTTTCCGGCGAAGTCGGTCATGCGCCTAGTCGTGTTTTATGATTTGCTGCTCGGCCGGCTGGTTTTGAACATTTTGAGCATGCGGTCGGTAATCAGGAAGCCCCCGACCACGTTGCTCATCGCGGCAACGACCGCAAGAAATCCCAGCACGAAGGAAAGAGTGCTCTTGTGCTCCCCCACCAGTACGATTGCGCCGACCACCGCGATGGCATCGAGCGCGTTGGTCAAAGACATGAGCGGCGTGTGCAGCAGCGGCGAAACCCGCCGGATGACTTCGAATCCAATAAAAGCCGCAAGCATGAAAATGAACAATGCATCAATCAGATTCGCGCCCATTCTTCCTCCGGCAATACGCCCTCGCGGCCATACCCGCTCGGGGCGAAAGCAACCACTACGTTGCGGCACGACTGAAGTCGTACCCTGACACAATCTCTAGTCCCCAGCCTGCAAACTCAATTGCGGCAGGGAGAAAAATTCACGCACGCGCGGGTTGACCACTTCCCCTTCGTGAGTCACCAGCGTCTCATGAACGATTTCATCTTCTAAATTCAATTGCAGCTTGCCGCCTTTCACCAGGTACAGCAGAAACGCGGTCACGTTGCGAGCGTACATCTGGCTGGCGTGATAGGGCACGTCGCTGGCCAGGTTGATGGTGCCAATGATCGTGACCCCATACTCGACCACAGTTTCACCGGTCCGAGTCAGCTCGCAATTTCCGCCGCGCTCCGCGGCCAGATCGAAGATCACTGATCCGGGCGCCATCAGCTGGACCATTTCCTTGGTTACCAACACCGGGGATTTTCTCCCGGGAATCACGGCCGCCGTAATCACCACGTCGCTTTCCGCAATGACGCGGCCCAGCAACTCGCGCTGCCGCCGGTAAAAATCTTCATCCTGCGCCCGCGCATAGCCACGAGCGTCCTGCGCGTCTTTCGCTTCAATGGGAAGTTCAATGAACCGCCCGCCCAGGCTCTGCACCTGCTCTTTCGCCGCCGGACGCATGTCGTAGGCAGAGGACACCGCGCCCAGGCGCCGCGCCGTAGCAATGGCTTGCAGTCCCGCGACTCCGGCGCCAATCACGAAAACCCGGGCGGGAGTGATCGTTCCCGCGGCTGTGGTAAGCATGGGAAACATTTTGGGCAGAGCGTCTGCCGAAGCCAGCACCGCTTTATACCCGCAGATCGTTCCCATGGAGGAAAGCGCGTCCATGCTCTGCGCCCGGGTCGTGCGCGGCACAAGCTCCACTGAAAAAGCCGTCACTCCCGTTTGTGCGATCTGCTGCACCACTTCCCGCGAGCCAAATGGCCGGAGAAAGCCGATCAGCACCTGGCCTTTGCGCATGAGGGGCAGATCGGCCTGGCCGGTGACGTCATTCGATCCATAGCAGAGAATTTGCACAACGATCTCGGCGGCGCCAAACACCGCCGCGCGATCAGGAAGAATTTTTGCGCCTTTTTCCGTGTAGAGCGCGTCGGGATAGCCGGCAGCCATTCCGGCCCCGGCTTCAATCACAATTTCAAAACCTGCTTTGGCCAGCGCCGGAATTACCAGAGGGACCAACGCCACGCGCCTCTCGCCCGGATAACTTTCTTTGGGAACACCAATGATCACGTCGTGACTTCCCCTTCGGTTTTTTCCGTAGAACAGATTGAGGATTATGAAAACGCTCTACTGTAACTGATTCTCTCAGGCGGCACAAACGCCGAAGGTGGCGGCTTTCGCCAACTTCGAAAGGCAGCCATTCGCTTTCTTCAACTCTGCCGGATACAATCGCGCGCATGCCAAAAATCTTCGCCCTTCTCGTTCTTCTCAGCGTTGTTTTTCCCAATCTAGGCTCAGCCCAGAACTCAGTCCCACAGCCGGAAACCGCCGCTTCCCGGCTCGATTCTCTCCTCGCAGAAGAGTGGGACTACGAAATGCGTACCCAGCCCGAAACCGCCACCGACTATGGCGACAATCGCTTCAACGACCGGCTCTCCGATCTTTCGCCGCAGTTCTTCGCTGCGGATCTGGCGCAGAACAAGAAATTCCTCGCGCAATTCGAAGCGATTGCTCCATCCAGCCTCGGCGATCAGGACCAACTCAATCGCAGTCTCATGATCGGGCGCCTGCAAGATGCCATCGAGGAAAATCATTTCAAGCCGTGGGAGATGCAAATCGATCAGTTCAACGGCGTTCACCTTGGATATGCCAGCCTACCGTCGCTGACTCCCTTCGAGAACACAAAAGACTACGAGAACTACATTGCCCGTCTTCATCAGTTTCCGCGAGTGTTCGATCAGATCATCGCCAACGCGCGCCAGGGCATGCGCGACGATCTGATGCCGCCCAAGTTTCTGCTGGTCCAAGTGGTTCCCCAGGCACAAGGGATCGCTGACAACGTCACAGAATCAAGTCCTTTCGCCAAGCCGGTAACAAAATTTCCTTCGTCAATCGGAGCAGCGGAGCAGGCACGGCTTCGTCGCGACATCCTGGATGCGGTGCGCAACGAGGTCGCGCCCGCCTATGCCAAATTTGCCCGCTTCGTGCGCGATGAATACGCTCCGCATGGCCGGACGGACGACGGCATCTGGTCGTTGCCTGACGGCGAGGCGCGCTATCGCTTCGCCATCCACACTGAAACCACCACGAACATGTCGCCAGACCAGATTCATGAACTTGGCCTCAAGCAAGTCGCGGCCACCGAAGCCGAAATGCTTCAACTCGCCCAAAAGCTCGGCTTCAAAGACATCGCCACTTTGAACCAACACATTCGCGCCGACCGGAAACTTTACGGTTCCTCGAGCCAGCAGATTTTTGACCTTTATCAGAAATACACCGATCAGATGTATGCAAAATTGCCCGGATTATTCGGGCATTTGCCAGCGAACAAGTTGATCGTGGTTCCGATGGAGCCGTTTCGCGAGAAAGCCGGCGTCCCCGCCGACTACAGCCCCGGTTCGCGGCAAACCGGCCGCCCTGGCCGCATCAACGTAAACATGTATGATCCGGAACATCGTCTGCTGCTCAACGTGGAAGCCATCGCCTACCACGAAGGCATCCCCGGTCATCACTTGCAGATTTCGCTTGCGCAAGAGATGACCTCGCTGCCATCGTTCCGCCAGCACGCCGAGTACACCGCATTTGTGGAGGGCTGGGCCTTCTATTCAGAACGCCTGGGTAAGGAAGTTGGTTTTTACCAGGACCCCTACAGCGACTACGGCCGACTGGAAAATGAGATGTGGCGGGCGATCCGGCTCGTCGTCGACACAGGCGTGCATTCGAAGCACTGGCAGCGCCAACAAATGGTGGATTATTTTCACAAATACACCGCGATGGACGAGCCCAATATTCAAACCGAAGTTGACCGGTATATCGCGGCGCCTGGGCAGGCCCTGGCCTACAAGCTCGGGCAACTGCGCATCCTGGAACTGCGCGAGCGCGCCAAAAAAGAATTAGGCCCGGCATTTGATATCCGGGCCTTTCACGACGAGATTCTGGGCGGCTCCGCGCTTCCCCTCGATGTGCTCGAAGAACGAGTAAACACATGGATCGACACGCGTAAGTCCGCCGTCAAAACAAACTAGAACGGCTGCCCCGCTCTTCGCGATGTTCGAAGGGTGGGAACACTTCAAACGCTGCCCACCCTTGCCGCGTTCTTTGCGACAGGGTGGGGAAGGAAAAAAGAAAAATCACGCCGCCTTCGGTGTCTCCATCGGCGCCGCCAGTTTCCGTACCGCCTGCGACAGCATGATGCGCGTAATGCCGCTGATCAACATGCTCACGCCTACCAAAGTTCCGAGCGCCCAGGCGGAGCTAGAAGGCCAATGGACGTAGATCAAACCGCCCAACAACAACGTCGCGATGGCGTCCACTAGCACCCAGCCCGATCCGCTCTGCGAGCGAATCTTGGCGTACAGGAGAATGTCGAGAACGCCTTCCACCAGAAACAAGGACGCCAGCACCAGCGTGAGCGACGCCACAGCCAGCAGCGGATGCCAGAGCAAATATCCGCCAAAAAAAACGTAAGCAACACCCACCAGAAATTTCCAGAAGAACCCGCTCGCCTTATGGGCGGAAAATGCGAGCACCATGTGCACCACGCCCGCAAAAATCAAAATCCACGCGATGGCTACGGTCACCGCAATCGAGGCTATGCCCGGCGATGCGATGGCTAACAGCCCGCACACGACCAGCAAAACTCCCCACACGATCGACCAACCGGCCCCTTGCCGAACCACTCCTGCTACTGTTTGATCCGCCATAATGCCTCCTTTCAACGGCTCGTCTCACTAGCTGTCAAACTGCCCCAAAAGTGAGGCAGCAAGTCTCCCTCTTGCGGGCATCTCCGTCAAGAGGTTTGATTCGGAGCCGTTCCTAGAGGATTCGTTCATGGGCGTATTGCGCCGCCATCAGGGCAGACCGCAATTCCGCAATATGCTCCGTGCCCCGGGTTTCGATGGTGATATCGATGGCCGTATCTCCCAGGTTGACGCCGTGATAGGCACGGTCGTAGGCAGTTTCAACGATGTTTGCCCGGTGCTGCGCCAGAATTCCGGTCAGGCGATGAAGCGCGCCGGGATAATCGGGAAGGTGAATTCTGAGCCGTACCAGCCGGCCATCCTTCACCATGCCACGTTCGATGATGCGGGCCAGCAAAGTCACGTCGATGTTCCCGCCTCCAATGACGACTGTGACTTTCTTGCCCTCGAGCGGCAGCTTGCGGTTCAGTACCGCCGCAAGCCCGGCAGCTCCGGCGCCTTCGGCGAGCGTCTTCTCGGATTCCAGCAGCAGCAAAATCGCATTAGCAATTTCTTCGTCATCCACAGTCGCAATGTCGTCCACATACTTCTGCACCAATGGGAAAGTGCGTTCGCCTGCCCGGCGCACCGCGATGCCGTCGGCAATCGTGGTCGCGGGCGGCAACGTTACCAGTTTGCCTTCCGCCAGCGCCGCCTTCATCGAAGGCAACTTCACCGTCTCTACGCCATAGATCTTTATCGCCGGATTGCTTTCTTTGACCGCGCAGGCAATCCCGCCGATCAATCCTCCACCCCCGATAGGCGACACGACAGCTTGGAGATCAGGATGCTGCTGCAAGATTTCCAGCCCCAGAGTTCCCTGCCCCGCGATCACGACATCGTCATCGAAGGCGTGCACGAACGTAAGGTTCTTTTCGCCCGCCCGGCGCACCGCTTCTTCGTAAGCCTCGTCGTAGTTGGTGCCGTGCAAAACCACTTCCGCTCCATAGTTCTTAGTCGCGGAAACTTTGGTCAGCGGCGTGGTCAGCGGCATGCAAATTTCCGCGTGAATTCCCAGCCTCCCTGAGTGATAGGCGACCCCCTGAGCATGATTTCCCGCCGACGCGGCAATCACGCCGCGGGCCTTCTCCTCGCGCGTCAGAGTGAGCAGCTTATTCAACGCGCCGCGCTCTTTGAAGGCGCCGGTGCGCTGCAGATTGTCCAGCTTGAGATACACTCCGCTGGCGGTACTGGCAGAAAACGTTTCCGAACGCGCGCAGGGAGAGAGATAAATCGCGCCGCGAATGCGCTGCAATGCAGCCTGAACCTCGGTCAAAGTTATCATCGGTTAAGGGAACGGCGGAAAACGTAGCAGGTATCTTAAATGATCGCCCCCGTCGGAAGCGCTTCGCGTTCATTCGCTCATCAGGCAAATGCGCGGCCGTCCCGTCAGTCTCCCCGTCCATTCCCAATAGCGCACCAGAATGGAATAGACCATAAGCCCGGTCTCGCCTTCTCCCCAAAACAAGTAGGCAAAGGACTGCCGCATTAGGTTGCGGCTTGTAAGCTCGACGATGATGGTGATCGGATCCAGCGACTCGCTGAGATAGGCGATCGTGTTGGCGATGGCCACAGCCCCGTTTGCCTCGATTACGATGTTGTCCCCCTCCTTATGGACTTGCAGCCGCAGTTCTGCGGCGAATTCGCTGCGGTTGTCCATCAGGCTCACGTGCAGAAACGCAAGCGGCCCATCAATGACGTAGTATTGCCGGATTTTCTTGGCCAGCGCCTCCCGGTACTCGGGCGTCGCCCGCGAATAGGGCACCAGGTTCACCTTTTTGCCGGTGATCGAAGCCCACAAACCGGCGGAACTCTGGTCGACAAAAGACGCTTTTGAAATCCTCATCTCGGTTGACCGGAAATAGCGGCTGATTCCACTGGCGGCGAGAAGCAGAACAATGAAAGTTGTCGCGATGATGATGCCGTCCGGGCGCCCGATCACGTTGTCAATCAGCGTATAGACAAAAACCAAAGTGATGACGAAGAAATAGAAGACCAGCAGCAAAGATTGCGGCCTGCGAATGCCGCACTCGCGCCAGAGCGCGATCGTGACCGCGATTGCGGCGGAGAGCATCAGGACCAGCACTCCGGTCGCGTATGCCCCGCCCTGCGCCTCGACATCAGCGCGAAAAATGAGCGTAATCACGACGTCAATCGCGAACAACACCAGCACCAGCGGACGCCGGTACGCCACCCATCGCGGCGCCATCCCAAACCGTGGCAGGTAGCGCGGAATGAGGTTGAGCAAACCGGTCATCGCGGAGGCGCCCGCAAACCACAGAATCAGGATGGTTGAAAAATCGTAGACTGCGCCAAACCCGTTTCCCAGATATTCGTGCGCCAGATAGGCAATGGCCCGTCCCGCCGCCGCGCCACTTTCGCGATACGCTTCTTCCGGAATCAACAGCGCCGCTACGAAGCTCGAAAGCAGCAGCATTACGCTCATGATCACTGCGGCGGAGAGAAGCAGCTTGCGAGTCGCGAGTATTCGTCCTTGGGGCGCGGATCCAGCGGTTTCTTCTGCGGCCTTGGAGCTGGCCTCGTCATTCGAGATCAGCGGCATCACCGACACGCCGGTCTCGAATCCGCTCAATCCCAAAGCCAGCTTGGGAAAAACCAGCGCCGAACCCACAAACAGGAGCGTCCAGTCTCCGTGAGCGCTTAAGGCTCCGCGCCAGTGAGCCAGCAATGTCGGATGAATCGCAATCTCCCAAAGCCCTCGCCCCAACACGATCACATTGAGCACGAGATACGGAACTGCCACCACCTGCGCCAGTCCGATGGCTTCGCGAAATCCCAGAAAAAACACAATTGCCAGGAGCAGAAGCAGCAGGAGCGTCAGACCAATGGCGCGGTCTCCGACATAGGGATGAAGATAGGGATTGGCCACGGCATGCCGGGCCGCGTCGGCCGCGGACAAAGTCATCGTGATCACGAAGTCAGTGCCGGCGAATCCCAGAAGCACCAACACGAAGATTTTGCTTTGCCAGCCTGAAAGCAGATTCTCGAGCAGCGCGATCGAACCTTGTCCGGCGTACGAGCGGCTGGCGACTTCGGCATAGACGGGGACTGCTCCCAGTAGAGTGACCGCGACCAAAATCCCCGTGGCCGGAACCGAAACCGCGCCCGCAGCCAGCAAGGCTATGCCGGGCTGATATCCGAGGGTGGAAAAGTAATCCACCCCTGTAAGCCACAGAACCACGTACCACGGATAAGTGCGCCCGGTTTCACCTTCCCCGTCCGACCTCTGACCACTCAGAAGAAAACGGGCCAGCCAGTTCTTGGGCGCGGCATCGCCCCGCGCGGGCAACTTTGGCAACAACAGAGAGGAGTTAACGCTGGTGCCGGGATCATCCGAGTTCATCGGACGTTCCAAGGGTGCGGAATTTACCAGACCGCGTGACGCAGTGCGATGAGCGGATCACAGGCGGGTCATATTACAACGCGATTCGCCAACTGCCAAACCGCGACTAAATCGAAAACGAAACGAAAAGGGATGCCCCTCCTTTCGCGATTTTCGAAAGGTGGGTCCAGATCGTCAACGGGGGTCGACATTGTAGCCATGTCCCGCAGACTGGCCGCGAAGCGGCGGCATAAATTAGCCCAGCACGTCAGTGCTTGTTTCGTTCGAGGCTCGGCGGGGTCGGGTTCCGTGTCCAGCTTTGCAAAACCAGCAAAGCTGGGGCAGCCTGTCTGTCGGTAGTGCAGACAAAACCAAAGTTCTGGAACTTAGAACTCGAGCCGCAGCGCCACCTGGCCCGTGCGGTTGCCGGCATTCTCCGAAGTCTGCACGCTGGTGACTCTTCCAAAGGTCGCAGGAGAAGAGACATCCGTGGAAGGCGGCGCGTAGTTGAGGTGGTTCGGCAGATTGGTGAATGTGGTTTCGCACCTCAGGTGGACTTTCTCTCCCAGCGCAAAGGTTTTCGCAAGTCCGGCCGCCACCGCCACAGTACCTGGCCCCAGGAGACTGCCCACGCGGCAATTTCCCACTGGACCTGCCGGGATTGGATTGAATGCGGCGAGGTTGAAGTATTCACCGGGCGTGGGGTTGGCAAGGTTGCCATCGCCGATGCAATCGGGGCGCTGGAACGCCCCGCGATAAACCAGGTTGAGATTTCCCGGATCGTAACTGGGGCTGGTGATCGGAGTCAGATACGGCCCCGTTTGCCACAAGCTCACTGTACTAATGGACCATCCGCCGAAAAATGCCTGCGGAACAGAACTCATGTGGTTGAGAAAGCGCCTGCCGTTGCCCAGTGGAAGTTCGTAGATCGCGGAAACCAGCGCGCGATTGCGACGCACCGCAGCGATGTTTCCCCGATTGCCCGCGAGAGCAAAACGGTCGGCTACGGGCGTCCCGTAGATCACTTCCGGAGAGAAAGCCGTGGGCGCATCTCCTCCAACATTGCCCAGGCTTTTGGCCAGGGCGTAGCTGGCTTGCAGCGTCAAACCGCGACTGCGATGGTTAATTTCGGATTGCAAACCTTCGTAGTTAACCGACGCCTCATTTTCCGATGAGAGAATGCGGCCCCAGTTGAGATACGGCCGGGCATTGGGATTCGGAGAGACAACGCTGGGCTGGACCTGGTTTAAATCCACGGTCTGGCTCATGCGGTAGGAATTGGTGCCGACGTAGCTCACGCGCAAGGTGGTGTCGCGAACGAGCTCCCGTTCCACCGTCAGGTTCCATTGCGCCGATTGCGGATCGCGGTAGCCGATGTCGGTATTCTGGTAGAAATCTCCCGTACCGGCAATCGTTAGAGGATTGTCCGGTGTGCGAACGTTGGGGAACTGGTAAGCAGGCTGGCCGTTCTGCACCGCGTTCGGTGTGGTGCGCACCACGGCAACACTGATGTTGGTCGTGTTGAAGGAAAGTTGACCCAGGTTCGTCATGGTGAAGATGCCGAAACCGCCGCGGATCACCGTCTTTTCGTCGCCGAATGGGCGATAGGCAAAACCGATGCGAGGCTGGAAGTTTCTCTTGTAGAACTCGCGCACGCCGGGGCCGAGTCCTTGCGAACTAGCCGATTCCACCGGGCCACAAGGCAATGCGGGATTGGCCACACCATAAGGGTTGTAAGGCCCGGCGCATGCGTTGATCGATTCCAGAAATCCCTGCACCGGGAGGTTGTGATCGGGCACAATGACGCCACCGTTTCGCGTGTCGAACGCAGTGAGGTTGTTGAGCGGGCTGACAAACGGAGGTAGAGCTTGCCAGCGCAGGCCGAAGCTCACAGTCAGCCGGGGGCTGGGATGCCACTCGTCTTGTCCATAGACGCCGGTTTGAATGGTATGGGCGCGAACATCGGGGCCGGATTGCGCCACATAGGTTTTTGCCGGCAATCCGAGCAAGAAGTCGGCAAAGGCAGACTCGCATTGGTACGCGGCGGTTGCGCTGGGATTGCATGCCGTGTTTCCCGTAAACGCGCCGGAATTAAAGGTGAAGTCGCCAAAGTCATCCGATCCGCCGAAGCTTTCGATATCGGCGTAGGCCACGCGTCGCAGGTCGACTCCGAACTTGAGGGTATGCTTGCCGCGCGCCCAACTCAGATTGTCCGTAAACTGCACGGTTTGCGATTTAGTGACCCCGGTTTTGTCGCGGCCGATGGGAGTGAACGCCACGGCATCATCGCTGAAGTTGAAGGTCGGAAATGCCCCCGCCGTGGGGTGATCGCTGACGTCCAAACCGATCAGCCCCAGTTGTTGAATCGCGGCCGCCCCCTGAATGGGAAAATCCACGCCCAGCCGGAAGAGCGAGACCCCGAAGCGAGCTTCATTCACCAATGCGTTTGTGATCGCGTAGTTGTGGGAGAAAATCAGGTTACGGTCGGTCTCGCTGTCCCGGTCGCTGGGCAGAAGAGAATTGGCAACTGTGCTTGAGATGTCCTTCGCGCTCCAGCGCAGGTAAAGCGACTGCTTCAGGGTCAGAGTGTGGTCGAGCCGGATGTCGTAACCGTCGGTGTTGCTGGGAGTAGCGGCCTGCTGCAGGTAATTCGATCCCGGCGTGGAAGTCGAGTTGGGCAACGGGAAATAGTTTTGCAGCAAGGACTGGGCCACAGGATTAATGTTGGGAACCGTGTTGTCGGAAAACGGCTGGCCGGTCAAAGGATTGATCACCTGGCCGTTCGGCCCAGCCAGCTCGCTAAGATTGCCGGCCCTGAGGGCGGAAGATGGCACGTTGAGAAAAAGCGGTGTGACCAGGCGCCGCCGGTTTCCTTCGTAAGCCCCGAAAAAGAAAGTGTGCGGCAGACCGGCACCGAGGCCTGGAATCTTCACCGGGCCTCCCAGACTTCCGCCAAAGGTATTAAAAGCCTTGTGGGGTTTGCTGGTGAAACCATAGGGCGTGGCGTCGAGCACGCTGTTCTGCATGTATTCAAAGAGGCTACCGTGGTAGTTCTCGGCGCCGCTTTTGGTGGCAATGGTGACGTCGCCAAGCTGGGCGAATTCGGCGCTGTTATTGAATTGCGAAACCTTGAATTCGCTGATCAGTTCCGACGACGGATTCATATTGGCGAGCGCGCCGTTCTGGCGGATGTTGACCGTGGAAGCGCCATCGACGGAGTACTGAACTTGCGAGGGCAGGCCTCCGCCGACCGAGACGTTGCCGTTGGCATCCTGTTGCGCGCCCGGAACCGTCGCCATAACGGCCAACGCACTCGTCGTAGCGCCGCGGTAGTTCACGGGCAGCTCGGAAACCTGGTTGAAATCTTTGGTATCGGCAAGCGTGGCGCTTTCCGTATTGATCATGGGCGCGATGTCGCCCACTTCAATCGTCTCCGTCGCGGACTGCACTTTCAGCGTAAGGTCCGCGCGCAAAGTCTGGCGGGCCTCGAGTTGCACCGACGGCAGCTTGAACCTAGCGAAGCCCTCAGCAGTCGCGGTGATCTCATAGCGCCCGGCCTTCACATTCATGAACTGAAATGAGCCGTCCGGGCCAGAGACTGTATCGCGGGTGGACTGCTCCTCGAGGCCCGAGAGCGTGAGCATCGCGCCGGGAACGACCAAGCCGCCGGGATCTCTGACCACACCCACGATGGACCCAAAGGTGGATTGCGCGCGGGCAGAAGCGACAACAACAAGGGCAACGATCAGAACTGTGAAAAGCGAGCAGACTCTACGCATGGGATTCCCTCACTTCGTCTGAGCGGACACCGAGGGCTTACACAAAAACGCAGAGCATGCCAGTGTTTACTTTGCGTTCGCACGCCCCTCAGATGCTCGTAGGCGCAACATATCGCGGCACGCGTAAAGAAGCCGTAAAGTTTGCCTATGAAATTTGTGAGTAGCACGCAGAAGTATTTCGGATGTGGGCTCGACCGTCCCGCTCGTCGACCGCCGTCTAATTCGGACTTGTCAGGACCGGGCCGAGGTGTGTGGCCGCACGCTTTGAAGATCGTGAAGCGTGGGGCAGCCGCACCTCTAAGCCACTGAGCGCAATTGGCGGAAGCGAGTGGGAGTCGAACCCACCATCGACGCCGAAAGACGCCGACCGCCGGTTTTGAAGACCGGGACGATCACCGGACCGCATGCGCTTCCGCTTGCGGAACCGACTTTAGCAGATAGAGTGGTCCGGCGCTCGTCCGTCGCTCGGGTCGTGGGCGGCTCGATCCGCAGGCACGGGCTAAACTCGCCCTGCGCCCAATCGACGCGCCGCCACACCACTACTTCGGTTGCGGCACGATCCGCAAATAAGGCTTGGGGGCCTTCCAGCCACCAGGATATTTCTGCTTCGCTTCGTCGTTGGAGACCGAAGGCAGAATGATCACTTCCTCTCCCTGTTTCCAGTTCACTGGCGTCGCCACTTTGTGTTTGGCGGTGAGTTGGATCGAGTCGAGAACGCGCAGCACTTCGTCAAAATTCCGTCCCGTACTCATGGGATAGCTGAGCTGCAGTTTGATCTTTTTGTCGGGCCCAACCACGAAGACGGTACGCACAGTAGCGTTGTCGGCCGCGGTGCGTCCGGCGCAGCTTTCCCCGGCTTCGGCCGGCAGCATGTCATACATCTTGGCGATCTTGAGTTGCGGATCGCCGATCATGGGGAAACCGACCTTGTGACCCTGGGTTTCCTCAATGTCCGCCGCCCACTTGCCGTGGTCCGTCACGGGATCGACACTCAAGCCAATAATTTTCGTATTGCGCCTGGCAAATTCCGGTTGCAGTCCGGCCATATAGCCAAGCTCAGTGGTGCACACAGGCGTGAAATCTTTGGGATGGGAAAACAGAATGGCCCAGCCATCGCCAATCCAGTCGTGAAAGTTGATGGTTCCCTGCGTAGTCTCAGCCGTAAAATTTGGCGCAGTATCGTTGATGCGTAAGGACACGGTTCATCTCCTCTTAATGAAATTTGATTTCGCTTCGGAATCGCTCAGGCGCCGGGTGGGTCAAAGGCCGCGTCTTGCGCTTACGCGCACACCGGCGCCCAGGTACAACAACATGGACGCTCCGGCATGGAGTACATGCGCATCGGAAAAAAGCATACCCGGCCAGCAACACCGCGTCAATGCCGCCCGGCGCTGGCACGACCCGGTTCATTCCCCGTGTAGCTCACGCGCCAAATGGAATTCGATCCATCGTCGGTGACCAGCAAAGAACCGTCCGGCGCAACTGTAACGCCCACCGGACGGCCCCACACGTGCCCGTTATCGACTACGAATCCGGTGAGAAAGTCTTCATATTCGCCGCTGGCGTGACCGCTCTGATGTAAGGGCACGCGAATCACTTCATATCCAGCACGAATGGTTTTGTTCCACGACCCGTGTTGCGAAGCGAAAATGTCTCCGCGATATTCTGCGGGAAACTGTTTGCCCTCATAAAACGTCAGCTCCAAGGAGGCGCTGTGCGGCTGCAACAGCACATCGGGGACGATAACCCTGGATTGCAGCTCCGGATGTTTGCCTTGCTGGCGCGGATCCTGATGGTCTCCGATATACCACCAGGGCCATCCGTAAAAACCGCCTTCCCGCACGTGCGTGATGTAGTCGGGAACCAGATTGTCACCCAGGCCGTCGCGCTCGTTGACGGAACACCACAATTCTCCGGTCGCGGGATTGAAGGCCAACCCTCCCCCGGCGTTGCGAATCCCGGAGGCGTAAACCCGCATCCCGGAACCATCCGGGTTGAATTCCAAAATGTCCGCGCGATTCTTCTCCGAGGGATGATTATCGGGATCATCGATGTTCGAGGCGGAACCAACCCCCACAAACATCTTCTTGCCATCGGGAGAAAACACGAGGTCTCGCGTCCAGTGTCCACCGCCGGTGTCGGGCAGGTCGACAATATGCTGGGCGGCGCCGCGCGCTCCGAGATCGCCATTCATGTACGGAAAGCGGTCGAGCGACCGTGTGCTGCCGATATAAAGCCACTCCGGATTCGGTCCGGGAGGATAGAAGGCAAGACCATAAGGATGCTTCAGCCCGCTGGCGAAAGTTTCCACCTGTTGCGGACGCCCATCACTGGTGATCCCACGGAAAACCTTGACGTCCCCGGCATCGCCTTCGGCAACAAAAAAATCTCCGTTGGGTGCGGCAATAATGAGGCGGGGATTGTCCAGTCCGGTGGCATATTGCTCGACCTTGAAACCCGCCGGCGCTTGCGGCCAGGCATTCGCCGGTCGCGCCACCATGTCCGGTCCATTCCCGGCCGATTTGGTGGCGTAGGGCGCCGGAAGATCCTGCACGGTGATGCGCCGTGTCGTTCCCGGCTTTTCGAAACGATAGTCGGTAAAAGGTGCGAGCGGCGGAGGCGCGCTGAGTGCGGCCAAGGGCGCGGCAATCTCCACCGGATGGTTCGCGCTGTTCACCGGCACGTCGGGAAGAGTTTTCAGAAAGGTTACGATCTGCCAGCGCTGTGCCTCCGGTAATTGTTCCCACGCCGGCATCCCATTGGCGATATCGCCGTGAGTGATGAACCAGAACACCTCTCCCGAGCTCGCGCTCTGCGCAGGTCCGGAGCGAATCGAAGGAATATTGGCCGTTCCCTGGCCCTGATTGCCATGGCATGCGCCGCAGTTCCGGGCGTAGAGCTGATGTCCCGCTTCGGCAGCGGCTTTCTGGCCGGCGAACGGATCCTTTAGTGCCTTGGCCGAGGCCGGAGCGCCATGAAAGGTCTGATCCTCAGAACTCAGGGAGGAAATCATCACCGCGGAGAAAATGAATACTATCGCCGCCATCCAAAAATACGCCGTGGCTTTCAAGCATCGCCTCCGAAAGCAGAGTCTGCCGCAATTGTTTCGTTAGATGACGGCTGGTCAATTTGCGCCGCACTTTTACCAATTATTTGCAGTGTTAGAATGGCGCCTTATGTCACGCGAAGTGCGCCGATTTTCCTTTGTGCAATTGGATGTCTTCTCCGCCAAGCCCCTCGAGGGCAACTCCCTGGCCGTCTTTCCCGACGCCCGGGGGTTGAGTGACGGAGACATGCAGGCTTTGGCGCGAGAGATGAACCTTTCTGAGACCACATTCGTGTTGCCACGCGACGGGGCAACCGAACCCAAATGCGGAACGCGCGTGCGGATTTTTACCGTGCAAGAGGAATTGCCGTTTGCCGGGCATCCTACCCTGGGCACGGCCTTCGCCCTGCGCGGCAAAAGCTCTGCGCCTGAAGTTGTGCTTGAACTGAACGTGGGCAAAGTTCCCGTGCGCTTCGAAGAAAAAAACGCTGCCCCGGTTTTTGGGGAAATGACGCAAAAGGATCCGGAGTTCGGCCCGCTGCATGATCGCGAAGCGGTGGTGCGGGCCGCCGGCTTGCGCGATGGCGATATTGACCCGTCTTTGCCCATCCAGACCATTTCCACGGGGCTGACTTTTACTGTTGTTCCGCTGCGCGGGCTGGAAGCCATACGCCGGCTGCAAGTCGACGTACGCGGCTCGGCGGAATATCTGCAGCACTCCGGCGGCAAATTTTTTTATTTTGTGACTCGAGAATGCACCGACTCGGAAGCGCGGCTGCACGCGCGCATGATGTTCTACAACGGAGAAGATCCCGCCACTGGCTCCGCGGCGGGCTGCACCGCGGCCTGGATGGTAGCGCACGGCGTGGCCCAGCCCGACGAGCGCGTGCTGATCGAGCAAGGCATCGAGATGCAGCGGCCCAGCCGCATTTTTGTCCGCGCCGCCCGCGCGGATGACCGAATAGTTAACGTGCGCGTGGGTGGAAATGCTGTGGAAGTTCTGCGCGGAGAAGTTTTTTTGTGAGCTTGTGCATTCGTCTCGCCGCGAATTCAAACGTAAAACCCCGAGAACAGAATTTTTTCGTGGCACGAATTTCCCATTAGCATCGGCGGCACTTTACAGCCGCATGCTTTCGAGTTTAGGATTCGTGTCGTCAAGAAATTGGTTTCCAGATCAAAAGAGATTTTCTAGAAAAGTTTTCGGATTCCCCCAGGCGCGCGGCGCGCGTCATTTCGGAAACAGGAAATGAAGCCCAAAAGAACGATTCTCTGCGTAGACGATAACGAACAATCGCTTTCCATCCGCAAAATCATGCTGGAAACCCGCGGCTATCGCGTGGCTCCCTGCCTCACCGCCGATGAAGCTCTGGCGCGTTTCCGTCAGGGCGGCGTGGACCTGGTGCTGACCGATCTGGTCATCCCCGGCATGGATGGGGGGAAACTGATTGACACCATCAAGAACCTCTCGCCGCAGACTCCCGCGATTCTGCTCTCCGGCAAAGTAAGGTTGTACGATCACGATACCCGCGCGGATGTTTTTCTCTCGAAAGGCATGTACGCTCCCGCCGATCTTCTGGAGCGAATTCGCTTGCTGCTTGTCCGTAAACGCGGCCCCAAGCGGGCCCATCCGCAACCGACCATGCAGACCGAGGACACAGCCGTCGCTGCGGGTGCGGGCGTGGCCTGACTTATGGATGGCGCCGGGCGTCTCGCCCGGCCAGACGGACGCGACGTCCGTCATCCATCGTACTTCGGAAAACATCACGATCGGCGTATTTCTCCGCGTGCCTGGAATCCCTCTGCCTACTCGGCGGCAAAATTCTTCAGCCTCAGTCTAAGTCTGCCCGTCCATTTCTCCCGCTTCGTGTAAGATCAAGTCGTTGCATGACCGCTTTTATTGAGGCCGTAGAGCTGCGCAAGACATATCGTGTGGGCAAGATCGAGGTGCCCGCGCTCCGCGGAATTTCTCTAGCCGTGCAGCAGGGAGAATTTGTCAGCGTGGTCGGGCCCTCGGGCAGCGGCAAGTCCACGTTGTTCTATCTGCTGGGGGGGTTGTCCCGCGCCGATTCAGGCCATGTGATCATCGACGGCGTCGACTTTGCGGCCCTCTCCGACTCCGAGCGTACGCGCCTGCGCCGCCACAAAATTGGCTTCGTCTTTCAAAAATTTAATCTTCTGCCGACGCTCGACGCACGCTCCAACATCGAAATCGCCGTTGATATCGCAGGCGGCAACGGTGCCCGTGACGCCGCGTATTTCAACCGGATTCTGCAGCTCCTGGGTCTTGAGAAGCGGCTGCACCACCGTCCTTCGGAGCTTTCCGGAGGTGAACAACAGCGCGTGGCCCTGGCCCGCGCGTTGATCAATAAACCGGCCATCGTTCTGGCTGACGAACCGACAGGAAATCTGGATTCGGCAAATTCTGAAATCGTTTTGAACATGTTGCGGCACTCGAACAAGGAGCTCGGCCAGACCGTGCTGATGATCACGCATAATCCGGCCGCAGCCGCGTACGGCGACCGCATCATTCATATGCGCGACGGCGAGATTGTCACCCCGGAGAAAGATCCTCAGTGGATAGGACATTCGGGCTGACGCGGTGGCGTTCCTTGCCTCAGCGGGATCTTTGCGGCCTTTGCGGTAAAGCCTTAACCGCCGGGATCGCAAAGACCTCGCGAAGCACGCAGAGGAAGTAAACATGGATGACCTGCGAAAACCCATTCTTGCCGGCAAGGGCGCGTCGGATTATGAACGCTATCTGCGCACCGACGAACTGCTGTCCCTGCAGAAAACGCCGGAGCAATTCCTGCATGCAGATGAATTGACATTTCAGGTTGTGCATCAGGCGTCTGAGCTGTTGATGAAAGGTATCGCCTGGGAATTGGAGCGTGCGCGCGTCTGCATCGGCGAAGGAGATTTCCTGAACGCTGCGCGTTTACTGCGCCGCGGCAATCAGATGCTCGAGTATCCCATCTCCATGTTGCACGTGCTGGAGACGATCACTCCCTACGACTATCACTTAATTCGCGCCGGATTGGGTCATGGCAGCGGCCTTGACTCACCCGGTTTCCTGGCTTTGCTACACATCGGCCCCCGCCTGGGCGAGACTTTTGACGCGCAACTGAAAAATGCCGGCCTCACCATCGATGATATTTATCGGCGTCACGCGGAGTTTTTCGCTTTGCACGATTTAGCCGAGCAGTTGCTCGACTTCGACGAGCGCGTGCATCTTTTTCGTTTTCATCATCTCAAGCTGGCACAGCGAATCATCGGCGGAGGCGTCATAGGAACCATGGGCACGCCGGTCGAAGTCCTTCACCAGCGGATGGAACACCTCTTTTATAAAGACCTCTGGGACGTGCGCAATCAGATCACGGCGAAATCGACCGACTCGCTGCCGAAGGCCGATAGCGCTGGCAGATAGTGAGCGCTGCTGCTGATGGCCGGAACGCGTTCTGGCAATTTGAGGGTATCCAGGGCCGTCGGGGCAACGAGAGGCGCCGTGTGACGGTCACCTTTCGACAGGCGGGGCATTCTGGGTGGCCCCTCAGCCTGTTCCGGGTGCCAGCGATCTTGTGCGACGGTCGCACAACGCGGGAAAGGGCATTCTACGGGACGGACAGGTTTGAGATCACAATCCGTGATCTCAATTGCTGGGCGTTTAGGCTGTCATTTATAATCTGAACCACTGAGCCGGAGTAACCTGAGGCGGTTGCGCGGCGTTTGAGCCGCGCGCCGAAGTCCTGAGCGAAGCCGAAGGATCTCCCGGCATCAGTCGAACCGAGCGGGAGTAACTCAGTGGTAGAGTGCGACCTTGCCAAGGTCGAAGTCGCGGGTTCAAATCCCGTCTCCCGCTCCAGATTTCGCCGAGTCAGCCTGTTTTGTGGCCTGTCAGGCGCCTTCCAGCACCACTTTCGTCCAGTAGACTTTTTTCCGGCTTGACGCTAATTTATTAGGGCGGGGCGCGGTACCCAAGTGGTAAGGGAGAGGTCTGCAAAACCTTTATGCGTCGGTTCGATTCCGACCCGCGCCTCCATAGTTTTGGACTCGCAGGTTACAAACCTTGAGGTCCCTCGCCACAGCTCGGGATTTCGGCAGCAGGCTCCCGGTCGTCTCTTACGAGGCTCCCTCACGCCTGCTGAACGCCTCAAGTTCGATTCCGACCCGCGCCTCCAGCTTCCTCACCTGGCCGCACTTCCGTGAACAAACGAACCTTTCTTAAACTGCTTTCGGGCGCGATGACAGCGCCGGTTCTGTCTCCTCTTATGGCTTGGGCCACTGACAAACTCACGAACTGGGCGGGCAACATCGAATACAGCACGGAAGAACTGTTTCCGGCGGGTTCGCTGGAGCAGGTGCAGGACTTCGTCAGAAAACAGACGAATCTGAAAGTGCTGGGCACGCGCCATTGTTTCAACACCATCGCGGACAGCAAGTATCAGTTTCTTTCCGTCAAAACGATGGACCGTGTGGTTGCGCTCGATGCGGAAGCGCGCACAGTGACGCTTGAGGCGGGAATGAGCTATGGGCAGTTGTGTCCTTATCTCGATGACAAGGATTTTGCGCTGCACAACCTGGCCTCGCTGCCACATATTTCGGTAGCGGGCGCGTGCACCACGGCGACGCATGGGTCAGGCGAGAAGAACGGAAATTTGTCTACCGCGGTTTCGGGCCTGGAGTTGGTGACCGCGGCGGGCGACGTAGTGAAGCTTTCGCGCAAGAACGATGGAGAAACCTTCAACGGAGCGGTGGTGGGATTGGGCGCGCTGGGCGTGATCACGAAGGTCACGCTCGACATTCAGCCGACTTACCTGATGCGGCAGTGGGTGTATGAAGATTTGCCGCTGGCCGCGCTGAAAGATCATTTCGATGCGATTGAAGCCAGCGCCTACAGCGTGAGCCTGTTTACTGACTGGCAGAAGCAGCGGATCAACGAAGTCTGGCTGAAGAGCAAGATCGAAGAAGGCACGCCGATGAATGTGCCGGGGGAATTTTTCGGCGCGAAGCGGGCCACGAGAAATCTGCATCCGATCATTGAACTTTCTGCGCAAAATTGCACCGAGCAGATGGGCGTTCCCGGCCCTTGGTTTGACCGCCTGCCGCACTTCCGCATGGGATTCACGCCCAGCGCAGGGAAAGAGTTGCAATCGGAGTATTTCGTTCCGCGACGGAATGCCGTGGACGCGATTCTCGCGGTGGAACGGCTGCGCGATCAGATCACGCCACATTTGTTGATTACGGAAATTCGTGCCATTGCGGCGGATAATTTGTGGATGAGTCCGTGTTACAAGCAGCCCTCCGTGACAATTCACTTCACCTGGAAACCGGATTGGCCCGCGGTAAGCAAGCTGCTGCCGGTGATTGAAAAAGAGCTGGCGCCGTTTGAGCCGCGTCCGCATTGGGGAAAGCTGTTCACGATTTCTCCGGCGGAGCTGCGCTCAAAATACGAAAAGCTGCCCGAGTTCGTGGAGCTGTGTAAGAAGTACGATCCGAAGGGAAAGTTCAGGAACGAGTTTCTGGAGAGGAATGTTTTTGGGGTTACATGAGTGGTATGCCGCCTAGAGAAACGTCCGCTGTGTTTTCGATCCGAGTTCTTCGCAGTTGCCTTCTCCAGTTATTTCTTCTCAGCCTTTCGCGGTCCTATTGTGTCGCAGAGATCGTATTTCAACCGGTCTCGCCCGAAGAATTGAAGATGACGAGCGAGCCGCTGGCGCCCGGAGCGCCCGCGATCATTTTGTTCCGCCAGCTAGATCGGGACGACAGGGCCGCTAATTTTAGCTCCCGCGAGGACAATTATCTCAGGATTAAGGTCCTGACCGAGGAGGGGCGCAAGTTCGCCAACGTAGAGATCCCCTTCTGGAAGGGCGCAGAGAAGATTGTCGATATTCAAGCGCGTACTGTGCGGCCAGATGGATCGGTCGTCGGTTTCGACGGGAAGGTTTTCGAGAAGCATCTGGTCAAAGCCAGGGGCGTGGAATACTTCGCGAATACTTTTACGCTGCCTGATGTTCAAGTCGGGGGAATTATTGAGTATTCGTACAGAGTAGAACGGCCGTGGATTTACGATTCCAGTTGGATTCTTAGCCAAGAAATGTTTACCAAGGAGGCCCGATTCTCGCTCAAGCCTAATACCTTTTTCGTCGTCCGCATGGGAGGGAAATTGCCGCGAGGTCTCGCACCCAAGATGGGTTCCGACCATGTGATCCGAATGGAAGCCAGTAATATCCCTGCCTTCCAAACGGAAGACTTCATGCCCCCCGCAAGCGAGTTGGAGGCGCGGGTGGATTTCATCTACAGCCGGGAAAGGTTTGAGCCCGACACGGAGAAATTTTGGAGGAACATCGGCAAAGACTGGAACACTGGACTGGAGCATTTCGTTGGAAAGCGCAAGGCCATGGAAGCGGCAGTAGGGCAAATCGTTTCGCAGAATGACCCGTCCGAGGTCAAGTTGCGGAAGATCTATGACCGGGTACAGCAGATTCGGAACACCTCCTACGAGCTGGAAAAAACGGCACAGGAAGAAAAACGCTCTAAAGAGAAGACGGCTGAAAATGTGGAAGACGTGTGGAAAAGAGGTTACGGCGATGGCGCAGAGATCACCTGGCTCTATTTGGCGTTGCTTAGAGCAGCTGGGTTTGAGGCCTACGGATGCTGGGTAGCGGACCGCCAGCATTATTTCTTCACCGCTAAGACCGAGCAAAGCGAAAAGCTGGATACGAACGTCGTGATGGTGAAACTAAACGGCAAGGACCTTTATTTCGATCCTGGAGCGGCGTTCACTTCATTTGGACTGCTGCCCTGGCCCGAAACACGGACGACAGGCTTACGGCTGGATAACGATGGTGGAACCTGGGTTCAGACTCCACTCCCGGCCAGTACGGAATCGCGGAGCGAACACAAGGCGAGACTGAGGCTATCCGAAGCTGGCGACTTGGAAGGCAAACTCACGCTCACGTACACGGGGCTTGAAGCGATGCATTGGCGGCTGGAAGAACAACACGGCGACGATGTCGAGCGTAAGGAACTTCTCGAGGACTACGTGAAGGAACAGGTGCCCGTCACGGTCGAGGCAGAACTGACCAACAAACCGGACTGGGCGAGCTCCGAGTCGCCTCTGGTCGCGGAGTTTGACATTAGAATACCCAACTGGGTTTCGAGCGCGGGCAAGCGAATCGTCCTCCCATTGGGGATCTTCAGCGCAGCCGAGAAACACCTCTTCGAATCCACCAGCCGAGTCCATCCCATCTATTTGGAGTACCCCTTCGAGAAAGTAGATGAGCTAACGATTGAGCTACCCTTGGGCTGGCAGGTGATCAGTAAACCTCCGGCACACAACGAGGACGGACACGTTGTTCTCTACAGCCTGAAGGTGGAAAACGACAAGACGACACTACACGTTACACGCAGCCTGAACATGGATTTCTTTTTGGTTGACCAGAAGGATTACCCCGCGCTGCACAACTTCTTCCAAGGGGTGCGGACGGGAGATGACGAAGCGATTGTATTGCAACCGGCCGCGGCGACCGGTGGCAACTAGCGAGAGACAGCCACCTCTTATCCGCAGGTCCGGGAGGGCGGCGAGACTTGGGGCACCCTCTTTCCGCAAGAATTCACACGTGTGCGCGGGGACTGGGGGAGACCAGTCCTCGCGCACTTACCCTGGAAGCAAAGGCAAACGGCCCTAGTTAGTTTGCGCTCCGCTGCGCAGAGTAACTCTGACGTTGCGCTCAGAGTTCAATTGCGTGGTCGAGCTCCAGTCGATGTCCCGCAAAGCGGCGGCGCCTTGGTCGCCGTTTGCCAGAACATATTGCAGGGAGCCGTTCTGCACCCAGTAATCCGCAACGGCGTACACCGCTCCGGAATTCAGGGCGAACAAAGTTAGTTTTGGCGCGCGGGCGTCAGCATTCGGCGTGGGAGCCGGGGAAGCTGCTGAGGTCCGCTGGCCGTAGTAATGCCAGGTGAGTGGCGGCTGCGAAGCGTCGGCGTCGCTGGAGGTCGTCTTGAAGACTGCCAGAGATGTTGACGGCGCCGCAGGAGCCGCGGTCAGGTCCTGATCCTGAACCGGAGTCGGCGTTTCCTGATTCAGGTTCTGATCAACTTGCTCGCTCGCGGTGTGAAGAGCGGGCGCTGAGTCCAACACCGGGGGTTGCGCATTCCGCGACGGATGATATGCGCTTGGCTGATCGTACGCATCCTGCGACGGCATGCCGAAGCGGTGCCACTCGCTTAACGCATTCTGCGGGATCACGACGTCATCCATGATGCGCATGGTGATCAGAGTCTCGCCTTTGAGCGCTGGGCGTGGGCCGCGTGCCGGCAGAGTGATGATCTTCCACGGCCACAAGGGCGGGATCATCCATTCCACGGCATCGCGTGTGGGATGACCGTGGCCGATGATTTTGCCGTCTTTATCGACTTTGTATCCCTTGGTGGCGATGATTTTGCCGGGCAGGGGAATATCGGTGTTGGGAAGTCCGATGCGATCGAACTCCAGTTTCAGATATCCCTTGCCGACGAAGTGGCCGGGATCTTTGTCTGCTTCCAGATGTCCGACCAGGTAAGTGCCGCGGGGAAAAGCAGGCTGGCCGAACTGCTGGACGGTGCGCGGATGACAAAGCACGGGATCACCCACGCTGGCAGTGGCGGAGGAGAAATTGGGTTCGCTGAGAGTGCACTGCATGAGCGTTCCGGCGGGGATCACGATGTCCCGGGCAGAAGCGCTGCCGACTAAAGCGAGCAAGGTGACGGGCAACGTCAGGGTCAAAAGGGCAGACCGCATTGTGGCCTCCTGGGTTCTGCGAGTTCGTTCAGCCCCGGCTCCGGGCCGCAAGCGCGGCGCAGACGGGGGCGTATTCGTTCAGGGGAGTTCTGTATTGCTCACAAAAGCGGGTGCGCGTTCCCCGCTCTTCTTTCTTAGTTTTCCCGCAGAGCGGGAAAGCTCAGAACTTTTTGTTGCACCTCAGCGGGTAAAGCCGCTGTAAAAGCAAAAACCTGATCGCAGCGCTAGAAGCTTGCCCTGAGCGCAGTCGAAGGGCGCCGCGCCAGCCCAAAGCAATTTCCCCAGGCGCTAAAGCGCGAACCTAACCTTGCGTTTCGGCACGAGTAAACTCGTGCCCTTCCACGCTCGCTTGATCGCAAGCAATATCGAGTCAGTGTTCCTCAGGCGCTAAAGTGCAACGCCTCCACAACTGCTAAGTGGCACGAGTAAGCTCGTGCCCTTCCCAGCCCCCTTTCGGCACGAGTCAACTCGTGCCCTTCGCTGTCAACGGCGATGACCTCCTCCTCCGCCACCTGACCGCGAACCGCCACCACCGCCACCGTGGCTCGATCCACCGGATGAATGAAAGCTCGGGCTGCCGCCTCCGCCGTGATACCCTCCGCCGCCGAAGCCGCCTGACGAGCGCCCGCCGACGATCGGCTGCCTCATATCCAGCGGCGGCCGCGAATAAGAACGGGCCGAAGCGGCGCCGGATGGATATCCGCGATAGCCGCCGCCCGGCGCCGGGCTGTAGCCGTGGTTGCCGTTCGGGCCGGGGACTGCGGTGCGTGACGGATAGTTGCCTCTGTCATAGCTTCCGCCGCCGAAGCCGCCGCGATTCGAAGGTTCCTGCCCGCCGCTGCGCGGGGAGCTGAATGGCCGATAGTCTCCGCCGCCACTGTTGCCGCGCGAGTTCGATGGAGATTGCGTCGACCGCGAATAGGAATTATTCGATTCGCCCGAGCGATTCGAATATGGGCTGGTCGAATTCGGCGGACGTGGAACGTTATTGCGCTGTCTGTTCGAGACATTCGATC
>Ga0335073_10001720_pt1 | contig 29481 bp, 32 predicted proteins | sample Lox_Sample_22_FD_207093 | JGI IMG/M metagenome (GOLD analysis project Ga0335073, IMG submission 207093) | Soil microbial communities from Loxahatchee National Wildlife Refuge, Florida, United States - Lox_Sample_2.2 | ecosystem: Environmental > Terrestrial > Soil > Wetlands | place: USA... | reverse complement strand
TAAGGCGAAAGTGAGTTCCTGGACTGAGGCCATCGAGTCGCGGATGTATCTCAGCGCAGGATCGCCGAAGAATGACTGGATCTTCTCCGGCAATGCCTTCAATTTCGTAAGGGCGGCGTGGGCGAACTCCGCGAGTTCGGCCTCGCTCTTTACGGAGGCGCGGCCGAGGTTGTCGTGCTTAACGTTCTTCCATACCCATTCGTCGGGGTTCAGGTCGGGTGAATAGGGAGGCAGGAAGAAGAGGGTCAGCATGCCTTTGCTCTCGGTGGCGTACGCCTTGAGAATCTTCGCGCGGTGAACCTGGCTATTGTCAATGATGAGGAAAACCGGCCGACCCACGTCGGCAAGGAGCACCTTACAGAACTCAAGGAATTCCTCTTGCCTGATGCCCGTCTCATGGATTTGGAAGTGTAGTTCCCCGCGTGGGCTTATGGCGGATATCATCGAAATTGACCGCGTTTTTCCGGAGCCGGCGACCACTGGCGTCTTCCCGACCGGTGCCCAGGTGGTCCCGGCGTGGTAATTGGTCCGGACGCTGGCCTCATCTGCGAAGAAGATCACCGCGCCTTCCTTCTTGGCCCTCGCCTGGATCTGCGGAAAGGCCGTCTCCTTCCATTCCGCCACTTTCTCCGGGTCTTGCTCATAGGCCCGGTAGAGGGGACGCTGCGGCGACATTCCCAGTTTCCCGAGGACGTTTCCGACGCTGACAACCGACAGGCGGATCCCGAACTGCCTGAAGATCAGCTCCTGTATCATCGCACGTGTCCATAGCGCCAGTCCGAAAGAAAGCTGCCGCGGGTCGTTGCCGACTATGAGCCGGTAAAGCTGCGACATCTGCCCTTCGTCGAGCTTTGACTTAGGTCCGCGCGTTTTCTTGGTCCTCAGCGCCTCTGCCCCGTGCGCGCGGTATGTCTTCTGCCATTCAAATACCGACGCTCTCGAGACCTTCAGGACTTTCGCGATCTCGTTCGCTGGGATACCATTCTCAAGCGCCTCGCATGCTGACAGGCGCTCCTCATATGTTGCCCTTCGGCCCTTTATCGCCACGAACGGAATTATATCGCAGAGCTGATCAAAAGTCCAGAAACCTACTGTTTTATTAGATCATGGTCGCCGCCCGCTCTCTATACCCAGACGGGGTATCAAGAAGCTTGGAAGCCAAATAATCTCGGTCTTTCGACCTCTGTAAGCAGAACGGCGATGCTTCTCTAGCACGCCTCAAGAACAACTCCGTAGCCTGGCAGGCGGATGGGGTGCGGCAGGCGCGCCGAGAAAGAGGGTGCTCCTGATGGTGCGCGGACGGTCCAAGACCACGTGGTGGGGTGTCGTTCTCGAAGCTCCCGACGGGCTTGCCCTGGCGCGGTTCTACTCCCGGCTGCTGGGCTGGCCGGTGTCCGTGCAGGAGCCGGGCGGCGCCGCGATCCAGGTCCCGGGGACGTCGTCCTACCTGAGTTTCGACGACTCGCCGGATTACGTTCCCCCGGTGTGGCCGGCCGCCGAGGGGCAGCAACGGATGATGATGCACATCGACATCGCGGTGGACGACCTGACGGCGGCGGTCGACTCGGCCCTCGAACTCGGCGCGACGCTAGCCGAGTTCCAGCCGCAGGACAATGTGCGCGTGCTCTACGACCCGGCCGGCCATCCGTTCTGCCTGTACCTCGACCTGGATCCCTAGCGGGAGTGCTAGGGTTTGAGCCCTCGTGGACTACGTCTACCGCGCCGCGGCTCTGCTTGCCGCTGGGCTCGCCGCCGGGCTGGTGGGGACGGCCGGCGGCATCACCTCGCTCGTGTCCTATCCGGCGCTGCTCGCCGTTGGGCTCCCCCCGCTGCCGGCGAATGTCTCCAACATCGTCGCCCTGGTCGCCTGCGGGCCGGGCGCCGGGCTCGCCTCCCGGCCTGAACTGACAGGCCAGGGCTCGTGGCTGCGCCGCTGGGCGCCGGTCGCGGCGCTCGGCGGGGCGCTTGGCTCGGCGCTCCTGCTGTCGACCCCGCCGGGGCTTTTCGCGCGGGTGGTGCCCTTCCTCGTGCTCACCGGGTCGCTGGCGCTGCTGGCCCAGCCGCGGCTTTCCGCCTACTGCCAGCGGCACAGCATGCGAACGGGCGCGGCACTGCCCGCGGGGCTCACGACGATGTCGCTGTACAACGGGTATTTCGGCGCGGGATCGGGAGTCATGATCCTCGCCCTGCTGCTGTTCACGACCGACCCCGAGTTGCCGAAGGCCAACGCGCTGAAGAACATGGTGCTCAGCGCGGCGACGGTCGTGTCCGCTGTCGCGTTCGTGCTGTTCGGGTCTGTCGCCTGGACGGCGGTGGTACCGCTCGGCGCGGGCATGTTCGCCGGGAGCACTCTCGGCCCGCGGGTCACGCGGCGAGTGCCAGCCGGCATGATGCGGTGGCTCATCGCCTTGCTGGGGATCGTCCTGGCCGCCGAACTCTGGCTCCACGCCGGCACGATGTGAGCGAGCGCAGTCCTTGACTTTGAAGCGCAAAGCACACTAGCTTTGAACCGCAAAGTGTAGGGGGTCCGCATGCGTGAAGTCGGCGGGACGGCCGTAGACCAGGACGGCAGGGCTACAGACGAGGACGGGACGGCGATGGACGAGGAACCGGACGAGGCGACGCGCATGGACGTGCGGGACGCAGCGGCCATCATGCGGGAAGCGGGCGAGCACGCCCGCCTCGAGCTGACCGTCAACCGCCCCGCGATCTTCATGAGCTGGTCGCTGGTGTACCTGCTCGGCTACGGCCTCATGTGGCTCTCGGTCCGTGACCAGCACCCCTACACCGCGCCGCAGGGCTGGGCGATCGCGCTGCTTGTCGTGCTCGCCGCGATGGCCCTGGCGGTCACCGCGGCGCTGACGGACCGGGCGACGAGCGGCGTCGGCGGCACGTCCGCGATGCGGCGGCGCGTCTACTGGCTGTCCCTTGCCGTCGGCCTGATAGGCGTCTACATCATGCAGCCCATGCTGTCGCACGCCGGCGCGAGCCGGGACGTCATCGGCGTGTTCAGCGCGTCGTCGCCGCTGCTCATCGCCGGCGTGGTCCTCGTCGCCGGCACCGCTGCCTGGCTGAACTGGTACGCGTTCGGCCTGGGCGTGTGGCTGATCGCCGTGGCGGCCTGCAGCGGGTTCGCGGGTCCAGTAGGCGTCTGGGCCGTCATCGGACTGGCGGTCGGCGTCCCGTTCCTCGCGATGGGCGTCGTCAGCCTCGCCCGGGGCCGCCGGTGAGCGAGGACGCCCTCGACCCGGTCATCCACGCGCCGGCGCGGCTGCGCCTGATGGTGACCCTGGCGGCGCTGCCCGACGGCGACACCCTGTCCTTCACCCGGCTGCAGGACATGATCAGGCTGACGCCTGGCAACCTGATCACCCACCTGCGCAAGCTGGAGGGCGCGGGATACGTCCAGACGGACAAGACAGGCAGCGGCGTCAACGCGGTGACATCGGTCGCCCTCACCCGCGACGGCCGGACCGCCCTCGACCGGTACACCACCGCGCTTCGGCAGCTGCTCGACGCCGTCGAGCCAGCGGGCCAGCAGGACTAGCACGACTCCCCCGGCGAGATAGCCGGTGTCCGGCCTTGACGGTTCCGGGTGGGGCGCGGGCAGGAGAGACGGCAGGGCTCGTTCGGGACAAGGGAGGACAGTCGCGAGCGCGGTGCTCAGCGGGTGAATGTGGCGGTAGCGAGCACCGTGCCGCTTGGGGTGATGAGCCGTGCCCCGGCGAGCGGGCCGACACCAGCCGGCGCGGCGCTCCCCCACGAGCCGTAGCCGTCGGTCAGCCGGAACGACCCGACGGTGGCCACCTGGCCGTTGCGCCCGAGGACTTGGCAGATGACCGTGTCGCTGGCCGAGTTCACGTCGACGGACATGAACAGCCAGCCCGGGTCGCCCTGGTAGAAGAAGATCTTGCCCGCCTGCTGGTGACTGGCGGAAAGCAGCGGAGCGACGCTGAGCGGGGACTGCGCCACCTGGGTGCCTGTGCCGCGCAGGCCCCAGCCGCCGACGCCCGCCGCGAGGACGGCGACCAGGACCGCCGCGGCGGCGAGCAGCCGGCGAGTGCTCCAGGTCCCGGTCCAGACGCGGTGCCGATGGCGGCTTGGCCGCGGCTGCGGGCTCGGCTGCGGGCTCGGCTGCGGGCTGGGGGCGGTGAGGCCGATCCGCTCCATCACCCGGGTCTCGAATCCCGGCGGGGGCTCGATCGCGGGCAGCAGGCCGAGCAGCTGCTCGCCCGTCGAGGTCAGCTGACGGATGGTCTCGCGGCAGGAATCGCATTGCTCCAGGTGCGCGAGCGCCTCAGCGCGTTCGCGGCCTGTCAGGACGCCGAGCGCGAGCTCCGCGGCGACGTCGGAGAATTCCTCGCATCCGATCTGGTTCAGCTCACTCATCGCCTACATCCTCCGGGAGGTAGGCGGCCCGCAGTTTCTGCATGCCGTCTCTGATTCGGGTCTTTGCCGTGCCCAACGGGATCTGCTCCGCGTCGGCGATCTGCCGTGAGGTCATGCCGTAGATTCCGGCCATGGCCACGGCCCGTGCCTGCGGCACCGGCAGGCGCGCGAGCGCGCCCCGCAGCCGCGCCGCGTTGTCGTTGGCCACCGCGAGCCGTTCGGGAGTCTCGGTCACCGCGGTGAGGATTGCCGGGAGGTCTTGCGGGTCCACGGGAGCTGAGGTGCGCGAGCGGACGACATCGATGGCCAGGTTGTGCGCGATCGTCGTCAGCCACGCGCGGACGGTTCCGCGACGCGAGTCGTACACCTGCGCGTGCCGCCACGCCTGCTCGAAGGTCTGCTGAGCGACGTCCTCCGCGCTGGTCCTGTCGGCGAGCACGGTCAGCGCCACGCCGTACACGACCTGCTGGAAGCGGCGGACGAACGCGATCGCGAGGGTGGCTTCGCCGGCGCCAAGGCCCGCGAGCAATACCTCGTCTGAGAGCTGCTCAGCCGGAATCCCCATGTCTCGCATACCTCTAGGAACGGGCGCTGACCGGTTCCGGTTTGGCCTGGGAGCTGGGGCGGACGAACAGCAGGACGGCGGCGGCGAGCGCGAGCGCGGCCGCGCCGCCCCACTCCACGCCCAGGGACGGGCTGCGCAGCAGAAACCGGACGGCGCTTGGCACAGCCGAGTCTGCGTGATCGTGATCCTGATTCCTTAGCACGGTATCCGTGGGGTCGCTGTGCACGTTGCCTCCCCTGAGGTCAGCTGCCGGAGTAGTGGATGGCGGACCAGGCGCCGTAGATGGCGAAGGCGCAGGCCGCCGCCGCCAGCACCCAGGCCGGGAGCATGCGGCCGCGCTGCTTTCTCACGTACCGCGGGTAGACCGCGAAGACAACCAACTGGCTGAGCCAGAGCGCGACGAGGGACGGCGTGAGCAGGTCGTCGTAGATACGGTCGGGGTTGATGAGGACGACGGGGGCGAACGCGACCACGATGACGCCGATGCCGATGATGACCGATCGCACCGACAGTGACGTGATCGTCGGTATCAGGCGGCTCAGCCCGAGGTACTCGACGATCATGACCCCCGCGACGCTGACCGCGACCCCGACGCCGACCGCGATGCCGAAGCCGTGACCGGCGAAGGCGTTCGCCACGGTCATTCCGGGGATGGGGGTGGCGGCGATCGACGGCGCCGCCGCCAGCGGGGCGACCGCGAGCGTCATGACGAGGGCGGTCACAAGGAAGACCCCGACCAGGCCGCGGCGCATGGTGCGCGCTGGCCTGGCTATCTCGCCGCCCAGGAACAGCGGGAGGCTGCCGCATATGTAGAGCAGCGACGTCTGGCCGGCCGCGATGGCCAGCGACCCGGCGGGCGCCGAGGCGCCGAAGGTGGACGCGTGGGTGTCGAGATTGGCCACGGTCAGGCCGCCGAGCGCGCCGGCGATCGCCAGCTGGCCCGCCGCGATCAGCCCGATGACCAGCATGGTGACCCAGCGCCCGGCGATCATCACGGCGGTCATCGCGACCGGGATCGCGATCTCGAGCAGCGTCTGGTACCGCTGCTCCCCCGGGAAGACGGCGGGCAGCGTGTCGTAGACGATCTGGGCGGTGGTGTAGAGGAGGTACAGCAGGTAGCTGAAAATCCAGAGCCCGCCCTGGACGAGCGCTATCTTGCGCCCGGCGGCGGCCTCGGTGAAGGAGTACAGGCCGCCGGATCCGTTGATCCGCTCCGCGTAGCGGAGCCAGATCACCAGCGGGAACGCGAACACGACGACGGCGGCCACCATGGCAAGCCCGGCCGAGGACGTCGCGTCGGCCACGATGCCCGGCGCGTACAGCGCGGCCAGGGCGAGCGGGCCGCCGAAGGACGTGACGGCCACGCCGAGGAATGCCCACGTGCTGATCGGCCGCCCCCCAAGAAGCGGCCGACCAGCGTTAGGACTCGTGATTCGAGTGAGGAACGTGGTCACTGGGGGTGATCAGCTCCAGCCGCCGCCGGCCTTGGTGGAGGTGCTCGGCGTCGGCGCGGCCGGGGCACTGGACCCTGATCCGGATCCGGACAGGCTCGCACCAGAGGGAGCGACCAGCCACCACTTGGCGCCGAAGCCGTCGAGGCCCTGGCCCGCCGTCATGCCCGGTCCGGAGTCGCCGGCGAAGTAGTACAGCGGGTGCCCGTCATAGGTCACCTGCTTGGTGCCGTCGGACCGGGTGAACGTGCCCAGGTCGGCGGCCACCGCGCCACCCGACACGGTCGGCGTGCCGGTCGTGGTCACTGGCGGCCAGGCCCCGGCGCAGGCACCGTCGCAGACGGACTTGCCCATGGGGTCCTTCACCCACATGTAGACGGCGCGCCCGGAGCCATCGGTCAGATATGTCCCCGCTGAGCCGGTGTGAGTGCTGATCACCAGCGCGGTCGCCGACGCGCTTGAGCTGCCGCCAGCGGCGGCCGGCGCGCTTGAGCTGCTGCCCGCGGGAGCCCCGGTTGACGTGGCTGGCGAGGAGCTGCTGCTGCTAGTGCTGCTGCCGCATGCGGCCGCGAGCAGTACCGTGCCGAGCAGCACACCGAGCTTCAACGGTAGGGGCGCCCGTCTCAGCAATGAGTTGCTCATCCTGATTCGTCTCCTGTCTCGGGCGGTACGACCCGCGCATCGATCCGCCCTTCCGCAGTTGCCTTACGTGGTAACTACGGCGGCGGCGCCGAGACGGCTTGACTAATCGGGTGTGACGTACGTCACGACGACAGGGGCTCTAGCGGTCCTGTGAGTGGCGCTTGCGGCGGGGTCAGCCACGACCAGGCCGGCGCGGGGTTCGCTGGGGCGGGGTTCGCTGGCGCGGCGGCCGCCGGATCTGTCATCGCGTCCGCGGCCCGGCTCATGAACCTGCGGATCGTCGCGATCGCCACGCGGTTGAAGCCCGCGCGGTCCAGGCCGGCCCCGAGCGAGCCGAGCGGCGGCCGGTACACCCCGGACAGAGTCAGCACGCTGGACCGCTCGCCCGCCCACGACAGCATGATGTCCGCGTCTAGCGCGGGGAACAGGGCACCGCTGCTCCCAGTCGCCTCCCAGCGCAGCGGCAGCACCGCGCGGTCCTCGTGCACGGCCAGATCGCGGAAACGGACCTGCACCAGCCGCGAAAGACCTGGCGCGGCGCCCAGCGGACCGACCCGCGCGAGCGCGGCGCCGGATTCGCCGTACGCCTCCGCCGAGGCACTGCGCAGCCAGCCGCCGCGGGCAAGAACGGCGAGCCTGGCCAGCGCGTCCGGGAAGGCCATCTCGAGCCCGATCTCGCCGCTGACGAACATGGCTTGAGTAAACCCGCTGGCAATTCACGCAGGCAGCGGACCTAAGTCCCTGCTCCGTGGCCAATAGCCCTCAACGGGCAAGCCGCTACCGATCGGTGTCGCGGTGCCAGGTCAGCTTGATCCAGCGGAACGTGCCGACCCGAGGCTCGGCCAGGGCGACCGCGACGGCCGGGAGCGTTGGCCGCGGCCGTCGTGGCTCCCGCACGCCCGCCTCCTCCGGCGGCCGTCCACGCCAGCGCATGACCCGGTCGGTAGCCGAGCGGACCAGGGCAGTCAGCGCTCTCCTGAGGGGATTGCGATGTTCGCGCCTCATAACTCAAGAATAGATCGGCCCGGCTGGTTATGTCCTCGCGGCGGGGGCCGCGCGCGGCTAGCATCGGCGGTCGTGGCTGACGCGCTCTTCGCGGTGCCGCGCCTGGCGGCGATCTACGACGTCCTCGACGGCGACCGCTCCGACCTCGCGGCGTACGCGGCGATGGCGACGGAGTTCGGGGCGCGGTCGGTGCTCGACATCGGCTGCGGGACCGGGACGCTCGCCTGTCTGCTCGCCGCCCGCGGGCTGTCGGTGGTGGGCCTGGACCCGGCCGCCGCCTCGCTTGACGTCGCGCGGGCCAAGCCCGGGGCCGGCCGTGTGCGCTGGGTGCACGGCACGGTGTCGGCCTTGCCGCCGCTGCGGGTGGACCTGGTGACGATGACCGGGAACGTGGCCCAGGTCTTCCTTGATGACGCCGAATGGGCGGCCGTGCTGCGCGCCGCCTTCGCCGCGCTGTGGCCCGGCGGGCGGCTCGTCTTCGAGACGCGCGTCCCTGAGCGGGAGGCGTGGCGGGACTGGGATCACACCGCCGATCGCGCGGACATTCCCGGGGTCGGCCTTGTCGAGGTCCGCGGCGAGCTGACTGACGTGCGCGGCGAGTTCGTCTCGTTCCGGCGGACATACCTGTTCGAGTCCGACGGGACCGTGCTCGAGTCGGATTCGACGCTGCGATTCCGAGGCCGAACGGCCGTGGCGGAGTCGCTGTCGGCCGCGGGGTTCAGCGTCGATGACGTGCGGGACGCTCCCGACAGGCCTGGCCTTGAGATGGTGTTCGTGGCGCGGCGCGGCGAGGACCCGCCGGCCGGATAGCCGGATGGATAATGACGGCATGGCTCGCACGACCTGCGTACTTTCGATCATCGTGTGTGCCGCGGGCCCGGCCGCGGCGATCGGCGAGCTCGTCAGGCTCGCCCTCGGCCGCGATTGGACGGTCCAGGTCATCGCCACGCCGTCCGCGCTCGAGTTCTTCGACGCGGCAGAGATCGAGGCGCAGACCGGCACCCCGGTCCGCAGCCAGTACAGCAAGCCCGGCGCGCCCCGGTCGCGGATTCCGGACGCGATCATCGTGGCGCCAGCGACGTTCAACACCATCAACCAGTGGGCGCTCGGCATCAGCGACACCTACGCGCTCGGCGTGCTGGCCGAGCAGACCGGCATGGGCGTCCCCATCGTCGTGCTGCCGTTCGTGAGCGACGCGCTTGCCAGCCGCCCCCCGTTCGCGCGCAGCGTCAAGGCGCTGCGCGCCGAGGGCGTGAGCATCCTGCTCGGCGCCGGCAGCGTCCAGCCGCACCCGGCGCACGGCGGGGCGGCGGTGGCGGGTGCCTTCCCGTGGCGGCTCGCCCTGGACGAGGCCGCCGAAATGACCGGCTTCGGCCAGTAGTGTCGTGGTGTGGACGCTACCGCTGGCAGGGAACGGCTCAGGCAGACCTTCGACACCGTGGCGGAGCGGTATCACGAGGCGCGGCCCGACTATCCCGATGAGCTGTTCGACGCGCTGATCGCCATGACTGACCTGGCGCCGGACGAGGACACGGTCCTCGAGATCGGCTGCGGAACCGGGAAGGCGACGCTCGCGCTCGCGCGGCGCGGGTTCCGCATCACCGGCGTGGAGCTCGGGGCCGCGCTCGCCGCGCAGGCCCGCCGCAACCTCGCCGGGTTCCCGGGGGTGACGGTGGTCAACGCGGACATCGAAAGCTGGCACCCGCCGGCGCAGGCGGAGTTCGGGCTCGTCTTCGCCGCTACCGCCTGGCACTGGATCGACCCCGTCCTGCGTTACAGGAAGGCCTGGGAGCTGCTCAGGCCGGGCGGTCACCTGGCGTTCTGGGAAGCGTCGCACGTCTTCCCTGCCGACGGCGACCCGTTCTTCAAGCAGATCCAGGACGTGTACGACGAGATCGGCGAGGGCATGCCGGACGGCGACCACTACCCGACGCCAGAGACGCTCGCCAGCCGCGGCGCCGAGATCGCGGCCACCGGCATGTTCGCCGACGTCGCGATCAGGCGCTTCGACTGGGAGATCAGGTACACCGCGGACGAGTACATCGCCCTGCTTGAGACGTTCTCCGGGCACATCGCGATGGCGCGGTGGCAGCGGGACCGGCTGTACGGCGAGATCCGCCGCCGTCTCGCGCAGCGGCCCGACGGCACGCTGCGCCGCCACTGGGGCGTGGTGCTGCATGTGGCGCGCAAACGGTAAGTGCACAGGTCGATGCCGCCGCAGTAGCCTGGGCCTCATGTCGTCCAAGCGGAAGCGCCGGCTCGCCATCACCGGCGGCATTATCGTCGGCTACGCCGTCGCCACCGTGATCGCGGTGCTGCGCGGCTACAAGTTCGGCCGCAGCGTCCCGGTGCGCTGCCGTGACGGCCACCTGTTCACCACCATCTGGATTCCCGGCGCGTCCATCAAGTCGCTGCGGCTCGGCCCGTGGCGGGTGCAGTGGTGCCCGGTCGGCAGGCACGTGACGCTGGTGACTCTGCTCAAGGACGACGACCTGACGCCTGACGAGCGCGAGTTCGCCGCTCAGCACCACGACGTGCCGATCCCCTGAGCGGGGCCGCATTGGCGGCGGTAATTCGGTTGACCGCCGCCGTAGCCGCCGGCTGTACTCCGTAGCGGGCCGCGAACACGAGCCAACGGAGTCAGCCACCATGCGCGCACCTTTCATGTCCACCCAGGTAATGGCCAACCGCTACCCGGACATGAGGCTCCGTGCGAACGCTCAATTTGGGAATCCTGGCGCATGTTGACGCCGGAAAGACAAGCCTGACCGAGCGGCTGCTCTACGCCGCCGGTGTCATCAGCGAGATCGGCAGCGTCGACGACGGCAGTACGCAGACCGACTCGCTCGCGCTGGAACGCCAGCGCGGCATCACGATCAAGTCCGCCGTCGTGTCGTTCGCCATCGGCGCCGCGACGGTCAACCTGATCGACACGCCCGGCCACCCCGATTTCATCGCCGAAGTGGAGCGGGTGCTCAGCGTGCTCGACGGCGCGGTGCTCGTGATCTCCGCCGTGGAGGGAGTGCAACCGCAGACGCGCGTCCTGATGCGCACGCTGCGGCGGCTGAACATCCCCGCGCTGATCTTCATCAACAAGATCGACCGCGGCGGCGCGGACCCGCAACGGGTGCTGCGCGACATCAGGGACAGGCTCACGCCGCGGGTCATCGCCCTGGGCACCACCGACGACGACGGGACGAAGGCCGCCCGCTTCAGGCGCTTCGCGCCGGGCGACCCGGCGTTCAACGCCGCCATCGCCGAACTGCTCGCCGACAGCGACGACGAGCTGCTAGCCGCCTACGTGGACGGCACGCCGCCGCCGGAGCGGCGCCTGCGCGCCGAGTTCGCGCGACAGGCACGGCGCGCTGCCGTATACCCCGTGCTGGCCGGCTCGGCGATCACCGGCGCGGGCGTCGGCGAGCTGGCCGCGTGCCTCACCGAGTTCCTGCCCGTATCGGGAGGCGACCCGGACGGGCCGCTGGCGGGCTCGGTGTTCAAGATCGACCGCGGCCCGGCCGGGGAGAAGATCGCCTATGTACGGCTGTCGGCCGGGACGCTGCGGCCGCGGGACCGGGTGCGCTTCGGCGACGGCAAGGCGGCGAAGGTCACGGCGCTGCGTACCAGCGACGGGGCGGGCGTCGGCAAGCCCGGGCAGATCGCCCTGGTGACGGGGCTGACCGCGGTACGCATCGGTGACCGCGTTCGCGCGGCTCACGCGGACGACGTCGCTGACGCCGGCGAGGACGTGCACTACTTCGCCCCGCCGTCGCTCGAGACAGCGGTCGTCCCTGCCCGCGCCGCCGACCGGACCGGGCTGCATGCCGCGCTCGCCACGCTCGCCGACGCGGACCCGCTGATCAACCTGCGCCGCGCCGATGAGGAGATCTTCATCTCGCTGTACGGCGAAGTGCAGAAAGAAGTCATCGAGGCCACGCTGGCCGACGAGTTCGGCATCGGCGTCACGTTCCGCGAGACGACCACGATCTGCGTCGAGCGGCTCGAAGGCACAGGCGAATCGGTCGAGCGCATCAACGTCGCGCCGAACCCGTTCCTGGCCGGCGTCGGGCTGCGCGTCGAGCCGGCGCCGGGCGCCGACGGCGTTTCCTTCCGCCTAGGCGTTTCACCAGGCGCGATGCCGTCGGCGTTCTTCAAGGCGGTCGAAGAGACCGTGCACGAGACGCTGCGGCAGGGGATCTTCGGCTGGCAGGTCACCGGCTGCCTGGTCACGATGACGCACTCCGGGTACTGGCCGCGGCAAAGTCACGCCCACGCGACGTTCGACAAGTCGATGTCGAGCACCGCCGGGGATTTCCGCGCGCTGACGCCGCTGGTGGTGATGGACGCGCTGTCCCGCGCCGGTACCGCCGTGTTCGAGCCGCTGCACCGCTTCCTTCTCGATATTCCCGCCGAACGCTCCTGGGTGACTCTCCAGGCTCTCCCCCGGCTGGACGCCGTCGCCCTGGACACAGTGACGCGCGGCGCGTCGTGTCTCATCGAGGGCGAGATCCCGGCCGCCCTGATCCGCGGCCTCGAACGCGAGCTTCCGTCGCTGGCCGGCGGCGAGGGCGTGCTCGAGACCGCCTTCGACCGCTACCAGCGGGTCCGCGGCGTGCCGCCGTCGCGGCCGCGCAGCGACCACAACCCGCGCAACCGTAAGGAGTACCTCCTGCGCGTCACCCGGCTGCGGTAAACCTGCGGGCAAGGACAGCCGACGAAAGCGAGACAACGATGCCAGCCGGGTATTCCGGGACTTCGCAAGCCCGCAAGCTCGGCCTCAGGCCCGGGCAGCGGGTCGCGCTCGACCAACCGCCGGACGGCTGGGGGCTGCGCGAACCGCCCGACGGGCTTGAGCCGGCCGATCCGGACGGGGCGGCCGACCTGATCGTCGCGTTCTTCCGCGCCGAGGTGGAGCTTGCCGACAGGCTGCCCGATCTCGCGCGGCGCGTCTTTCCCGCGGGCGCGCTGTGGGCGGCCTGGCCGCGGCGGGCCGCCGGGCACGACAGCGACATCACCGACAACGTCGTGCGGCGGCACGCTCTCGACCTGGGCCTCGTCGACGTCAAGGTCGCCGCCATCGACGATGACTGGTCGGGCCTGCGGCTGGTCTGGCGGGTCAGCAACCGCTGAGTCCGGCGGGCAGCGCCCGCGGGACAAATTCGCACATTCTGATATAGCCCGCCTATTTCCCAGGCTGTCGTTACACTGACCACCCAGTTGTGCGGTTGTGAATTGCGTGCCGGGCGAGGCGGTCCTGGTGTGCCTCGTTCGTCTTATGTCGCTAGCTATGCCATTCGGTGCAGACATGGACAACCGGGAGCGAGCCAATGACCAGCTCAGATGTACCGGCCGCAGGGCGGCCCGCCGACCGTATCGCTATCCGGCCCCTTGCTGTACGACTCCACGTGCGCAGGCACCCGACGGCCTCGCTTGGCCGCTGGCCCGCGACCCGGCGGCTTGTCGCGGTCATCGTGGTGGCGGTCCTCGTGGGCGCGGCGGCGGGCGGCCTTCGTGTGGCGTCTGCGGTCAGCGCCGCCGCCGGATACGCGCGGACCACTCAGCTTGCGGTCCTCGGACAGCAGGTGACCGTCCTGGCGTTCGCGCTTGAGAACGAGCGCGATGCGACCGCCGCATTCGTCGCCGCTTCCGGATACGACAGCCAGCTGTCCGCTGGCGGGATTACTTCCCGCATCGTCGCCGCACCCGTCCTGCTCGCGTACCAGGCGCAGATGAAGCACGCCGAGGCGGCGACCGACGCGGCGGCTTCGCGGGCGGCCGGCCTCGCCGCGAGGATCGGCGGCGCGTTCCCGGCGGGCCCCCAGAGCAAGGCGGCGCAGGTCGTCGCGGATATCCGCGACATCCCAGGGCTGCGCTCAGGTTCAGTGACTGGCACATCGCTGTCCGCCGTCCAGAACTACTCGGCTGTCATCGCCGACGTGTTCGCCCTCGACGACCAGATCAGCGCCGGCAGCGGCGACTCCGCGCTTGGCGCCGACGTGAGCACGCTTGGCGCGCTGTCCCGGGCCCAGGACCAGGCTTCGCAGCAGCGCGCGATCCTCACCGCCGCGCTTTTGAGCCGCCAGTTCGCTCCGGGTGCGCAGCAGGCGCTGGCCACCGCGCAGGCGCTGGAGTCGGCCGACCTGCTCACGTTCCAGGAGTCGGCCACGACCGCGCAGGAGAACGCCTTCGTTAACGTCGTGAACGGGTCGCAGGCCGCCGCCTCGGGGCTGATGACCGGCTTCGTCGCCGGGCTCGACGGTCCCGCGAGCTCGCGTGGGGCGTTGCTGAGCCGTGCCACCCCGGTGCAGATGAACCCGGCTAGCACGCCGAACACGTGGTATACCGCGATGTCGTCCACGCTCGACAGGATGCAGGGGGTGGGACTGCGGGTAGCGGCGGCGGCAGTGGCGCGTGGCGAGGCGCTGCACGCGGGTGCGCTGCGGTCGGCGGAGCTCAGCGCGGCGGTGACCGTGGGCGCCGCGATCGTGGTGCTCCTCCTGACGCTCTTCGCGGCCCGGTCCGCGTCGGGCGATGAGGCGTCGCGCGGCCGTGCGGGTGCGTAGCCTGCGAGTAGGTTTTCTGACATGAGCCTGCGCTGGTACACCGTGGTCGTTGACTGCCATGACGTGAAGGCCCAGAGCCGCTGGTGGGCGGACGTCCTTGGCTGGCACATCGCCTACGAGGCGGACGACGAGGTGGTCATCGCGCCCCCGCATCAGCTCGACGCCAGCCGCGAGATCCCGCACGCCGAACGAGGGCCAGGCTTGATTCAGCGTCCCTGGCGCACAAGGATTCGGCACCGGACACGAGGCGCGACATCGCAGGCGCCTTTGCTTTCTCAAGAGTCTCCTGCCGAAACATGAGTGTTCGGGCCGACCGCGCTCTTAAAGATGCGGGATAGTCCGGGTACCTATAGCTACACCTTCTATCCCTTATCTGTGACTGGAGGTCTGCGGGGCCCATCACGATTCGTGATCGGCCTACCTGGAGTGGCGGTTGAGAGAAGGGTTACGAATGGGGCGCGCGGGCGTGCGCGCACGGAGCGTCGGGAGGATGCGGGCCGGCGCGGGCTTGGGCCGGCGCGGGCTTGGGCCGGCGCGGGCTTGGGCCGGCGCGGGCTTGGGCCGGCGCGGGACTTTATCCGGCGGGGTGTCGAATTCGGCGAAGTGCCATTCGTGGAGTCTGTGAGAAGGTGCCTGGAACAGGGCACCGTGAGCGCAAGGAGACACGCGTGAAGTACGTGATGCTGATCATGGACACCCCGAACGAGCCGGCACCGCAGACTCCTGAGTGGAACTCGTGGTACGCCGAGGTCGGCGCCTGGTACGAGAAGTGGGGCGCGACCGGGAAGCTGGACGGCGGGCACCAGTTGCAGGGGGCGGACACCGCGAAGACCGTGCGATCGACCGGGGTCACCGACGGGCCGTTCATCGAGACCAAGGAAGTGCTCGGCGGCTACTCGCTCATCGAGGCCGACTCGGTGGACGAGGCGGTTGACATCGCGAAGACCTGGCCGGGCGTCGACAGGGGCTGGATCACGATCGAGCTCCGCCCGATCCTCGAGATGGGGTAAGGCCTACAACGAGAGGCCGCGGGTGAGCAGCTCGCGCTCGGCCGGATTGGCGGCAAGCGCGAGCGCTCGCTCGCTGGCCTCCCGAGCCTGCTCATCGCAGCCGAGCACGGTGAGCAGGCCGGCGCGCAGGGCGTGGAACAGGTGGTAGCCGTCGAGCTCGGCGGCCAGCGGCTCGATTTCGGCGAGCGCTGCCTCGGGTCCAATCGTGTAGCGGGTGGCGACGGCCCGGTTGAGCAGCACCACCGGGGAGGGCGCGAGCACGACCAGCCGGTCGTAGAGCAGCCGGATCTGTTCCCAGTCGGTCTGCTCGTAGCTCGGCGCCTGGGCGTGCAGCGCGGCGATCGCGGCCTGCACCTGGTACGGGCCGGGCCGGCGCAGCGCGATCGCCCGGTCGAGCAGCCGGATCGCCTCCGCGGCTAGTTCTTTGTCCCACAGGCTCCGGTCCTGTTCGGCCAGCCGGATCAGGCGGCCCCACCCGTCGAAGCGCGCCGGGGCGCGCGACTCGTGCAGCAGCAGCAGCGCGAGCAGGCCAAGGACCTCGGGCTCGCGCGGCATCAGCCGGTGCAGCGTCCTGGTCAGCGCGATCGCCTGCGCGGCGAGGTCGCGGCGGGCCGGAGTGCGGCCAGAGCTGGCCAAGTAGCCCTCGTTGAAGACCAGGTACACGACAGCGAGCACGCCAGACAACCGCTCGCTGAGCTCGTCGGGGTCGGGAACGCGGACTTCGGCCCCGGACTGCCGCAGCGCTCTGCGTGCCCGCAGGAGGCGCTGGGACATCGCGGGCTCGGTGACCAGGAAGGCCGACGCGATCTGGTCGGTGGTCAGGCCGCAGACGGCGCGCAGCGTCAGCGCGACCTGGGCGTCGACGGCCAGCGCCGGGTGGCAGCAGGCGAATGCGAGGCTGAGCAGCTCGTCGTCCGCGCGACGGTCCGCCGCGCCGTCGTCGGTGCCCTCTTCGGCTGTGCCGTCACTCGCCGCGAGCAGCGCGAGCTTTTCGGCGCCCGTCCTGTCCCTGCGCAGCCTGTCCAGCGCCTTGCGGCGCGCCGTCGTGGCCAGCCAGCCGCCCGGGTTCGCCGGCACTCCCGCACGCGCCCAGTGCTCGATCGCTTCGAGGAACGCGTCCTGGACCGCGTCCTCGGCGAGCCCGACGTCCCCGGTGCGCGCCGCGAGCGCGGCTCTGATCCGGGTCGCCTCAGCCCGGTAGGCGAGTTCGAGCGGCGTCCGGTCTGGCAGCGTCGCCTCCGGGGGCAGGCTCGCGTCCATGACAGCCAGTCTTCCACGTGCGGTGCGCGCTCCCGCGTAAGCCGCCGCGCGGCGTGCGCGAGGAGATGGAGAGGGTTTGGGCTCGGGGCGCGGGGTGGGATGCAGGGATTCGGGTTCGGGGCGCGGGGTGGGATGCAGGGATTCGGGCTCGGGGCGCGGGGTGGGATGCGGAGATTCGGGCTCGGGGCGCGGGGTGGGATGCGGAGATTCGAGTTCGGAGCGCCGCGTCAGAGTGGGGAGGTCGTGGGTTCGGTGTGTGGCGCTCGGACCCGGCGATAGGGTCACGCGGAAATGGCCGGACGCGGCGGAAAAAAGCCGCGGGGCCTGGGTTAAGGCCTCATGGGAAATTTATGATCACTTGCATGACGGCCTTTACGCTCGCGGAACGCATGGGACGGCTTGGCACCGAGTCGGCGTTCGAGGTGCTCGCCCGGGCCAAGGCGCTGGAGGCGGCGGGCAAGACGATCGTCCATTTGGAGATCGGCGAGCCTGACTTTCCCACGGCCGGCCATATTTCCGCCGCGGCGGTCGAGGCGCTGCACGCCGGCCAGACGCACTATGTTCCCGCCCCGGGGATTCCGGCGCTGCGGGAGGCGGTGGCCGCTTTCCTCGAGCGGACCGGGCGGATGCGGGTCGCTGCCGACCGCGTGGTGGTGACGCCGGGGGCTAAGCCGATCATGTTCTTCACGATCCTGGCGCTCGCCGGGCCGGGCGACGAGGTGCTCTATCCCGACCCCGGCTTCCCGATGTACGAGTCGATCACGGCGTTCGCGGGCGCGACGCCGGTGCCCGTGCCGCTGCGGCAGGGAAACGACTTCCGCATCGACACCGCCGAACTCGAGCGCCTTGTCACCCCGCGCACCAAGCTGCTCATCATCAACTCGCCGCACAACCCGTGCGGCAGCGCGCTGACCCGTGCGGACTGCGCGGCCATCGCGGAGATCGCGCAGCGGCACGACATCCTGGTGCTCTCCGACGAGGTCTACTGGGCCATCAGGTACGGCGCCGAGCACGCGAGCGTGCTCGACGTCGACGGGATGGCGGACCGCACCATCTTGCTCGACGGCTGGTCGAAGACGTACGCGATGACAGGCTGGCGGCTGGGCTTCGGCGTCTTCCCGCCCGCGCTTGTCGAGCCGGTGACGCGCCTGGCGATCAACTCGGTGTCCTGCACGTCGGCGTTCAGCCAGTACGCGGCGATCGCCGCGCTCGAGGGGCCGCAGGACGCGGTCCTGGAGATGGTGACGGAGTTCCGGCGCCGCCGGGACGTCATCGTCGCCGGGCTTAACGACATCCCCGGCATCAGCTGTGTCGAGCCGCAGGGCGCGTTCTACGCCTTCCCCGACATCACCGGCACGGGCGTGCCGGCTGCGCAGTTGCAGGACCGGCTGCTGCGGGAAGCGGGCGTGGCGGCACTGTCTGGCACGGCCTTCGGCGCGCACGGCGACGGGTTCCTGCGCCTGTCTTATGCGAACTCAGTCGCGAATATCCGAGTTGCGCTCGATGCGATCAAATCCACTGTGACATAGCCTTGACGGGCCACCGATTCCACCGAAAATGATCATTCCGGCACAGAGAAAGCGACGACTCATCAAAAAGGTCGCATATCGTAATTTTGCCCTTTCGTGGGATTGCTTCGGTTTACACTGTGCAGCTAGTCACATCTGAGTGCCGGACGAGGTGGTCCAGCTGTACCTCGTTCGTTTCATGTCGATATTTACCTTTTTCGAAAATGACATGGACAGGCGAGGGCCAATGAATAGCCCTGAGATACCAGTTGGCTCCAGGCCAGCCGGTCATGCCGCCGCGCGGCGGCGCTCATCATCCCGCCCTTCGAAGGTCTCGGCGCTCTTCCTGCGCAACTGGCCTGTGTCGCGCCGGCTCGTCGCGGTCATCGTGATGGCGCTGCTGATGGGCCTGGTCTTCGGCGGGCTGCGCGTCGCCGAAGCGGCCAACACCGCGGCCGGCTTCGCCCGCACAAGCCAGCTTGCCGCTCTCGGGCAAGACGTCACCGCGCTGGCCCAGGCGATGGAAAACGAGCGCGACCTTACCGCCGCCTACGACGCCGCCGACGGGTGGGACAGGCCCGCGCAAGCAGGCGGCGGCCCCCCGCCGCCCATTGTGTCCGCGAAGACCCTGAACACCTACCAGGCGCAGATGCTCGCCGCGCAAGCGGCGACTAAGGCGGCGTCCGCTCCAGTCGTGAGCCTTGCGGGCCAGATCGGCGGTTCATACCCGGCGATCACCCAGAACAAGGCGCAGAACGTCATAGGCATCGTCAACAACCTCCCAGGGCTGCGCTCGGAGTCGCTGGTCGGCACGTCGCTGTCGACCATCGCCAACTACTCGGCCGCGATCGCCGACCTGTTCGCCCTGAACGACGAGATCACGAGCGGCAGCGGCGACCCGGTGCTCGCCGACGAGGTCCGCACGCTCGGTGCGATGTCCCGGGCCAAAGAGCAGGCCTCAGAAGAGCGTGCCATCCTCTACGCCGCGCTCATCAACGGCCGGTTCGCGCAGGGCGGGCAGCAGGCGCTGATCAACTCACAGGCGCTTGAGACCGCCGACTTGATGGACTTTCAGTCGTCAGCCACCACGGGTGAGGTCAACGATTACCTCGTTACGGTGGCGGGGTCGCAGGTCGACACGAGCCAGCTGCTCAACAACTACCTCGTCGTCGCCACGCCAGGGGGCGGCGTCGCCAGCCCGAACGCCTCGAAGCTCACGCAGGCCGCCAGTAATCTCGGGGACCCCTTCCAGAGCGACGCGCCGGGGACGTGGTACTCCGCCATGTCGGACACGATCACCAAGATGCGGCAGGTCGAGGAGGCGCTGGCCAGCGCGATCGTCGCGCGGAGCCAGACGCTGCAGCAGGGCGCGCAGGACTCCGCCGTCCTCGCCGCCGCGGTGACAGGAGCGGTCCTGCTCCTGGTCCTGATCGCCACGCTCATAGTGGCGAGGTCGCTGGTCGAACCGCTGCGCAGGCTGCAGGCGGACGCGCTCGAGGTCGCCACGGTGCGGCTGCCCGAGCGGGTCGCGGAGCTCAGCGAGACCTCGGACCTGGCCGCGAGCATGCAGATCGAGCCGATCAGCGTGAACTCCACCGACGAGATCGGCAAGGTCGCCCGCGCGTTCGACCAGGTGCACCGCGAGGCGGTGCGGCTAGCCGGCAACGAGGCGCTGCTGCGCGGCAACCTCAACGCGATGTTCATCAGCCTGTCCCGGCGCAGCGTGCCGCTGATCGAGCGGCTGGCGCGCATGATCGACTCGCTCGAGCAGACCGAGGAGCAGCCCGACCGGCTGTCCGACCTGTTCGCGATGGACCACCTGGTCACGCGCATGCGCCGGAACTCGGAAAACCTTCTCGTGCTCGCCGGCGAAGAGCCCGTGCGCAAGTGGAGCGAGCCCGTGCCGCTCGCGGACGTCGCGCGCGCCGCGACGTCGGAGATCGAGCAGTACAGCCGCGTCACGCTCAACATCCAGCCTGGCATCGCGGTGTCCGGGCAGGCCGCCGCCGACGTCGTGCACCTGCTCGCCGAGATCGTCGAGAACGCCACGATGTTCTCGCCCAGGGACACGCCCGTGCAGGTCTCCGGCCAGGAGCTCACCAGCGGCGGCGTGCTCCTCGAGGTGCGTGACAGCGGGGTCGGCGTCTCGCCGGCCAGGCTGGCGGAGATGAACTGGCGACTGGACAACCCGCCGCTCATCGACGTGTCGGTGTCCAGGCACATGGGCCTGTTCGCCGTGTCGCGCCTGGCCGCGCGGCACGGGGTGCGGGTCCGGCTGCGGCCCGCGCTGCCGCAGGGGCTGTCGGCCCTCATCTGGCTGCCGGGCAGCCTCACTGGCCGGGAAGCGGTCCGGTTCGGCGACCCCGCGCAGCAGCTCGCGGCTCAGCCGCAGCCCGCCCAGCTCAAGGTCGGCGGACGGCGCCTGTCCGGCCGGCACCGCTACGGGCTGCGCCCCGGCACTGAAGGCGAGTACGACGGCGCCGTGGCACGGGCCGGGATGCCGGCCGGGGCGGCGTCCAACTGGTTCCGCGCCAAGCGGCCGTCCGGTGGCGGCGGAATGGGCAACGGCACCATGCCGGAGCCGGCCATCGCGGCCTCCGCCACGGACAACTGGTCCGGCGGCGGCTGGCAGCCCGACGGCGGGCGCGGATCCGGCGGCGGCTGGCAGTCCGACAACGGATGGCAGTCCGACAACGGCAGGCAGCCCGACTACGGCAGGCAGTCTGACAACGGGTGGCAGTCCGACAATGGCAGGCAGCCCGACTACGGCAGGCAGTCTGACAACGGGTGGCAGTCCGATAGTGGCTGGCAGTCCGACAACGGCAGGCAGTCCGACAACGGCAGGCAGTCTGACGCCGGGTGGGGGTCCGACGGCGGCTGGGGCTCAGACGGCGGCTGGCGCGCCGACGGGATGGGCGCGCCGCCTGTCCAGGGCGAAGCGACCGCGGCGGGCCTGCCGACTCGCATACCGCAGGCGAACCTCTTCCCTGGTTCTGTGGGCGGTCCCACGGGCGGCCGGTCCGCGATGGGGAACGAAGGCACGGGCGGGTACCCGGCATACGGCCAGCAGGCGTCCGGTTACGAGCCCGGATACGAGCCCGGATACGAGACGGAACTGCCGGCACAGGGGTACCAAGGGCCGCCGCGCCGGTCGGCCGACCAGGCGCGAAGCCGGCTGAGCGGGTTCCAGCTGGGCAGCCGTGACGCAGCGGAGCGGACACCGCGCGCATGAGAGGGAGCGAGTCGTTGAGCCAACCGCACCGCCAGGACCTGAACTGGCTAGTCACCGAATTCACCACGCGAGTAGAGGACGTCGCGCACGCGATCGTGGTCTCCGCCGACGGCGTCCCGCTCGCGCTGTCGTCGGGCATCCCTGGCGCGGCAGTGGAGCAGCTCGCGGCGATCACCTCGGGGCTGACCAGCCTCATGCAAGGCGCGGCACGCGTCTTCGAAGGTGGCTCCGCGACGCAGGCCATGGTCGAGATGGACGGCGGCCTGATGTTCGTCAAGGCGATCAGCGACGGGTCCAGCCTCGCCGTGCTGACGTCGCCCGAAGCCGACACGCGCCAGGTCGCCTACGAAATGACACTGCTCGTCGAAGCGGTCGGTGAGCTGCTGACGCCGGCCGTGCGCATCGAACGGTTAGTGGCAACGCAAGCCCGCCAAGCGCAGTTCCCCGTTTCCGCGATTTAACACTTCGAAGGCGAAGGCTTTCCGAGAGTGAGGAAGCCGGGATCGTTCGGGATAAAGAACTGTGGTGATCGTCACGGCCTGCGCGGGCGGGCGGCGGCCAGCCATCGCGGCCGGTAAAATGGTCTGCCACCCTGGGACCAGAAGTGCGCAGGCGTCGTGCAGGCTTCGCCCGGCTAAACTCCCAGGTAGAAGCAAGCGTCGTGCAGGCATCCTGCGGGCGAGGTAAAGTCACGGCGCGGGATTCGCCGCTAATGCGATGGGAGTCAGAATGCGCGTCCTCGTACTGGGCGGTGATGGTTTCTGTGGCTGGCCGACGTCTTTGTATCTGTCGGACCGTGGCCATGACATCACCATCCTGGACAACCTGAGCCGCCGGAAAATCGATGTCGACCTTGAGGTTGACTCGCTGACTCCGATCGTGCCGATAGGCGACCGGATCAATGCGTGGCGTGAGGTCTCCGGGCGTGAGATCGGGTTCGTCAACATCGACCTGGCGACGGAGTATGACCGGCTGGCCGGCGTGCTGGCGGGCCTGCGGCCGGACGCGGTCGTGCATTTCGCCGAGCAGCGTGCCGCGCCCTACTCGATGCGGTCGGCCAAGACCAAGCGGTACACCGTCGACAACAACGTGCGGGCCACCCACAACCTGCTCACCGCGCTGGTGGACACCGGGGTCGACGCGGCGGTCGCGCACCTGGGGACGATGGGCGTGTACGGGTACGGGTGGTCGGGGTCGGCGCCGATCCCCGAGGGGTACCTGACGGTGAAGGTGCCCACGCCGGACGGTGACCTGGAGCGGGAGATCCTGCACCCGGCCAACCCCGGTTCGGTTTACCACATGACCAAGACGCTGGACCAGTTGCTTTTCGCGTTCTACGCCAAGAACGACGGGCTGCGGATCACCGACTTGCACCAGGGCATCGTGTGGGGCACCCAGACGCCGCAGACGGCGCGGGACGAGCGGCTGATCAACCGGTTCGACTACGACGGCGACTACGGGACGGTGCTGAACCGGTTCCTGATGCAGGCCGCCATCGGGCACCCGCTGACGGTGCACGGCACCGGCGGGCAGACGCGGGCGTTCATCCACATCAAGGACACTGTGCGGTGCATCGAGATCGCGATCGGGAACCCGCCGCAGGCCGGGGACAAGCCGCAGGTGCTCAACCAGATGACCGAGACGCACCGGGTGCTTGACCTGGCGAAGATGGTCTCTGACATCACGGGCGCGGACATCGCCTACCTGCCCAACCCGCGCCGCGAGGCCGAAGAGAACGAGCTGATCGTCCGCAACGACCAGTTCCTCGCGCTGGGGCTGGAGCCGACCACGCTGTCCGAGGGGCTGCTCGGCGAGGTCACCGACATCGCGGCGCGGTACGCCGGGCGCGCGGATCTGCGCAAGATCGTCGCCCGGTCGGTCTGGAAGGCCGGCATGGAGACCGCCGACGACCTGATGACGACCCTGCCGGCGCCGGTCAAGGAGCCGGCCGTCGAGAGCTGACGGTCACCGCTTATCGCTGCCTGGCTTAGAGGTTGCCGCGCAGTTCCTGCTCGCGCTCGATCGCCTCGAACAGCGCCTGGAAGTTGCCCTTGCCGAAGCCCAGCGACCCGTGCCGCTCGATGAACTCGAAGAACACGGTGGGCCGGTCGCCGATCGGCTTGGTGAAGATCTGCAGCAGGTAGCCGTCTTCGTCCCGGTCGACGAGGATGCCGCGCTTTCGCAGCTCCCCGACCGGGACGCGGACCCGGCCGATGCGGTCCCGCAGGACGGGGTCGGTGTAATAGGAGTCGGGGGTGGCGAGGAACCGGACGCCGCGTGCCGTCAGCTCGTCGACGGTGGCGCAGATGTCCGGGGTGGCCAGCGCGAGGTGCTGCACGCCGGGTCCGCGGTAGAACTCGAGGTACTCGTCGATCTGCGACTTCTTCTTGCCGACGGCCGGCTCGTTCAGCGGGAACTTCACCCGGTGGTTGCCGTTGGCGACCACCTTGCTCATCAGCGCCGAATACTCGGTGGCGATGTCGTCGCCGATGAATTCGGCCATGTTGGTGAAGCCCATCACCCGGTTGTAGAAGGCCACCCACTCGTCCATGTGCCCGAGCTCGACGTTGCCGACGACGTGGTCGAGGGCGACGAACAGCGGGCTGTTTTTCGCGTTGACTCCTGTCCTGCGGACGTAGCCCGGCAGGTACACGCCGCGGTACCGGGACCGGTCCACCAGCGTGTGCAGGGTGTCCCCGTAGGCGGCGATCTTCGCCTGCCGGACGGTTCCGTGCTCGTCGGTGTGGTCGCGCGGTTCCTCGACGACGCGGGCGCCGGTCGCGCGGGCGCGCCTGACGCACTTGTCCACATCCGGCACCTCGAGGGCCACGTCGATGACGCCGTCGCCGTGCTTGCGGTGATGGTCGGCGAGCTCGCTGTCCGGATCCGCGGCGCCCTTCACCACGAACCGGACCGCGCCGCTCCTCAGCACGTAGGCGTGATGGTCCCTGTTGCCGGTCTCCGGGCCCGAGTACGCCTCGAGCTGCATGCCGAAGGCGTGCTGGAAGAACAGGGCCGACTGGGTGGCGTTGCCCGCGACCCACACCACAGCGTCCCAGCCGGTCACCGGGAACGGGTCGTGGCTGGCGTCATGGTCGACGAGCCCGATGAGGGTGTCGGCGCTTGTGTCGGGGCTGAGCAGGTCCGAACTGGCTGTCACCGCGGGTTCCTCCCTACCGGCAGGGCAAAGATCAATTCACTTATCAGAACGGACCGTGGCCCCTGTCGGCAAGTTCACCATCTGTGGCTGGTCAGATGACGCATTCTGCGCAGGAATTGCGGCAATAATCTAGGCAGATTGACTAGTTGTACAGTGGATCGGTGTTGCTCGCGGGAGGCTGATGGCATGGCGGAACTGGACGCACTCGACCTGGCGCTTGTTAGCGCGCTGCGCGCGAATCCCCGGGCGGGCGTGCTGCAGCTGTCCCGGATCACCAAGGTGGCCCGGGCGACCGTGCAGGCCAGGCTCGACCGGATGGAGCAGGCCGGCGTGATCACGGGGTACGGCCCGGACGTGGACATCGAGGCGGCGGGGTTCGGGGTGCTGGCGTTCGTGACCCTGGAGATCACGCAGGGCGCGCTCGACCGGGTGCGCGACTCCCTCGCCGAGATCCCCGGCGTCCTCGAGGCATACGCGATCACGGGGGTCGGCGACGTGCTGTGCCAGGTGGCGGCCACCTCGCACGCGGACCTGCAGCAGACGCTGCTGCGGATCGACAGCATCCCGTCAGTCGCCAGGTCCACGAGCGCGATAGCGCTGTCCACAGTCATCAAGCGCCGCGACCTGCCGCTGCTGACCTCCCGTCCTTCGGCGCGTTCCACCCGCTCCCCCGCGTTCCGGTGATTGTCCGCGTCCCGCGGCCCGCGCCCGCGTCATCCGCCCCCCACGCCGGGCCGCACGCCGGGCCGCGGCGAGCCAGCCACGTCTGACGGACGTCAGTCACGCCAGCGACATAGCTCACTGCCGCCACAAGGCCTGAGAAAGACGCCGCAGCGACACTGCTTCTGCCGCCTTAGGACAGCTCCGGGCGTGCGAATATCTCACATTCTGAGACGTCTGCTCGACGTAGGGCCCCATCCGGTAGGACATACCGGGACAGATCGGGCACAGAAACGACCGTTTGGGGCCCTATGTCAAAACTCGGGGTGCGGGCGGGGGTCGGCGAGGCCGGACCAGGGCTGCGAGAGGGCTTCGGCACCGACGTTGGCGGCCAGGCGGTCCAGCAGGGTCCTTAGCGTGGTCTCGTCGGCGTCGCTTAGGCCGGTTCGCAGTCTGGCGTCGAAGGCGATCGCGGCTTCCCGCAGACGGAGGAACGCCGCCTCGCCTTCCTCGGTCATCGCCACTACCTGGACGCGGCGGTTGGCGGAGTCGCGCGTGCGGCTGATGAGGCCGCTGGCGGCCATCGCGTTCAGGTGGTGAGTCAGCGTCGCCTCGCGGACGCCGACGAATTCGGCGAGTTTGCGCTGGTTGGCGGGCCTGTGGATCTTCAGGTTGAGGAGGACGAGCCAGACCGGCAGAGTGCCGCCCGCTGCGCCGAGGGCATCGTCGAACGCGCGCTCCACGGCGCGGGCCGCCTGGTTCAGGCGCAGCCCGATCGGGAGGGGAAACGGTTCCGGCACGCCCGCCAGCATAACACCATGCATCGACATCTAAGGGTTTGACCTTCAACCATTAGATATCTAAGCTATGGGAATGAGAGGCAGGGCGTGGAAGCGGGTCAGCGGCGTGGAAGCGGTCAGTGACGTGGAAGCCGGTCGGCGTGGAGGCCGGTCAGTGGCGTGGAGGTGATCAGATTGGATGGAGTCAGCACCAGGGATGAGGGCACTAGGGATGAGGGCACCAGGGTGAGCGGGCTTGACGGGGAGATTGCGCTCGTGACCGGCAGCTCGCGGGGTATCGGGGCCGGGATCGCCGCCGAGCTCGCGCGGCGCGGTGCCGCTGTCGTCGTGCACGGGCGCGACCAGGCGGCCGCGGAAGGCGTGGTCGAGGCGATCGCCCGCGATGGCGGGAAGGCGATGGCGGTCACCGGGGACGTCACGGCTTTCGGGCAGGTCGAGGCGGTGCGCCGGGAGATCGAGGACGCCTGGGGACCCGTCGGTATCCTGGTGGCGAACGCGGGCGGCAGCTTCACCCCGCCCGCGTCACTCGAGGAGATCCCCGAAGACGGCTGGCGGGCCACCGTCGACGGGAACCTGCTGGCCACGTTCCTCACGCTGAAGAGCTTCCTGCCCGGGATGAAAGAGCGCCGCCGGGGTTGCGTCATCACGATCGGCTCGGCGGCCGGGCGCCGCGCGCACCCAGGCTCTCCTATCCCCTACGCCGCCGCTAAGGCGGGCGTCGCCCTGCTAACGCAGGATGTCGCCGCGCAGGCGGGGCCGTTCGGGATCCGGGTCAACTGCATCGCGCCGGCGACCATCCTGACCGCGGGCAATCGCCAGCGGATCCCCGCCGGGCTGCAGGCGGCCCTGGCCGACAGCCATCCACTCAAGCGCCTGGGCAGCGTCCAGGATGTCGCGGCCGCCGCCGTGTTTCTCGCTTCCGATGAGGCCGCCTGGATCACCGGCGTGGTGCTCGACGTGGCCGGCGGCGCGGTGCTGGTCTGACCAGCTAACGAAAGGAGCCAAGCAGATGGTTACCGACACTGCCGCGCTGGCGCGGCGCGCGCGGATGATGCGCGCCGTCAATGTTCCGATGCGGGCCGTGCTTAGCCTGCCCGTCCCGACGCCGCTCAGCGGCAACTTGATGCTGCTGTCCTACACGGGCCGCAAGAGCGGGAAGGCCTACCGCCAGCCGGTGAGTTACGTACGTGACGGGCAGGTCCTGCTCACGCCCGGCGGCGGGCGCTGGACGCTCAACCTGGCCGGCGGCCGGCCGGTCCGGATCCGGCTGCGCGGCCGCGACGTGGCCGCCCGCGCGGAACTGGTCACCGACCCGGCTGAGGTGGAGCGGCTCCTTGAGGTGATCGCCGCGGGGAACCCGCGGGCCGCCAGGTTCGTGCCGATACCGCGGCGCGCTGACGGGCGGCTGGACCCGGACGTGCTCGACGCGGCGATCAAGCACGGATTCTGCATTGTGCGGTGGCACCTGGGACAGGAGTGAGGCCGAGGAGTCGGCGGTGAGGCTGGCGGGTGCGCGCTGTGTCCGGGGAGTAGCGTTGCGGATATGAGCGAACCGCAGTTTCATCGTGAGCGCCGTGAGCACGGCGGCGCGTCGCAGCGCCTCGACGACGACAAGCTCGCCGAGATCACCGAGGACGAGCGTGTCGAGGCAGGGCTTGACGACTACAACCCGGACGAGGTGCCGCCGGCCACCGACCCGCTGCCGCCGGACGCGGCGGCACCGCGGGCGAACGTGCGGCAGGGCGCCGAGTACCGCGCTGAGCAGGCGGAAGTCCGGCGCGAGGAGGCCGCGGGCGAGCTTCGGGATCCGGACGAGGACGACCCGTTCCCGCCGACGCGGTATGACGACGACGAGCAGTAGCGAGTGTGGGGGTGGGCCGAGCGACTGGGATGGCGTGGGGTGTGGGAGTGGCCACGACCCGTTCGGGATAAATGGGGGTTTGAGCGGGGCTTCGGGCGAGCTTGCCTTACCTTGCGCACCCGCCGACACTGGACGTGTGAGCCCGGTCGTCGAACTGGTTCTCGCGCTCGGGCTGATGCCGGTCGCGGGGTACGCCCTGATCGGCGCGTGGCGGGGCGCGCACTGGGCCGCCGGCAAGCGGCGCGCGCGGTCCGCGCCGGCGCCGATCGAGCGGCTGGCGGCGGACCTACGGCGGCTGCGGGCCGAGCTTGACGACACCGAGACGCGGGCCGGGCTGACCGCCAAGCACCACCGGGTGCGGGCGCTGCGCGGCGCCTACCTCGACGCGCTGTCGGCGGCCTGTCAACGGCTCGATGTCAGCCCGCCGCCCGGGCCGAGCGCCTCGCAGGCGGAGATCTACCGGGTGGAGGCGGCGCTGCGGCAGCGCGGGCTTGACGTGCGGGAAACGGCGGCGCGCTGAATGCCGGCCGGCACCGGCTTCCCGCGCGCCGACGTGACCGACGACTTCCTGCGCGCCCGCCGGCGCCAGGTGCTCGCCCGGCTGGTGCAGCGGCTGCGCCGCGGACCGGACGACGTCACCATGATCCTGCCGCTCGACGAGGTCGTCGCGGCGCTGGGGATGGCCGGCGAGCGGCGGCTGGGCCTGCAGACGATCAGGCTGGACTCGATCGTGGGCACGGTCGACTCGAGCCGCGACTTCGACCGGCGGTTTCGGCCGACAAGCGGGCGGGTGCGGGAGCGGTGGGAGCGGCTGGCGCTCGCGCAGCGGCGCGGTGAGGCGATCCCGCCGATCGACGTGTACCGGGTCGGCGTCCTGCACTTCGTGCAGGACGGCCACCATCGGGTTTCGATAGCGATCGCGAACGGCGCCAAGACGATCGACGCCTACGTGACCGAGGTGCTCACCCAGGTGCCTGCCGGCGGCATCCGCGGCCGCAGGGACTTGGTGTTCAGGAGCTACGAGCGGATTTTCCGGGCGCGAGTGCCGCTGCCTGCTGCCGCCATGGACAAGATCACCGTGACGGACCCGTGGTCGCCGGTCGTGCGCATGCTGCGCGCCGCGGACATGATCGGCACCAGGACCGAGGCGGAGGCCTACCTGCGGGTCGCCGCCGAACGGTACCGGCTGATCCTGACCCACGAGTGGAGCGACGAGATCGTCGAGCGGCTGCGGGAGAAGATCCGGTAGGTTGTCGCGGTTTCCTTAGTCTGTGGCGGTGTCGCCCAAGCTCAGGTTGCGGCCTGTGGCCGGGTCGAAGACGTGGATCGCGCGGGCGTCCGCCCACAGTTCGGCTTCGCTGCCCTCGCGCACCCTTGT
>Ga0335073_10001719_pt1 | contig 29490 bp, 32 predicted proteins | sample Lox_Sample_22_FD_207093 | JGI IMG/M metagenome (GOLD analysis project Ga0335073, IMG submission 207093) | Soil microbial communities from Loxahatchee National Wildlife Refuge, Florida, United States - Lox_Sample_2.2 | ecosystem: Environmental > Terrestrial > Soil > Wetlands | place: USA... | reverse complement strand
GATCGGCGGGATTAGCTGCCCGAGCGCCGGGAATTGCGTCGCCGGCGGGTCCTACGTCGACACCGGCGGCACCGAGCAGGCGATGGTCGCGAGCGAGACGGACGGGACCTGGGGACAGGCCGGCGAATTGACGCTGCCCGCGAACGCGTTGACGACCGCGACCCCGTCATTGGGCGCCCAGCGCGCCGGGGTCCAGGGGGTGAGTTGCGTCAGCGTCGCGAGTTGCGTCACCGGCGGGATCTACAGGGATACGAGTGGTGCCTACCAGGGGATGGTTGATTCCTCGGTCCCGATGTCGGTGTCGACCACGGGCCTGCCGCCGGGCGCGGTGGGGTCGAGCGTCGGGAGTACGAGCGCGACCGTGGGCAACCAGCGGATCACCTTGACGATCCCGTCCCTGTGTGTGGCGCCGTCGAGCAAGCTGACCGTGAGGTTTGCCTCGACCAGGCTCTCCTACGGCGTGAAGCTGCGCTTCAAGTCGGCGGCGTTCTACATGGACAAGGGCGTCAGGCACAGAGCCGACGAGCGGGTGCAGGGCAAGGTCAAGGTCGCAACGGTGTACCTGGCAAACGCGACCAGGCGCCATCAGCCGGCCAGCCTGCACCTGTCGGTGGCGAAGCTGAAGGGCGGCACGAACACGCTCAGGGTCGTCGTCTCGTACGCGAGAACCGTGCGCAGGCACGGTCACAAGGCGACCGTCACGGTCACCAAGACGCTGCGGGTCAAATTCAGCGTGTGCTGACGGCAGCGGAAGACGGTTGCGTCGTCCTCTCCGATCCACTCGAACATCGGCGTGGCGCCCACGAAGCCTCGGCTCGGCTGGACATCGGCGGTCGCGATCAGGCATACTGAAGCGGTTCAGTGAATCGGTTCACAATACCCATCGAACTGGAGTCGCCCGTCGCATGACCGAGGACCTTGTGGTCATCGGGGGTGGCGTGATGGGCCTGTTCACGGCGTACCAGGCGTCGAAGCGGGTCGACCGCGTGGTCGTGCTGGAGCGCGGTCGGATCGGGGATCCGATGACGGCGTCGTTCGGGCGGACCAGGTCCTACCGCAGCGACTACCTCGATCCCGGATACGCCACGCTGGCGCGTGAAGCGTTGCGGCTGTGGGACGAGTTCGAGACAGAGACGCGGACAGGGGTGCTCGTCCGGTGCGGCTGCATGAACATCGCCAAACGCTCGGTGACGCCGGACCTGACGGCCACCTACGGCCACCGCAGCCATCGCGTTCTGGAGGACCTGGGCATCCCGTCCGAATCGCTCGCCGGGAAGGCATTGCACGCGCGCTTCCCGTACCTCGAGGCAGACGCCGGCTACATCGATCTCGAGGGCGGCGTCGTGAACCTGCCCGCCGTCACGGCCGCGTTACAGCGGGCGCTGACCGAGCGCGGCGTCCAGATCGTGGAGGGCGTCAACGTCCTCCGCGCGGCACGCGACGATCCCGAGATCCGCGTGGTCACGGATGCCGGGGAGTGGGCATCGCGGTCGCTCGTCGTGACCGCCGGGCACGGAACGAACGACGTGCTCGCCCGCGTCGACGGCGCGCTCCTCGACGTCCCGCTCACGCGCGACCGCCCGGTCGAGGCCCGGTACTTCACTCCGCCGGCCGCGTCCCGCGAGCAGTTCACGGCGGATGCCATGCCGGTCATCGCCTATCTCGACGCCGGCATCTACTGCCACCCGATCGTCGACGGGCTGATCGACAAGGTCAAGATCGGCTACTACCACCCGCCCGACATGCCTCGCGCGACGACCGCGATCGACAGCGTGATGTCGTTCGTCGAGCACTGCATGCCGACGCTCCTCGATGCCCGAATCGAGCCCGTGGACGACGTCGACGGGTGCGACTACGACCTGGTCGCCGATGACGAGTTCGTCCTCGGCGCCGTGCCGGGCCTTGCGGGCGCCTACGTCGGCGTGGGCTGGCGCGGCACCGGTTACAAGTTCGCTCCGTGGGTCGGGCGAGTGTTGGCAGAACTCGCGGTCGATCGGGGCACCGTGTACGACCTCAGCCGCTTCGATCCAGCGCGGTTCACGAAAGGAAGCTTCCATGCCGGACCGGCCGTCATCGCGAACGCTTGAGCAACGCCTCGCCGAGGACGTCGTCCTCGGTGCCGAGGGTTACGTCTTCGAACTAGAGCGCCGCGGCTACATCAAGGCCGGGCCGTACGTTCCCGAGGTCATCCTCGACGCGCCCGAGGCCGTGATCGAACTCCACCGCGAGTTTCTGCGCGCCGGCGCCGAGGTCATGGTGGCGCTCACGTATTACGCCCACCGCGAGAAGCTGAAGATCGTCGGTCGCGAGGGGGACCTCGAGGAGATGAACCGGACGGCGGTGCGTATCGCCAACCAGGTGGCTCGCGAGGGAGGGGCGCTCGTCGCGGCCAACATCTCCAACACCTGGTCCTACGATCCCGCCGATGCTCGGGGCAGCGGTGCGATCGTGCGCGCACAATACGAGGAGCAGCTGAGCTGGGCGGTCGATGAGGGCGTCGACTTCGTCATTGCCGAGACCAACGACTACCTGGGCGAAGCGCTGATTGGGCTCGAGGTCTGCCACGAGCTCGGTCTCCCGGCCATGGTCACGTTCGCCAGCGTTCACCCCACCAGCACCTACGACGGCTTCGCGTACGTCGAGGCCTGCCGCCGTGCGGCGGACGCGGGCGCGACGGTCGTCGGGCTCAACTGCTCGCGCGGTCCGCAGACGATGAGGCCGCTCCTGGTCGAGATCCGCGAAGGTGTCGATGCGCACGTCGCCGCACAGCCGGTTCCCTATCGAACTTCTGACGCGGCGCCGGCGTTCGAGTCGCTGACGACCGCCGAGGGCGGTCGCGCCTTCCCGATACAGCTCGAGCCGTTCGCGTGCACGCGCTTCGAGATGGCGGAGTTCGCCGCCTGGGCCCGGCAGGCCGGGATCCGTTACATCGGGATCTGCTGCGGAGGGGGCCCGCACCATGTTCGCGCGATGGCCGAGGCACTCGGCCGGGAAGCCCCGGCAAGCCGGTACTCACCGGCGATCGAACTTCATCCAGTGCTCGGCGTGGACACGGCTGAGCACGCCGACATGGGAGGCTGGGCGGCAGCGACGACGAGCTCGTAGTGGATCGGAGGGCCGGCCGTGGAGAGCCGGTGTTGGAACCGCGAGCGTTCGCGCAGCCGCAGCGTCCCGGAGGTGAGGAGCTCGGTCATGGCGGTTCGGAACCCGCCCGGACCGTCGGTCTGCATCCACTTCTCGTCGATCGTGAACACCACCGGGGCGCCGGCTGGGAGAAGCGCGATCGCGCCCCGGAGCGCCGCGGGTGGAGCGTGCCTGCCGCCGAGGGCGCCCGCGGAAATCAGCGCCGTCGGACGATGGCGGCGCAGCCGCGCGCGCAGCTCGGGTGACGGAGCCGCGAGATCGCCGATCAGATAGTCGTCATAGAGCGAGGCGCGATCGCGCAGACAGGCGGTGCGGGCGGCTTCGAGTGAATCGATGCCGATGAGGGTGCGGACCCCGAGCTCGGTGGCGAGCTCGCCCACGATCCCGGTGCCCGCCCCGAGATCAAGCAGCGCGATCTCATTCGGATCGATCCCCAGCCCGGTAAGTGCACGCGCGAGGCCGTCGACCGCGGTCTGCGGCGAGCGGCACTCGAGGAGGTCCTGGACGACCTGTTCGTAGAGCCCCGGCGTGGCGTAGATGCGCTCGTAGTCGTGGAGATGAACGATCTCCTCCTCCGACCCCTCGCTGCGCAAGGCGATGTACTCGCCGTCGGCCTCCGGCGGCCCGATCAGGCGCGCGACCATCGGCGACAGCGACATTGCCGCCTAGAGCGTCACGTAGTTCGCCGCAACATCTCGACGACCAGGAACGCCAGCTCGAGCGCTTGCTGGGTGTTGAGCCGCGGGTCACACGCCGTCTCGTAGCGAGACGAGAGCTCGCTGTGGGAGATCATCTGAGCGCCGCCGAGGCACTCGGTCACGTCTTCGCCGGTGTGCTCGACGTGGATGCCACCGGGATGTGTGCCGAGCCGCTGGTGGACCTCGAAGAAGCCTTCGACCTCGTCCATGATGCGATCGAAGTGGCGTGTCTTGCGACCGCTCGGCGACTCTTCGGTGTTGCCGTGCATCGGGTCGCACTGCCAGACGACGCGATGCCCTGAGCGGGCGACGGCCTCGATGATCGGCGGCAGTAGCTCGCGGACCGCGTGGTTGCCCATCCGCGAGACGAACGTCACCCGCCCGTCGAGCCGCTGCGGATCGAGTCGCTCGACGAGGTCGACCGCGTCGTCGGGTGTGGCTGTGGGTCCGAGCTTGACCTCGATCGGGTTGGCGATGATGGCGCCCAGCGCGACGTGGGCGCCGTCCAGCTGGCGCGTTCGCTCGCCGATCCACGGCAAATGGGCGGAGAGTAGGTACAGTCGATCGCCCTCGCCGCGCAGCAGGGCGCGCTCGTAGTCGAGCACTAGCATCTCGTGGCTCCCGTACAGCTGGACGGTCCGCAGCGAGCTGTCGTCGACGCCACAGGCCGACATGAACCGCAGGCTGCGGTCGATCTCGGTGGCGACCCGCTCGTAGCGCTTCCCCGCGCCCGAGCGGCGGACGAAGTCCATGTTCCACTCGTGCAGGTGGTGAAGATCGGCGAGGCCGGCGCCGGTGATCGCGCGCGACAGGTTCATCGCCGCAGCGGCGTTGGCGTAAGCCCGGATCAGCCGGCCGGCGTCGGGCCGCCGCGCCTCGAGCGTCGCGTCCAATCCGTTGACCATGTCTCCGCGGTAGGACGGCAGGCCGGTCGCGTCGGTATCGGACGTCCGTGGCTTGGCGTACTGACCGGCGATGCGGCCGACCTTGACGACGGGCATCGAGATCCCGTACGTCAGGACCACGGCCATCTGGAGCAAGGTCCGGATCGATCCGCGCAGGTGCGACTCGGTGTTGTCGATGAAGGTCTCCGCGCAGTCCCCGCCCTGCAGCAGGAACGCCTCGCCCCGAGCGACCATCCCGAGCCGCGCCTGCAAGCGGTCCACCTCCGCGGGCACCGCGATTGGCGGGACGCTCTCCAGCACCCAGCGGACACGCTCGACCTCGTCGGGGTCGGGCCACGGTGGCTGCTGCGCCGCGGGGCGCGCCATCGCGTCGCTCACGGCTGCCGCCAGCACGGCGGGCAGCGGCGGAATCGGCGGCGGCGTCGCGGCCACGTCGACTGTCCAGGTCACCGGTTGAAGGCTATGGGATACGTTCTACTCTCGGGATATGGCAGTCATCAAGTGTCAAACGTGCGGTGCCCGCAATCGGGTCGGCGCGATCGACCAGGGCGTCCCGCGCTGCCCGAAATGCAAGTCGGAGCTGGCGTGGCTCGTCGATGCCGACGGCGACACATTCGAAGCGGAGACCAGCGCCTCCGTTCCGGTGGTCGTCGACTTCTGGGCGGACTGGTGCGGACCGTGTCGGATGATCTCGCCCGTGCTCGAGGAGCTCGCCCGGAAGCACGCGGGACATCTCAAGGTGGTCAAGGTCGACGTCGACGCGAATCCCGGCCTGGCGACACGGTTTGACGCCCGCTCGATCCCGCTCCTGGTCGTGATCCGAGGTGGGCAGGAGATCGATCGGATCGTCGGGGCGCTGCCGCGGGCGGCGCTGGAGCAGCGACTGGAACCCGTGCTCAGCTAGGCGCTGATGGCGGTCGAGTTCAAGGACTACTACGAGGTTCTGGGAGTCCCTCGCGACGCGAGCCAGGACGACATCCGCCGGGCGTACCGGAAGCTCGCGCGCGCGTATCACCCCGATCTCAATCAGGAGAGCGACGCCGAGGAGCGGTTCAAGGAGCTGGGGGAGGCCAACGAGGTCCTGTCCGATCCGGAGAAGCGCGAGCGGTACGACCGGCTCGGTTCTCAGTGGCGGGCCCAGGAGCGAAGCACCGCCGGCGACGCGGACTTCGAGGACTTTTTCGACCGGCAGGGCTTCGGTGGCGGCGACGTTCGGTTCGAATTCGGTGACGGCGACTTCTCGGACTTCTTCGGCCGATTGTTTGGCAACGGGGCCGGGATGCGGACGTCGGGGCCGCTCCGCGGACTGGACCGGGAGGCCCTGCTCGAGCTGTCGCTGGAGGACGCGCTCGCCGGCGGCAGGCGGCGACTGACCGTCGAGGGCGGTCGCGGGATCGACGTCAACTTCCCGGCCGGCGTCAGAGACGGCCAGCTCATCCGCCTCGCCGGTCAGGGCGCGCCCGGGCGGGACGGCGGCCCGCCCGGCGACCTGTATCTGCGAGTGCGGCTCAAGCCGCACTCGACCTTTCGCCGCCAGGGTGACGACCTGGATGTCGACGTGGCGGTTGCTCCGTGGGAGGCCGCCCTCGGTGCGACCGTGCCCGTGCCGACGCTGACGGGCACCGCCCGAGTCAAGGTGCCGGCCGGATCCTCGAGCGGCCGGCGGTTGCGGCTACGCGGCCGCGGGCTGGCGAAGCAGGGCGGCGGGCACGGCAATCTCCACGCGATCGTGAAGATCACGGTCCCGAAGCATCTCTCCGATGAGGAGCGCGAGCTGTTCGAAAAGCTTGGCGAGGTGTCCGAGTTCGACCCGCGAAAGACCCGAGCGTGAACGAGCAGGAGTCGGTCGAGCTGGCCGTGATCGCGCGCCAAGCGGGCGTTCGGATCACGCTCGTCCGTCGCTACGTCGAATTCGGACTGTTCGAGCCGGCCTCCGCGCCCAGCCAGCCGCCGCGGTTCGCACCGAGCAGCGCGAGCCGTCTGGCCAAAGCCGAGCGCCTGCGGCGCGATCTCGGCCTCAACTACGCCGGAGCCGTGCTCGCTTGCGAACTGCTCGACCGCATTCGCGAGCTCGAAGACCGGACACGTTGAGAGCCTGAGGGGCCCGGTGATGGAATTCAGCCGCGAGTTGCGCAACGACGTCCTCGCGGGTGACATCACGCTCACGGTGCGGCTGTGGCAGCGGCCCCGGGTCAAGGAGGGCGGGCGCTACCGCGTCGGTCCCGGTGAGATCGAGGTCGACGCAGTCGAACTGGTCCCGTTCGCGGCGATCACGCCAGGGGACGTCCGACGGGCCGGCGAGCCCGACCGCGAGAGGATGCGCCGGCGTGCCGCGCACGCCGGGCCGATCGACGAGGACACGCTCGTCTATCGAATCGAGTTCCACGCGGTCGGCCCCGATGGCTGAGCCCCGCGCCGCGCGTATCTAGCCCGCCCGTCTACGGTCCGGCCTCGAGCCGTTGCTTCAGCCGGCTCACGCCCTCGGGTATCTGCCTGGCCGCCTGGCGGCGGACGATGAGCGGAACCAGCAGCTTCCCGATCCCGTGACCGGTGAAGTCGACCTCGAGCGTCAGCCGCGACTGCGACCCGTCGGCGAGCGGCTCGACCGTGACCGCGACGATCGCCCTGATCGGACCCTCGATGCCGCGGTCGGCCCACCGGTGTGGCGGATCGTATTCGGTGATGTTGGTGGTCACCTCGCGCTCACGGCCGCCGATCTTCCGGACGGTTGTGCACTTGGAGCCGACGTGGGTCGTGGGCCCGTCCAGGTGGCCGCTCACTACGCCCTCCTGCCACTCGGGGAAGGTCGTCGGATCGGTCACATACGCGAAGACCTCCTCGCGCGGTCGGGCGATCTCCGTGATCGTGGTAATCGGCGACATCAGCCCTCCCTGCCCCCGCCTCTCCACACCAAAGTTACACCATTCACGGGGCCTTCATGAAGCCCCCGGTCATGCCCCATAATCGCCCGCCGCACGTCAGAAGCCAGGGGAAGGAGAGGAGCGAAATTGGCTAAAACCGAGCACGCGGTGGTGATCGCCGGAGGCGGTCCGACGGGGCTGATGCTGGCGTCCGAGCTGGCGTTGGCGGGGGTGGACGTCGCGATCGTGGAGCCGCGCCTCAGCCACGACCTCGAGAGCTCGCGGTCACGCGGTCTGCAGTCGCGCACGATCGAGGTGCTCGATCAGCGCGGAATCGCCGATCGGTTCCTGTCGGCCGGGCAGGTCGCCCAGATCGGGTCGTTCGCGATGATCCCTTTGGGCATCAGCGACTTTCCGACCCGCCACAACTACGGGCTCGCGCTCTTGCAGACCCGGTTCGAGCAGATCCTCGGCGGCTGGGTCGGCGAGCTGCCCGTGCCGATCTATCGCGGGCGTGCGGTCACGGGATTCGCCCAGGACGACGCCGGCGTCGACGTCCGGCTGTCCGACGGTGAGTCGCTGCGCGCGGCGTATCTCGTGGGGTGCGACGGAGGTCGCAGCCCGATCCGGAAGGCGGCCGGCATCGAGTTCGCCGGATGGGACGCGTCGACGAGCTATCTGATCGCCGAGGCGGAGACGAGCGAGCCGCCCGAGTTCGGCATCCGCCGGGATGAGAAGGGCGTCCATGCCATCGGCCCGCTCGAGGACGGGAGGCGGGTCGGGATCGTCGTGAGAGAGCGGGACGTCGGGCAGACCGGTGAGCCGACCCTGCGCGACCTCAGCGAGGAGCTCATCGCGGCGCGGGGAACTGACTACGGAGTGCACGACCCGACCTGGATCTCCCGGTTCACCGACGTGACCCGACAGGCGGCGCGCTACCGAGAGGGGCGTGTGCTGCTTGCCGGCGATGCCGCGCACGTGCACACGCCGATGGGCGGCCAGGGACTCAACACCGGCGTGCAGGATGCCGTGAACCTGGGGTGGAAGCTGGCCCAGGTGGTCGGCGGGAGGTCGCCGGAAAGCCTGCTCGACACCTACGAGGCCGAGCGCCATCCAGTCGGCGCCCGGGTGCAGAAGGCCACGATGGCGATGACCGCGCTCAGCCGTTCTGAACCACGGATCGACGCGTTGCGCGAGACCATCTCAGACCTGCTGAGCATCGACGAGGCGCGCAAGCGGCTCGCCGGGATCTTCTCCGGTCTGGACATCCACTACGACCTCGGTGAGGGGCACCCGCTGCTCGGGCGCCGGATGCCCGATCTCGATCTGCTGGCCCGGAACGGCGCGGTGCGGGTGTTCGAGCTGTTGCACGATGCCCGGCCGGTCCTGCTCAACCTTGGCGAGCCCGGCGCCTTCGAGATCGCGCTCTGGGCAGATCGCATTCAGGTGATCGACGCTGAATATGCCGGCGCGCCGTGGGAGCTTCCGGTACTCGGTCCGGTCAGCGCTCCCACCGCGGTGCTGATCCGCCCCGACGGACACGTCGCCTGGGTCGGAGAGGGCACCGACGAGGGCCTCGTCGACGCGCTGACCAAGTGGTTCGGAGCGTCCACCCCGGGGTTGGGCCCGGCGTTTACGCAGGTGTAGGGTCCTCCAGACGGCTAGGAAGGAGCGGGATCATGTCCGCGTCGCGAAAGCGCCTGACGCTGGTGGCGACGATTCTCGGGTCGAGCATCGCGATTCTCGACAGCAGCGTGGTGAGCGTTGCGCTCCCGTCGATCCAGCGCAGCCTCGGTGGCGGCCTGGCCGGCGAGCAATGGGTGACCAACGCGTACCTGTTGACGCTCGGCTCGTTCATCCTGCTCGGCGGTTCGCTCGGGGACATCTTCGGCGAGCGGCGGGTGTTCGCGCTCGGGGTGGCGGGCTTCGGCGCGACATCGCTGCTGTGCGCGATCGCGCCGACGATCGGGTTGCTCGTCGCGTTCCGCGCGCTACAAGGCATCTCCGGCGCCTTGCTAACGCCGAGCTCGCTCGCCGTGATCGTGGCGACGTTTTCTCAGCGGGAGCGCGGGCCCGCAATCGGCACGTGGACGGCATGGGGAACGATCGCCGGTGCGCTGGGTCCGCTCGTCGCCGGGCTGATCCTGAACGTCGCCTCGTGGCGGTGGATCTTCGTGATCAACCTGCCGCTGGTCGTCGCGTGTCTGTGGCTGATCTTCAAAGCGGTCCCGGCCGCGACTCCCACCAAGACCCGCCGGCGGGTTGATGTGGTCGGCGCGGTGTTGTGCGTGCTCGGGCTCGGCGGGGCCGTGTTCGCGTTGATCGAGCAGCCGCGTCTGGGTTGGTCGAACCTGGCGGTGAGCGGCTCTCTGATCGGCGGGCTGCTCCTGTTCGCGGCGTTCCTGGTCTACGAGTCGCGCGCGAGTGACCCGATGCTGCGCCTCGATCTGTTCAAGAGCCGGAACTTCGCGGTCGGGAACGTCGAGACGCTGGCGCTGTACGGCGGACTGTCGGCGCTGTTCTTCTTCCTGGTCCTGTACCTGCAGCAGGTCGCCGGCTACACGCCGCTCGAATCCGGCCTGGCGTTGTTGCCCGAGAGCCTGGTGATGTTCGCGCTGTCCTCGCGCTTCGGTGCGCTCGCCGACCGGTTCGGCCCGCGCCTGTTCATGGGCGCGGGCCCGCTGGTCGCGGGCGCGGGGATGCTGATGCTGCTCACGTTCGGGGTTCGGGTCCACTACCTGACCGAGGTGCTCCCGGGCATCCTCGTTTTCTCGCTGGGCCTGTCGATGACGGTCGCCCCGCTGACGGCTGCGATCCTCGCCGGCATCGACGAGAACGAGGCGGGTATCGGCTCGGCCGTCAACAACGCGGTCGCTCGCGTCGCCGGCCTGATCGCGACGGTTGCGATCGGCGCGCTCGTGGCCGCGCAGTTCAGCTCATCGCTCGACCACAAGCTCGCCGGTCAGCCGCTCACCGCTCGCGGGCGTGCCGCCGTCGCCCAGGCCAAAGAGCTGACCCTCGGTCGCCCGTCGGTCGCCGGTCTCCCACGACACGAGGCGGTGGCGATCACGGTCGCGTCGGGGCAGTCGTCGCTCGAGGCCTTCCGCGTCGGCATCGGCGTCTGCAGCGCGCTCGTCATCATCGGCGGACTGATCGGCGCTGTCGGGATCCAGAACCCCCGGCGGGTAGTCCGGGCGCGGCAGTGCTCCGGCGGGCAGCTTGCGGGCGCGCCGCTCGACGCCGCCGGTCTGCACGCCCCCCAGGCCGCTTAGGCCTCGCCGCGATGATCCCGCCGGCCCGCGCAACCTAGGCGTCCAGTTCAGTTGTCGGTGGATTTGATCATCACCGGCGCTCCGTCGTGCCCGTCAAGGTCGTAGTAGACGCCGGGGAAGGTCTGGAACTGCCCGCTGATGTCGTTGCGTAGATGCGACTCGTTGAAAGTGAGCGCGCCCCAGCCGGAGTCGACGACGTCGAACACCGCGCCGCCGCCCTCTCGGGCACGGTTCCCGTCCATCTCGGTGCCGGCGATCAGGGCGTTGTCGTTCCGGCCGTCGAGATAGATCGCGCCGCCGCTCCCGCCGCCCGGCGTGCCGCGCGAAGCCGGGTTGGCGCCCCAGCCGATCGCCTTGTTGTTCGTGAACTCGCTGTTCAGGACGTCCCACTGAACGCTGATGCTGCTCAGGGCACCGCCGTTGGAGCAGCGGTTGCCGGTGAACGAGTCGCCGACGATGTAGACCGGGCGGTTCTGGTATTGGGCCAGGGCGCGGATCGCGCCCCCGCCGAGATCAGGGCCGTAGGCGTAGCAGCGGTTGCCGACGAACTGCGAGTTGACCGCCTTGAACTGACCGCCCTCGACGTAGATGGCGCCGCCGCCGTCGACCCCGCCGTACCAGCACTTCGGGTCGTTGGCGGTGCAGGTGGCCTGATGGACTCCGTTGTAGCCGTCCTCAAAGGTGATGTTCTGCACCACGATCTTCGGATACGGCTGGTCGACACAGTCATCGGTCGACCACGTGCCGGCGCAGGTATCCGAGTACAGGATCCGGCGCTCGCCGCCTCCACTCAGGGTGACGAGGCCGCCGCCGTCGAGCACGACGAGGTGACGGGTCTTGATCACGCTCGCGGTGGCGGCCATCACGATCGTGACCGGCCTGGGGCCGCAATCGAAGGTGATGACACCGCCCGCCGCGACGTCGCGCACGACCGCGGCCGACGTGCAACTGGCCGGGTTGCCGTCCCCGACCACGTGGTTGGGGTGGCTGGTATCGGCCGCGCGGCCGGCGGGCGGCACCGAGAAGTGGCCCGTGGCGTTGCCGAAGGCGGGGGCCGCGGAGGCGCCGGACGCGATCGCGAGCGCTCCCGTGAGCATCCCGCCAGCCAGCAGTGCAGCGAGCAGGATTGTGACCCTGCCAAGCGATCGCATCCCGCCCGATCCTAGTGAACTACGGGCGCCGGGCGAGCTCGACCGGCTCGTCGAGCCGCGTCAGCTTATGCGGGTTCCTCACCACGTAGATCCGGGTCACGCGCCCGTCCTCGACGGCAAGGCTGACCGCGGTGGGCTCGCCCTCGATCTCGATGCGGCCCGCGGGCGCGCCGTTCAGCCATACGGTTGTCGTCTCGAGCGTGGCCAGCACCCGGTTAGCGCGCGCGAGCAGCTTCGCCACCCGTTCGGCGCCGTAGATCGGAACCCGAGCGGCCGCCGCCAGCCCGCCGCCGTCGGCGATGAGGACCACGTCTGGCGCCATGAGCTCCAGCAGCTCCTGCAACTGCCCGGTTTTCAAAGCCATCAGGAACCGCTCGACCACGACCTGCTGCTCTGACCGGCTCACCTGCATCCGCGGGCGGCGTGCGGCCACGTGCTCGCGTGCCCGGCGCGCGATCTGGCGAACCGCCTCCGTGGACTTCCCGATCGCCTCGGCGATCTGGTAGTAGGGCACCTCGAACACCTCGCGGAGCACGAACACGGCGCGCTCCGTGGGCCCGAGCGTCTCGAGCACGGTCAGCATCGCGATCGAGACGCTTTCGGCGAGCTCGACGTCCTCGGCGATGTCCGGGCTCGTCAGCAGCGGCTCGGGGAGCCACTCACCGACGTATTCCTCGCGGCGACGCGACAACGTGCGCATCTGGTTGAGCGCCTGCCGGGTGACGATTCGGACGAGGTACGCGCGCGGGTCACGCACCTGCGCCTGGTCGACCCCGTCCCACCGCAGCCACGCTTCCTGGAGCACGTCCTCGGCGTCGGCGCTAGAGCCGAGCATCTCGTACGCGACCGTGAACAGCAGGCTGCGGTGGGTTACGAACGGGTCGTCGGTCATGACCTCGACCCCAGGCTACGCCGCTGCCTTTTCGGGACGCGCGCTCAGCGGAATCTCGCACGCTGCGGAGAAGCCCTGCGACTCGACTCCCAGCGCTACGTTGCTCCTGGTCGAGAAGTTCGCGAATGCGATGACCACGGTGAGCTCGATCATCGCCGCCGGGCCCAGGTGGTCGAGCAGACGTCCCGACAAGGCGTCGGTGACGGTCGGGGGAGTGTTGGTCATCGCCTCGGCGTACTCGAGTACCTCCCGCTCGAGCGGCGTGAAGACGTCCGACTCGCGCCAGCGCGGGACCTGGCTCGCCTTGGCCATGTCCAGGTTCTGGTTCTGCGCCTGGAAGTAGCCGAAGTCGAGACACCAGCTGCAGCCGACCTGGGCCGCCACCGCCATGTGCGCGAACGACTTGAGGCTCTCGTCGGCCATATCCCACTCGTTTACTTTGGCCCCGAGTTCCAGGGCCATTCCGGCGACCTTGGGGTTGTGCCAGATCACCTCGGCGGGTTCTGGCAGGGCACCGAACTGCTCGATCATGCCTTCGCTGAGCTCGGCGTCGATCTCCGCTCGCGGAACGCGTAGTGCCATGGTGTCCTCCATGTCCGTTTGCCTGTTCGACATCGAGACACCGCCCGGCCCCCGGGCGTGACAGGCTCTCGGTCGGCAAGAATGCGAGGAGACATGGCGAGCACTCGTCTGATCGCTATCGAGGACGCTGAAGCGCTCGCCGAGTTGCTTCAGCGGAATCGTGCGTTCATGGCCGACTGGGACCCGATCCGGCCGGGGGACTATTTCACCCTCGAAGGCCAACGCCGCGCGATCGAGGAGGCACTTGACAGCTACGGCGAGGGGGTCAGAGTCCCGCACGTAATCCTTGACGACCGGCGGATCGTTGGTCGGGTGACACTGAGCAATGTCGTTCGCGGACCGTTCCAGTCATGCAACCTCGGGTACTGGGTCAGTCAAGCTGACAATGGGCGCGGCCTCGCCACCGCAGCCGTGAGTGACATCATGCGGGTGGCGTTTGACGAGTTAGCGCTGCACCGGATCGAGGCCGGCACGCTGCTGGACAACATTGCCTCCCAGCGTGTCCTCGAGCGAAACGGCTTCACCCGTTTCGGCGTCGCACCGAGATATCTCAAGATCGCCGGCGTTTGGCAGGACCACGCGCTCTACCAGGCGCTCAACCCAACTCTGGATTAGACGAAGAAGCTCTCGAGGATCTCCCCGATAACCGAATCGGCCGGTATGTGCTGCTGACCGTCGACGATGCGCTCGCTCGCGTGCGGTAGCGAACCCGCAAGCACCGCCGTCGTCAACGAAGCCCATGGCGGGCTATCCGCCCCCGCGAGCGCGAGCACGGGGATCTCGATCGCATCGAGCCGCTCGAGCGGCACGCGTCCGCTGTTCGCGAGCCTCAGGTCCTGGGAAAGCGTGTGCGCGAGGGCCTGCCGCTGCACCCAGCCGGGGCCGCGCTTGATCGACTCGATGATCGGAGGCGGAGTGCCGGTGACCGCGAGCCATTGCTCGGCCGCCTCGTCGCGCCGTCCGGTCGCCACGAGTTCGTCGAGGTGCCGTCCAAATTCGGGACCGGGGTCGTGGGCTCCCGTGTACGGCGGCTCGTAGACGGCGAGACGTCGCATCTGGACTCCGCGAGCCGCCGCCTCGAGCGCCAGCAAGGCGCCGGACGAGTGACCATAGACGAATGGAGCCTCACCGGCCGCGGTGACGACCGCCGCCAGGTCCTGCACTTCACGCTCGATCGACAGCCGGAGGCCGTTGCTGCTGTCGCCGCGCGCACGGCGGTCGTACTCGTAGACGGTGTAGCGGGGGGCGAGCAGCGCCGCCAGCGGCTTGCTCGTCGACCGGTCGCAGAACGCCCCGAGGACGATCACGAGCGGGGCGCCGGCACCGGATCGATCGACCGCGATCCTCGTCCCGTCGGCGGACTGAATCATCTCCATGTGTGTCTCCTCCTCGGGCAGGGCGCTCAGCGGCGGAAGACCATCATCGAGCTAAGACCCGCCTTACACATCTGGCATAAGGAGCGATGTCGCGCGTCGGACCCCTTAGGGTCGCCCGAAAGTGATCAGGATTCGAGAAGCACGGATCACCGAGCCTCACTAGGGTCACCTCCATCGACGAACTCAACTAGTTCAGGAGGGCCGGTCAATGGCCGAGAAGCAAGCAGCCAAGAGGACCACGAAGAACTCCGCCAAGACCAGCAAGACCAACGGGTCCGCGGGATTCACCGCCGAGGAAAAAGCCGCGATGAGGGAGCGCGCCCGCGAGCTGAAAGCCGACGCGAGCAAGGAGGCCGGAGAGAAGGACGTGCTCGGGAAGATCGCCGAGATGACGGGATCTGATCGAGCGATCGCCGAGCGGGTCCACGCCATCGTCACAGCCGGGGAGCCGACGCTGTCACCGAGAACCTGGTACGGGATGCCCGCATATGCCAAGGACGGCAACGTCGTCTTCTTCTTCAAGCCCGCGGCGAAGTTCAAGGCGAGGTATGCCACGTTGGGCTTCAGCGACAAGGCGAACCTCGACGACGGTGCGATGTGGCCGACCGAGTTCGCGATCATTGAGTTGACCGCGGACGTCGAGGCACGGATTGTCGACCTCGTGACGCGAGCCGTGAGCTAGTCACGTCAAGGTCACCTTTAGGAAAGTTTGTGTTGAGACAGGACTAGCGAAACCCTTCCATTCGACACCGCCCGCGCGCGTGATGACACACTGTCGGCGGTGCTCTAATGGCTGGTGCGCTCGTGCCTCTCGTCATCGTCGGTCCGCTCCGGTTCACGCTGTGGATCCTGGCCGGCGCGGTGGCGGTGATCGTCGTGCTGATCGCGATCGGGGTATCGCGGCACATCGAGTCGGTTCGCGCCGATCGCGTTCGGGCACGCGTTCGCGATGAGCTCGGGCCGGTGTTCGCGAGGTTTCGCGAGACAGACGATTCGACGCATCTCGCCCAGGCGCTCCGCCCCGCGATGTTGCGCATGAACGCAGCCCGTCGTCCGGTGGCGGCCATGATGGCGATCGACCTCATGAACGAGGCGTCGTCGCCCGCGGAAACGCAGGCGCTCAGGGCCGCGCTGGAGGAGGCCGGGGTCGTGGAGCTCGGGGAGAGGGGCACGCGGAGGTTCTCGCCATGGCGGCGGGCGCTCGCGTGCGACGCGCTCGGGAAGATCGGCGCGTCCCGCTCCGTGCCGGTGCTGCTCGAACGCCTCGAGGATCGCCGGCCCGAGGTGAGGATGGCGGCGGTCCGAGCGCTGGGCGATATCGGGTCGGCCGAGGCCGTGCCCGCGCTCGGCGACGCGTTTCTAGAACGGCGCGTGGCCCCCACCGATGTCATCAATGACGCGCTGCGCAGGATCGGTGGGACGGCCGGGATCGTGTTCGAGCGGGGCCTCGCGACGACGGACGTGGCGGTCCGCGTTTCGTCGTGCTTCGGGCTCGCGGCGGTTGCCGTGCAACGCCCCGGCTGTGTCTGGCGGCTCGCCGAGGTGCTGGCCCTGGACTCGGATACTCGCGTACGCGCGGCGGCGGCAGCCGCCCTCGGGATCGTCGGGGGTGACGAGGTGCCCGATTCGCTGCTCGCCGCCGTCAACGATCCGGAAGTTGCCGTGCGCAGGGCCGCCGTCAGGGCGCTTGGTTCGTTCGACGACCCGAGCAGCGGCACGACGCTCGAGGAGCACACCGAGGACGATGACCGCGAGACGGCGATTCGCGCCGCCGAAGCGCTGTTTGCGCTCGCCGGCCGACCGCGTTCGGGGGCGGCCGCACGGAGCCGTCTCGAAGCGTCGTCTGCGTGGGCGATCGAGTACGCGCGCACGGTTGCCGAGGTGAGCGCGTGATCCCGGTTCTCCAGACGATCTCCCTCGGAATCTTCGTGTTCTTCGTGATCTACTGCCTCGCCACGCTCACGCTGCTCGTGATGTCCATTCGCGAGATCTCTTGGTACTCGCGCGGCCAGGGGCCCGACCGCGGAAGCCGGGGAGAGCTCGCGCGCCGACCGAGTGTCAGCCTGATAACGCCGGCGCACAACGAGCAGGAGCTGATCGTCCAGAGCGCGAAGGCGTTCCTGGCGAGCGACTATCAGCCGCTCGAGGTCCTGGTGGTCGACGACGGGTCGCAGGACGAGACGTTTGCGCGGCTGGAAGAGGCGTTCGACCTCGTGCCGCTTCCGCTGCGCGGCAGGACGGTGCTGCGGACCGCGCCCATCACCGGCGTCTACATCTCGAGAACCGAGCCGCGCCTTCGTGTCGTCCAGAAGGACAACGGCGGGAAATCCGACGCGATCAACGCCGGCGTCTCGGTCACCCGCGGGGAGCTCGTCGTGGTCGTCGACTCGGACAGCCTGTTGGAGCCCCAGGCGATCACCCGGGCGGTCCGCCATTTCGAGATCCACCCCGATCAGTGCATGGCCGTAGGCGGCGGAATCCGTGTCGCCAACGGAGCGGAAATCGTCGGCGGACAGGTGGTGGCTCCGCACGTCTCCATGAAGGGCATCGGGGCGACGCAGGTGCTCGAGTACCTGCGCGGATTCTTTGCCACGCGGATCGCGTGGTCCGAGATGAACGGGCTGCTGCTCGTCAGCGGCGCGTTCGGGATGTTCCATCGCGACATGCTGGTCGCGCTCGGTGGCTTCTCCAAGGACACGCTCGGCGAGGACATGGAGATGACGATGCGCATCCACCACGTGCTCCGGCCCCAGATGAAGGATGCACGTGTGGAGTTCGCACCGGATGCGGTGTGCTGGACCGAGGCCCCGAGCACGATGGGTGGATTGCGCAACCAGCGCGTCCGCTGGCACACCGGACTACTCGACACGCTGCGGATGCATTGGGGGATGACTTGCCGGCCTCGCTTCGGTGCGGCCGGCGTGTTCGCGATGCCGTACCTAGTTCTGTTCGAGGCCACCGAACCGCTCATCGAGGTCGCCGGGTTCGTGATCGTGATCCTGCTGGTGATTCTGCATGCGGCCGACTGGACGTACGTGCTCGCGTTCTTCCTGATCGCCGCGGTCACCGGCGAGGTGCTGAGCGCGACGGCGCTGTTGATCGAGGAGATCGGATTTCGGCGGTACCGCGCGCTGGATCTGCTGCGGCTGACGGCGTGGGGGCTGGTCGAATCGCTGTGGTTCCGTCCCGCCCTGGCCTACTGGCGGATGAAGGCAACCGTGCTCACGCTGACCGGCCGTCGACCTGGCTGGGGCAAGATCCAGCGCGGCGCGACTCTCGAGAAACCGGCACAAGCCGTCGCTCCGCTCACGCGGTGAGTCGCTCTCGACGCTCGGTGTCTCACGTCGTCGCGAAGTAGTGGCCCTCGTCGAGGTCGGCGATCAGACCGGGGTGGGTCGGCTTCCAGTCCAACAGTTGCTGGGTGTGCACGCTGGAGGCTGGGTTGTCGACCGCGACGAACGAGGCGAGCCAGCCGAACTGGGCCTCGGCCTCCTCCGCTGGGATGCTCGCGGCGGGGACACCCAGGTGACGGGCGATCGCTTCGGCGATCTGCCGCAGCGGAATGCCGTCGTCGCCCACCGCGTGGAGCCGCGATCCGGCGGGCGCGTCCTCAAGCGCCAGGCGGTACAGGCGGGCGGCGTCGACGGTATGGCCCGCCGGCCAGCGGTTGGCGCCGTCGCCCATGTAACCCGAGCGGCCTGCGGCTCGGGCGCCGGCGATCAGGGTCGGGACGAAGCCGTGCTTGTCCAGGCTGCTGTGCACGACCGGCGGGAGCCGAACTACCGAGGACCGGACGCCGCGGTCGGCGAGGGCGATGACCGTGTTCTCCGCATCGATGCGGTAGCCGCCGTCGATGACGTCCTCCTCGGTGCCGGCGCGGTCAAGGCCGAGCCTGGCGAGCATCGCCGTTCCGGAAGTTCCCACCAAGGCCTTGTCCGTGCCCGCGAGAGGCTCGGCAAGCGCGTGGATGGCCGCGAGGTCGCCCGCGGCCGCAGCCTCGAAGTCCCCCGTGCGGATCGCGTCGTGGTTGAAGGCGAGATGGATCACGCCGTCCGCCGTGGAGGCGGCTTCGCGCAGGCCGTCGAGGTCGTCCAGGTCGCCGCGGTGCACCGCCGCGCCGAGGTTCGTCACCGCGGCAGCCGAGGCGTCGGACCGGGCGAGGCCGACGACCTCGTGTCCGGCTTGGAGCAGTTCGGGGATGACGGCGGAGCCGATGTGGCCGCTCGCGCCGGTGACGAAGACACGCATGAGGTAGCTCTCCTGGAGTGATGGGACTTGGTCCCGTCACTCTAGCACAGTCGATGGGACCGAGTCCCATCACCTAACCTATGGGCATGGGCCGATGGGAACCCGACGCACGAGAGCGATTGGTCCATGCTGCGCTCGACCTGTTCGTCGAGCACGGGTACGACAACACCGGGGTGGTGGAGATCGCCGAGCGCGCCGGGCTGACGAAGAGCACCTTCTTCCGCCACTTCCCTGACAAGCGCGAGGTGCTGTTCGTCGGGCAGGAGGCGCTCAACGGATTGCTCGCGGACGGGATCGCCGGGGCCCCGGGCGCCGCCACGCCGCTCGAGGCCGTCGCCGCCGCGCTCGAAGCCGTCGCGGTCGTGTTCCCGTCCGCGCGGCGCGAGTTCGCGTCCAGGCGCCGGGCGGTCATCGCCGCCAACACCGAGCTACAGGAGCGCGAGGCGCTCAAGCGCGCCGGCTTCGCCGCGGCGATGACCGAAGCGCTCGAACGGCGCGGGGTGTCGGAGGCGACCGCGAACGTCGCCGCCGAACTCGGTGTCCTGGCGTTCAGGAGTGCCTTCGCGCGGTGGGCCGACCCGGCTTGCGATCAGGGGTTCGGCGAACTCGCTCGGCAGGAGCTGGAAGCGCTCCAGGCCGCGAGCGCATCCCTGAGCTGACTGTCGATTTCGGCCTCGGCCGTTCGTGTAGGGGGTGAGACCGGCGACCCCGCCGGCGATTAAGAAAGGATCGTGCGATGAAGCAATATCTGCTCACCATCTACCAGCCGGATGGCGACCCACCGCCGCGCGAGGTCCTCGAAGGAATTTCGCGCGACGTCCGCGCGGTCGACGATGAGATGCGCGCCGCGGGCGTGTGGGTATTCGCGGGCGGGCTGCACGGCCCCGACACGGCGACCGTGCTTGATCCCCGCAGCGACGAGTTGCCGATGCTCGACGGGCCATACATCGAGGGCAAGGAGCACGTCGGAGGTCTCGTGATAATCACCGCGGACAGCCTCGACGAGGCACTGGCATGGGGGCGGAAGGTCGCGCGCGCGACGACGCTTCCGGTCGAGGTGCGTCCGTTCCAGGGCGACGCCGGGGACTGACGGCCCGCATGCCCACCGTCACGCGTTCCGAGATCGAGCGTGTCTTTCGGGAGCAGTACGGGCGGGCGGTGGCGGTCCTGGCCCGCGTCTTCGGTGACATCGACATCGCCGAGGACGCGGTCCAGGATGCGTTCGCCACGGCGGTCTCGCGCTGGCCGGAACACGGCCTGCCGCCGGCTCCGGCCGGTTGGATCATCACGACTGCTCGCAATCGCGCGATCGATCGCCTGCGCCGCGAGTCCTCGCGTGCCGACCGGCACGCCCAGGCCGCGCTGCTCCGAGCCGAGGCCGAACCCGCGCAGGAGAGCCCGGTGCACGACGATCGCCTGCGGCTGATCTTCACGTGCTGCCATCCGTCGCTGAACAGAGGTGCGCAGGTGGCGCTGACGCTGCGGTTGCTCGGAGGGCTGACCACGCCGGAGATCGCGCGGGCGTTCTTCGTACCCGAGGCGACGATGGCGCAGCGGATCGTCCGCGCCAAGGGCAAGATCCGCGACGCGAGCATTCCCTATCGGATGCCGAGCGATGCCGACCTGCCGGAGCGGCTCGCCTCGGTGCTGGCGGTCGTGTATCTGATCTTCAACGAGGGCTACGCGGCGAGTTCGGGCGAGAGCCTGATCCGCGAGGAGCTCGCGGGGGAGGCGATCCGCCTCGGCCGTCTGCTCGCCGGTCTGATGCCCGACGAGCCAGAGGTGTCCGGGTTGCTCGGGTTGATGCTGCTCGTGGAGTCGCGCAGCGCCGCCCGCGCGGCCGTGGACGGCGCGCTCGTGCCGCTTCCCGACCAGGACCGCGCGCGTTGGGACCGCGCGCTGATCGAGGAAGGACAGGCCCTCGTCCGGCGATGCCTGCGACGCAACCAGCGCGGTCCCTACCAGATCCAGGCCGCGATCAACGCGGTCCATAGCGACGCGCCGACCGCTGCCGACACCGACTGGAATCAGATCCTCGTGCTCTACGACCAGCTCATGCTCTTCACCCCGACGCCGATCGTGGCGCTCAACCGGGCCGTCGCGGTGGCCGAGATTGACGGGCCTGAGGCGGCCCTCGAGCTGGTCGACGAGCTGTCGCTCGAGCGATACCACGTGTATCACGCGATTCGCGCCGACTTCCTGCGCCGCCTCGGCCGTAACGGCGAAGCCGCGGCCGCCTACCAGGCCGCGATCGACCACACCGGCAACGCGGCTGAGGTCACTTTCCTGAGCGGTCGGATGGCGAGCGTGCGTGACGATCCGGTTCCCGGTGCGTAGTGTGAGCATCGTGCGGAGGTTCGTGCCCGTGATCGTGGTGGCGGTTCTGCTGGGCGCGGCAGGCGGCGCGGCCGTCATCGCCGCGGCGGCAACGCCGGCCCAGGTGCTCCGCGCCAATCAGGCCGCCGCGGTCAGCGCGGCCGATCAGATGCTCGGCGAGGTCGTCTTGCCGGCGGGGAGCAGCCAGGTGCCGAGCGAGCCCGCGGGCGACGATCGCTCGCTCGCTCGGTCGATGGAGTTCGCCCTATATCGCGCCGAGGTGGATCGGCACGAGTTCTGGACGTCGACCGCCTCGCCGAGCGCGGTGATCGCCGCGTTCAAGGCCCATCTGCCCGCCGGCGCGAAATCGTCCGGGTCGGGCTACAACGGACCGCTCACGGCGATATTCGCGTCGTACACGCTGCCGACGGGCGGCGCGCCGACACTCGGCCCGCGGACAGTCAGCGTCAACGCGGTCGAGCTGAGCGACGGGACGACGGGGGTCCGCGCCGATGCCGAGGTTCGCTACGCCGCGCCGCGTCTGCCCGCCCAGCGGATCCCGGCGCAGGCGCGCGTGCTAGAGATCACGATGACCAGCTACCACTCGAGCCCGCTGCTGTCGCTGACCGTGACCAACCGCGCCCAGGTCCGGCGGATCGCAGCGATCGCCGATGGCCTTCCGTTCGTCGCGTCGCTGCGCGGGGTGGCGTTCTCGTGTCCGGCTCTGATGCCCGCGCCGACCGACAGGTTCGCGTTCCGGGCGTCGCCGGGCGGTCCGGTTCTCGCCCAGGTGACCGAGCCGGCGAATGAGCCGACGAGTGCCGGGCCCTGCTTCATCACGACCCTTCAGGTCCGCGGACACCAAGAGCCGGGGCTGCTCGAAGGCGGGAAGCTGCTGCGCCAGGCGGGGGCGATCCTCGGGGTGAAGCTGACGACCCGGCCGTGATGGCACGTCAGCCGAATGCGCCCGCGAGCTTTGCGAGATCGAGGATCTTGCTCGCCGGTGGCGCCACCGGCGGTACTTGCGGCCCGTAGTCGCTGAGGTCGACGGTGACGGTCTCCTGGATGTCCTGCCCGCCGGGAAGGTTCATGTCGAGGGTCGTCTCGACGCGGCGGACGAGGTGGTGAGCGTCGATCCACACGTCCTCCGGGAACTCGCCGCCCGGGAGGGCCTGCTGCAGGATCGACAGGGCCGGCTTGGCGAGGCTCTGCTCCGATGCGGGGAGTGAGTCGAGGAGCCGCGACGCACTGAGGTAGGCGCGGTAGTGGGTCGTCGCGAAGCCGTCCACGCGCGTCTGACCGTAATCGACGATGCTGCCCGACACCGACCGCAGCGACTCGAGCGTCTCGCTCGGGTCGGCGGTGGACGGCGAGGTGCCGAGCGACGACAGCCCCGGCACGCCGGCCAGCTTGCCAAGGTCGACCTTGAACCACTTGTCAGCGGCTCCGGGGAGCGAGCTCATTAGCGCGGAGGGGAACTTCACGTAGGCGGTGGTGCCGACGATGATGATGTGCGCGTCAATGTCGGAGCCGCCGAGCTGGGAGGTGATGCTTGGATCGGATCCGAGGTTCATCGACATCGACATCGAAGTCGCGTGGTCACGGAGGTCCACGATGCCGCTGCCGGTGGCGCTGACTGGGCCGTTCAGAGCCGACGAGGTCAATTGGAGCGACATGTGCAGCCGGTATCCGGGCGTGCTCGTGGACAGCGTCGCGGCCTGGGCGATCGGGCTCCCGAGCTGGCTGGGGCCGGAACCGAAGAGGAGGAACACCAACCCGGCGACCACGGCCACGAGCGCGATCCCCGCGCCCGCGATGAGCCTCGATCGGTTGCCGGGCGGGCGCGGTGGCGAAGACGGTGGCGATGACGAGGGCGCCGGCGAGGAAGCCGACGCGTCTCGCGGCTCCTCAGCGAATCCAGGGGGCGGCACCGATGGTCCCACGGCGGCTGGATCGGCGAGGTTCAGGTCTGACCTGAATCTGGACCGCCGCCGTTGGACGATCAGCCGCTCATGCCACCGTCGATCGCGAACGTGTGCGAGGTCATCATCGCGCTCTCGTCGCTGGCCAGATACAGCATGCCTTGGGCGATCTCGTCGATCGTCGTGTGGCGGCCGAGCGGGATCATCGAGTCGAAAGCCTTCGCCGCCTCTTCCTGCGGCAGGCGGGTCGCCCGCATCTCGATGTCGTCCTGGAACGGGGTGGAGGTCGGGCCCGGGTGGATCGTGTTCACCCGGATCCGGCGCGGCGCGAGCTCCTTGGCCGCGGTCCGCATGAGGCCGACCTGGCCGTGCTTGGCGGCGATGTACCCGGACACTCCGGGCGCTCCGATCAGGCCGACGACGCTCGAGGTGATGATGATGCTCCCGCCGTCGGGGACGTGCGGGATCGTGTGCTTGAGGACGTGGAAGCCCCCGAGGATGTGCACGGCGAGCGTGCGCTCGAACACGTCGGACGGATAGTCGACGATCTCTGAGACCGCGCCGCTGATCCCGGCGTTGCTCACGACGACATCGAAGCGCCCGTAGCGCTCGATGCCCTCGGCCACCGCGCGCGCCACCGCGCTCTCGTCGGTCACGTCTGCCACGGAGGAGAGGGCGTGTTCGCCTCCAAGCTCCTGAACTGCATCCGCCAGCTTTCCCTCGTCGATGCCGACGAGGTGGACCTTCGCGCCTTCTGAGACGAACAGCCTCGCCGTCGCCAGTCCGATTCCGCTCTCGCCCCCGGTGATGAGGGCGACCTTGTCCTGCAGTCGGGCCATGGCCACCTTTCCTCGGTCGATCCCGGACCAAGGGCGGTCACGATGACCGCCCTTGGTCGAGCCTGACAGCTTGCGGGAATCGCGTCAAACGGCGCTCAGGCGATCGTGACCTGAAGGTGGGTCGTCGTTCGCCCGCGGCGCTCGGTCAGCACATAGGTCCCGCGCTTGAGCGTCCGGGTTACCGTGAGCTCCACCCGCGTGCTGGTGCCGCGTCCGCTGGCGTACACGGCGCCGCCGCGCGACAGAGTGGCGGCCACGTTCGATCCGCTTCCGAACACGACCGGGGTCGAGACGAGCTTGGCGGTGCACTGCTCGGTCGTCACCCGGCGGGTGTGGCCGTGAACCGTGACCGTGCGCGTCAGGAGCTTGCAGGTGACGAGCTCGACCTTGCGGCTTCCCCCGGTGGTGCCGGGGGTGCCGCCGGCGCCCGTCGTCACGCCGGTACCCGTCGTCCCGCCGGCCCCGGATCCGGGTGTGGTCCCGGGAACCGTGACGGGCGGTGTGGGCATCGGCATGGCAGTGCCCGAGAGCGCGGTGGTCACGGTCCCGAGCGGCGGGTTGCCGGCACCGGTCGGCGGAACGAGGCCGTCGCCGTACGGCACGTTCAGCGTCGCCGTACGCGTTGCGCCTCCGGTCGCCTGCGGCGCGAACCGGATGCCGACCGTGCAGCTCTGCGCGGCCGCGAGCGACTGATCCGAGCACTGGTCGGCGGCGAGGATGAAGTCGCCGGCATCTGCGCCGGTGAGGGCCAGTTGCCCGAGGGTCACCGGGACGTCGCCCGACGAACTGATCGTGACGGTCTGTACCGAACCGATCGTGCCCTCGAGCTGGGCTGGGAACGACACCGTCGTCGGGGTCGAAGTGGGCGGCGCCGGCGTGCCGAAGTCGGCCTTGTACACAAACGACTCGTACGTGAGCGGCGGGAACCAGGTCTGCGGCTGCGCGTATCCCGACACCACGGGTCCGGGATAGCAGGGCCCGCTGGAAGCGCCGTCGACGGCCCACCAGGCGGTTGCCGTCGGCGTGCCCGAGAGCAGCGCGAACACGTAGGTGTTGCCGGGAGTGACCGGTTGATCGACCGTGAACGTCTGCAGGGCAAACGTGCTCGAGGAGCCGGTGCTGTCGACCGTCGCCGGCGCCGACCACACGGGCAGGCCGACCGGACCCGAGCTGTTGCCGTTGTACAGGGCGAGGGTGACCGCCTGGTTTCCGTCTGACGCCAGGTCCGGGGCAAACGATTTGATGTACCCGGTCGGGGCGACGAACTCAGCGCCCCAGTCGTTCTGGGAATTGGGAGGTGCCGATAGCTCGCCGGCGCCGTCGGCGGCGCACCCGCTCGTGTCTATGAACGTGTCCGCCAACGCTGAGGAGGCGCCGAGGCACAGCCAACTGCCGGCAACGACGATCGCGACCAGCGGCGCGCGGCGGGTTGCGAACCGATGCCCGCGCCCCCTGACAAATTCGATCAAGCTGCTCATGTGTTCCGCTCCTATCGGTAGGTCCTGAGCGGATCGTGGCCGCTAAGCCGCGCTCGCACATCGAGCAAGTGCCCATTTATTCGCCGGAGTCTTTAGACGGGGACGGCCGGTGTTTAGGCGCGGCGGTCTGTCAATGTTTGGTCCCATGGCAGTCGCGGACGTGCCCACCCCGACGCGTCCCCCCGCGGCGAGCGTCGCCGCCGGGCGGGAGGCGCTGGTCGGCCTCCTCGGCGCCGATCGAGTGAGCACCGGCGCCGACGTCCTCGCGCAGCACGGGCGCGACGAGTCGTTCCATCCCGAGGCCGCCCCCGACGTGGTCGTGTGGCCGCGGAGCATCGACGAGGCGGCGGGGATCGTGCGGATCGCCGCCGAGCATCATCTCCCGCTCGTGCCGTTCGGCGCCGGTACCTCGCTCGAGGGCCACGTCGCGGCCCTCGCCGGCGGCATCAGCATCGACATGCGCGAGATGGACAGGATCGGCAAACCCTCGATCGAGGATCTCGACGTGACCGTGCAGGCGGGCGCGACCCGCCGCGCGCTCGATGCCCGGCTCCGCCCCGAGGGAGTGTTCTTCGCCGTCGATCCGGGTGCCGACGCGACGATCGGCGGGATGGTCGCCACCGGCGCGTCGGGGACGATGACGGTGCGGTACGGCGCGATGCGCGAGAACGTCCTCGCGCTGACCATCGTCAACGGCCGCGGCGAGGTGGTGCGGACCCACTCGCGGGCCCGGAAGTCATCGGCGGGCTACGACCTCACGCGGCTGCTGATCGGCTCCGAAGGCACGCTCGGGCTGATCTGCGAGGCGACGCTGAGACTCCACCCGATCCCGCCCGCGACCGCCGCGGCCTCGTGCACGTTCACGACCGTGCGCGCGGCCGTCGAGTGCGTCACGCAGGTCGCGCAGTACGGGATCCCGGTGGCGCGGATCGAGCTTGCCGACGAGCTCCAGATCGAGGCCATCAACCGCCACGACGACACCACGTTCAAGGTGGCGCCGACGCTGCTGCTCGAGTTCCACGGCGCCTCCGAGGAGGATGTCGCCGCCCAGGCGCGGGAGACCGGCGAGCTCGCCGCCGAGCACGGCGGCAGCGACTTCGCCTGGGCCTCAGACGAGCGGGAGCGCCGCCGGTTGTGGCACGTTCGCCACCGCGCCTACGACGCCGCCCGCGCGCTCCGGCCCGGGGCCAAGGGGATGACCACCGACGTGTGCGTCCCGATCTCCGCGCTGGCCGATTGCATCGCCGCGGCGCAGGAGGACATCGCCGCCTCGGGTCTGATCGCGCCGATCGTCGGACACGTGGGCGACGGCAACTTTCACACGGCGGTGCTCGTCGATCCAAACGACCCGGGCGAGATCGCGCGCGCCGAGGAGTTCCACGCCCGGCTGGTCGAGCGCGCCCTCGCGCACGACGGGACGTGCACCGGAGAGCACGGCGTCGGCTACGGCAAGTCGCGCTTCCTGGCATCCGAGCACGGTGCGGCGGGCGTCGAGATGATGCGCGCGATCAAGCGCGCGCTCGATCCGCACGGCATCTTCAATCCCGGAAAGGTCGCCGCATGAGCCAGGACCTCCTGGCGGCGCTGGCCCGCTACGACTCGCCGACACTCGCCAACGCGATCGAGACGTTCGACATCCAGCCCCGGGACGTCGGGTTTGCCGACAGCCGCATCAAGTGCATGTTCCCCGAACTCGGCCGGATGGTTGGCTACGCGGCCACGGCGACGATCGTCGCGCGCGGGGTGCCGGGTCCGGACTGGGCCGGCGCCGGCAACAACACGCTCTATGCGTATGTGCGCACGGTTCCGGCGCCGCGAGTGGTCGTGGTCAAGGACCTGGACGACCCGCCGGCGCACGGGTCGTTGTGGGGCGAAGTTCACGCGACGATCTTCGGCGCGCTCGGCTGCATCGGCTGTGTGACCGACGGCTCGGTGCGCGACCTCGACGAGGCGCGCGCGATGGGCTTTCAGTTCTTCGCGGCCGGGCCGTCCGTGTCACACGCCTACGTGCGCGTCGAGACCGTGGGCGAGCCCGTCGAGATCGGCGGGCTGGAGGTGTCGCCCGGGGACCTGCTGCACGCCGACCAGCATGGCGTGTTGAAGATCCCGCCCGAGATCGCCGCGGAGCTCCCGGCAGCCGCCGACCGGGTGATCGAGACCGAGCAGGCGCTGCTCGCGTGGGTTCGCTCGGACGAGTTCGATCCCGATCGCCTCGCCGAGATGCGCGCCCGGCACTGACCGTCCGCCGCGCCCCCGCGCCGCCGCGCCGCCGGCGACCGCGCTAGTCGAGCTTGTCAGGAGTGACGCCGGCGTCGAGCATCGCCGCGTAGAGGTGCGACGCAGCCGCCGACAGGCTTGGATCGCCCAAGCCCCCACGCTCGAGCAGCATCGCGAAGTACTCGCGGATGCAGGTCAGCACCGCCTGCGCCTCCTCAGGCGTGAATTCCGCGGTCACGACTCGATCCCTGGCCATCGCAGATCCCGTCAGACTGCCGATTCGAGGAGTTCCGCGTGCTCGGTTTCCGGCGGCGTGCCGTAGGCATAGACGAGCAGGTCCGCGTCGCCGTGGTTCACGCTCTGAAGCTCGGTCCCGGGCTCGACGTGGACGAGGCCTCCCGTGGGGACGTCGATGCGCTCGGGCGGGTCGCCGAGATACATCGACAGCGTGCCCGAGAGCACCACGAAAGTCTCCTCCTGGAATGGGTGGCGGTGCCGCCGTCCCTTTGCGCCCGGCTCGTACCGCCACACGTTGGCCCGGGTGTGAGCGAACTCTGCCCGGTCCGAGAGCTCGGCGACGTGGCGCGCCGGCTCGTCCGGTTCGTGCGGGCGCGTAATCCAGTCGAACTCTGCCGGAGTGAGCGCGCGGAAGGCCACGGCTGCAGAGTAAGCCACGGGGCCCTGGCCCGCAGTTCGACCCGGAGCATCCATCGTGGGTCTCGCCTCGGCCTTCCGGGCGAAACGTCTCGGTTCGACCCACTAACTCAAGTGGACGACATCGACGGCCGATAGAGGGGCCAATCAACTTCCGCGCGGGCGCGGCCTGCGCTACCCCATCACCGCCGCTTTGGAGGGCCCGCAAAAGATGAGCGCCACCGATCAGCTAAACGATTCCCACGTTGACGGGAACAGCAACAACGAGCCCCGGCTCGTCCTCGACCTTGACCTGATCGAGGCCCAGGCGCTTCGCGCCTGGCTGCTCGAGACCGAGCTGAACGGCACCGCCGCCACCGATACCCCGGTGGTCAGCTCCGCGCTGGCCAAGCTGGCCCGGGCGGTAGACACCGCGCAGGCCACGGTGAACATCCGCCGCGAGTTCCAGCAGGCCGGCGTCAACCTGGCTCACTGGTCCGACGAGCAGGTGCTCGAGCTCGGCCGTCGTATCGCCGAGGCTGTTCGTCCGGTCCTCCGCGGCTGAGAAGTCGCCGACCCCGGCTGACGGCCGCGAACAGGCATGTCCAGCTCTTCCGCGCCGGCACGTAGGACGTCGATCGTCGCCGTGGCGATCGCTGAGGCCGCGGTGATCGCGGCGGTGGCGGTCGTCGGCGGCGGCGCCTGGCTGCTGGGCATGGTGGTCGGCGCGATCCTCGGAGTGGTCGCGACGCTCACCGTCGTCGGGAATTCCGCCGCGCCTCGGACCCTCGCCGGCGAGCCGGTCGCCGAGCCGCTGGTCGACCCGGTGACCGGGCTGCCGACCCACGAGAGGCTGGTCGCTGACCTGCAGGAGGCGCTCGACGCCGGGGACGACCGGGTGCAGACGCTGTACCTGTTCTCGCTTTACGGCTTCAAGGAGTACAACGGCGCCTACG